>OLOJ01003015.1_pt1 | contig 12600 bp, 10 predicted proteins | sample 1672251 | NCBI WGS metagenome assembly OLOJ01 (sample SAMEA3136664, study PRJEB25190) | human gut metagenome | biome: human gut; feature: human-associated habitat; material: faeces | place: Austria | collected 2013 | reverse complement strand
TGTATAGTGTAAAGCATTTTTAGAAGTTTTTCAATACTCTTTCCACAACTTTAACATTGGATTCCCCATATTTTTTCTTGAGTTCACTCAGAATTTCTTCGTTGATCCGGATGCAGAAGGCTGCCGGGAGGCGCTTCATTGCTTTGACGTCTTTCAGATAGATGACGACGGCTGAAGTTCCTGAGGCGGATTGCAGGAAACTCTGGAGTTCTGCTTCTGTCGCACTGTACTCTGCTTTATCCTTAAACTGTATCCAGATCTCTCTCGGAATATCCTCAAAAGAATGGACTTTTTCGAGGATCAGCTTACTTGGTCTGTCATCTTCTGCGTTGACGCGGCCCTGGATGAAGACTCTGGCATCGTCGGTGATCAGCGTCTGCCATTTCTCGTAATCCCGTGGAAAAACAACGACTTCCACGGTTCCTACAAGGTCTTCCACTGTCAGAAATGCCATGACCTTGTTATTTCTCGTATATTTAATCGTTCTCTCCGTGATCATTCCGCCTATGATAACCTTCTGACCATCATATACCTTCGGGATCCCGCTCTCTTCATCCGGCTGGAAATCAGTTGTTTTGGCAGAGATCATCTTGTCCATGATCCCACGATATCCTTCCAGCGGATGCCCGCTCAGGTAAATTCCAAGAACCTCTTTTTCAAAGGCAAGAACCATCTCTTTGTCATACTCTCCGACATTCGGCATCCGGATCTCGAAATCCTTCTTGTCTTCATCACTGACCAGATCAAAAAGACTCATCTGCCCCGCAAAAGAATTCTTCTTCTCCTGCGCGATACTGTCCACGATCTGACCATAAACATTCATCTTCTGGCGGCGGTTGCCTTCCAGACAGTCCAGTGCTCCGGCCTTGATAAAGTTCTCGATAGCTCTCTTATTGACAATTCCTGTCAGTCTCTCAATGAAATCCTTGAGCGAGCGGTACGTTCCGTTCTTTTCCCTCTCCTCTACGAGAGCATTGATGACCGGACGTCCCACACTCTTGATCGCAGAAAGTCCATAACGGATCGCACCATGGTCGACAGAAAATCCATAAATTCCACAATTCACATCCGGTGGCAGAATGCTGATCCCCATCTGACGGCAGACCTGGATATACTCAGCCACCTTGTTCGGCATTTCTATAACGGATGTCATGAGCGCAGCCATAAATTCCACCGGATAATAATATTTCAGAAAAGCAGTCTGATACGAAACCACAGCATACGCAGCGGCATGCGATTTATTGAACGCATACTTTGCAAAATCGATCATCTCATCGTAAATCTTGTTTGCAACCTGCTCAGAAATACCATTTGCAATACAGCCCGGAACGCCCTCTGCTTCATTTCCATAAACAAAGTTCTGGCGCTCTTTTTCCATTACTGCGGCTTTTTTCTTGGACATCGCACGGCGCACCAGGTCGCTTCGTCCAAGCGTGTAACCTGCCAGATTACGTACGATCTGCATAACCTGCTCCTGATATACGATACAGCCATATGTCGGCTTCAGGATCGGCTCCAGCTGCGGGCAGTCATACTGGATCGTATCCGGATGGTTCTTGCCACGGATATACTGCGGGATAAAATCCATCGGACCCGGACGGTACAGGGAAATTCCCGCGATCACATCCTCAAGACTCTGCGGCTTCAGTTCCTTCATGAAGTTTTTCATACCCGCACTTTCCAGCTGGAATACACCGTCAGAACGTCCCGTTCCCAATGAATCAAGTACTTTTTTGTCATTATAATCAATCTGCTGCATATCAAGATGAACACCAGTATCCTGCTCGATCAGATGCACTGCATTCTGGATAACCGTCAAAGTACGAAGTCCCAGGAAATCCATCTTGAGAAGTCCCAGTTCTTCCAGCGTTGTCATCGTAAACTGTGTAACGATCGAACCGTCCTGCGCCCTAGAAAGCGGCACATACTCTGAAACATCCTTCTGGCTGATAACAACACCTGCCGCATGCATGGAAGTATGACGCGGCAGTCCTTCCAGTCTCCTGGCAGTATCGATCAGGTCATGGATCTCCGGCTGGTCCTCATAAGTTTTTTTGAGCTCCGGATTCATCTTGAGAGCCTTGTCGATCGTGATATTCAGCTCCTGCGGGATCATCTTGGCGATCGTATCGACCTGTGCATACGGAAGGTCCATCACACGGCCTACATCACGGATAACACCCCGCGCCGCCAGCGTACCAAAAGTAACGATCTGAACCACGCAGTCATCGCCGTACTTACGGCGAACATAATCAATCACTTCCTGTCGTCTTTCGAAACAGAAATCCACGTCGATATCAGGCATGGAAACTCGTTCCGGATTCAGGAAACGCTCAAACAGAAGGTCATAACGGATCGGGTCAAGCTGTGTGATCCCAAGCGTATAAGCAACCAGGCTTCCTGCCGCAGAGCCACGTCCCGGTCCTACCATAATGTCATGATCTCGCGCATACCGAATAAAATCCCACACGATCAGGAAGTAATCCACGTAACCCATGTTTTTGATCGTGGAAAGCTCGTAATTCAGGCGTTCTTTCAGCTCTTCGGTCACTGGCTGGTAACGCTCTTCCAGCCCTTTGAAACAAAGTTCATTCAGATATTCCCAGGAAGTATATCCCTCCGGAACATCAAATTTTGGCAGTTTGGTGACACCAAACTCAATCTCTACATGACACCTCTCTGCAATCTTATGCGTATTCTCCAGAGCCTCTGTCGCATAAGGAAAAAGCCTTTCCATTTCCTCCGGAGATTTTACATAATACTGCCCGCCATCATATCGCATTCTGTTTTCATCGGACAGTTTCTTACCTGTCTGAAGGCACAGCAGTACATCGTGCGGCTGTGCATCCTCTGCCAGTGTATAATGAACGTCATTGGTCGCAACCAGTTCGATCCCTGTCTCACGGTGCATCTTGAGCAGCTGCTGATTTACATTCTGCTGCTCGGGAATTCCATGATCCTGCAGTTCCAGGAAAAAGTTTCCCTTTCCAAAAATATCCTGGTATCTCAGTGCAGCCGCTTTTGCATCCTCATACATCCCTCTGGTAAGAAATCTCGCCACTTCACCCGCAAGGCAGGCACTCAGAGCGATCAGACCTTCATGATATTTTTCAAGAAGCTGCAGATCCACACGCGGTTTATAATAGAAACCTTCCACGAAACTTTTGGACACGATTTTCATCAGGTTCGCATAGCCCTGGTTATTTTCTGCAAGAAGAACAAGATGGTAATAACGGTCATCTCCGCTCCCGATCTCACGGTCAAAACGGGATCCCGGAGCCACATAAACCTCGCAGCCAAGGATCGGATTGATCCCTGCTGCCCGCGCCGCACGGTAAAAATCGATCACACCATACATAACTCCATGGTCTGTGATCGCAGCACTGTCCATACCAAGTTCCCTGACTCTGTTCACATACTCCTGGATCTTGTTGGAGCCATCCAGAAGGCTGTATTCTGTATGAACATGAAGATGTGTAAAATTCATATTTTTATCCTTTACTATGCCCAATTACTTAACAATGTAGATACGGCGGTCTTTGATCTCGATCTTGCCTTCTTTGAGCAGATGTCCTACCGCACGTTTAAATGCATTTTTGCTCAGACCGAACTCTCTGCGGATGACTTCCGGTGAAGCCTTGTCATCAAATGGAAGAACTCCTGCAAATTCTTCGATAATGCTGAACACACTTTCTGCATCTTCATTGATCTGAATGTATGCTTCCTCACGATCGCTGACATCCATTTTTCCATCTTCTTTGACCTTGGTCACACGAAGGTCAAGGACAGTTCCCGGGCGGTATTTTCCTTTTGCCTCTCTTGCCGGGATCAGCGCAGAATATTTATTATCTACAGCAACAAAAACACCGAAGTTATCGCTGATCTGGTAAACTCTGCCCTTCACGCGGTCGCCCTCTTTGTAAGGTGTCTCCTGGGAAAGATACGGATAAACTTTCATTGTTGCACAAAGTCTGCTGCTCTTGTCCACATAAACAGCAACCAGGCATTCCTGTCCCTCAAAGATCCTTGTTGTCTGCTCATGATATGGAAGCAGAAGATCCTTCTCCAGCCCCCAGTCCAGAAATGCACCGATCTTTGTCACCTGTTTTACTCTGAGAAGTCCTGCTTCTCCAACTGTCAGGCGCGGCTCATTTGTAGTTGCGATCATTCGATCCTGTGAATCCTTGTAAATAAAAACTTCCAGTTTGTCACCGGCTTTTGTACCTGCCGGAACCTGCTTTGCAGGAAGAAGTACCTGATGTTTGGTATCTGCGTTCATATCTTCTGCCAGGTATACACCGAAATCTACTGTTTTTACTACCTGCAGCGTCTGTTTTTTTCCTAATTCGATCATAAAAATCCTCCAATGTTTTTTATTACATAAACTCTACAATTGCATATGGTTCACTCTTCTGGTCATTCAGAAGAATCGTTGTCTTTGTGTCTTCCACAGCGCGCGCCGGGCAGATCACATCGTGAAGTCTTGCCTGCTGCTTATATTCTGCGCGCATCTGATGGATCCTGAAATCTGCCGGCAGATAATCCATCGCCATCTGGACGTACTGGCAGTTATTTACATGATGATTCGTGTCCAGATGATGCTTCTGCACAGCAAAAGCCTCCTGCTGCTCATACTCGCCCGGTAGTTTGATCTTGCGGGGTGCATAATCCATATCCAGTTTTGGTTCCAGCCCGTATGCCGCGGTATCGCGCTCCGTCAGTTTGACAGGAAGCCCGTTTTCCGCATTGATATAGGTCCAGTACGTATTGGCATAGGCGAGCCGTTCTCCACCCTTTGTTTCCATGCAGAAATTACGCATTCCCAGGAAACTCCGAAATCCATACGCCCAGGTCGAAGTGGTGATTTCTTCTCCCAGATACGGATAGCGGTCCACGATCACCTGCCATGCGGATAATACCCAGAATCTTTTCCATTCCTTGAGGACTTCCATTCCAAGACCTACTTCTTCCGACTGAAAAGTACTGCAGTCCTGAAAATAATTCAGAACTCCCGGCAGTGTCAACAGACCATTTTCTCCGATTTCACTGTAGCGGACTCTCCCGCTGAAACTGTATGCCATATATATCCCCGCTTTCATTTCTACTGCTGAATAGTTACCAAAATCTATAATTATTTCTCAGTAAACTTTACCATTTCCCGTTTTTATTTGCAACCGTCAGAACAACACATTTTTTCCTCTGTTATTTTTCCTTTTAGGTGCTATAATCATGATAAAATATTTAAAGGAAATCAGGGAGGAACCTTTCATGTCATCTGATGAAAAAATCACGATCCGCACCGCCAGGGAATCCGATGCCCCGGCTCTTCTCGCGATCTACGCACCTTATGTCGAAAACACTGCCATCACCTTTGAATACGATGTGCCATCTATAGAAGAGTTTACATCCAGAATCCACCATACTCTGGAAAAATATCCATACCTCGTCGCAGAAAAAAACAGCCAGATCCTTGGCTATGCCTACGCCAGCCCGTTCCACGAGCGTGCCGCTTACGACTGGGCTGTAGAAACTTCGATCTATGTCGATCAGAACTGCAAGCACATGGGAATCGGCAGACTCCTGCACGATGCTCTGGAACAGACACTCAAAGCTCAGGGAATCCTCAATATGAATGCCTGCATCGCCTATACACCTTCCGCCGATGCTCATCTGGATAATAACAGTGTTGAGTTTCATTCACATATGGGATACCGTCTTGTAGGAGAATTTTATCAGTGCGGTTACAAATTTGATACCTGGTATAATATGGTCTGGATGGAAAAACAGATCGGAGAACATCACAAAAACCAGCCTGCTCCGATCGCCTTCAAAGAGTTTCATAAATAGGCAGAAAAAAAAGCACCTCATCTGAGGTGCTTAAGTAGCAGGGCTACAAGGATTCGAACCTTGAACTGACGGAGTCAGAGTCCGTTGCCTTACCGTTTGGCGATAGCCCTTCATTCATTCGCTTGCGTTTTTTATTTCTTATCGCTCGCGACGAATGTTATTATATTACAGGGTTTCAAAAAAATCAACCCCTTTTTTTAATTTTTTTAAAAAAATTTTGATTTTCCTGAAAACCCGCATAAAATCAGCCTTTTTCGGGTGTACTTCCCATTTCTTCCTGATAAACTGCGTGCAAAATAAAGAGCTTTTCCATCAGGTGTTGCACATACATACACATAACAGCTGTTTCCGCTCTCTCTGGCATTTGTACAGTCTGTATGCATAACTGGAGAAAGCAGCATGTACACGTTCGCCCGTCTTACTGTTATAATAAACATCTGCATGGTATTCCGTCACATCTAACATCATACGGATGCTTACCAGCTGTTTTATGATTGTTTTTCCAGTCTTTTTGAAAGCACAGTCTTCAGACACCGCTTCTGGTGGAAGCAGAAGTATTATAGGATGCGTAGGCTCCTGTTTCTTTCTGCTGTGTCCTTTATGACCGGGTTGGCCGCCTGGCTTTCTGCCCGATTTTTCCCTGCTGTTTGCGATCTTTTTACGATTAATGGTCTTTGATGAAGGAATCGATGAGTTTTCATAATCCCGGTTTATCTGTGCACGGAGTTTCAGATTCTTTCCCTGTTCTTCTTCCAGTCTGCCAGCTGTTTCGTAAAACTGAAGCCGGAGTATAACTGTTCACAAAAAGAACAGCAGGAAAAACTATAAACACAGTTTTTCCTGCTGAAAATGATTATCCACAAAATAAAAAAAATAAATTTCGTCATTTTTTACAATGACTTATGCTAACCTCTGAACAGTAACCAAAGAATTGGTGGTTTATGTAAAATATTAGTGCTGATCGTGTAAAATAATGCTATAATGGTTTTACATTTTGATACAGGATGCCTTTACAAGCCGGCATCTGTGATCTATTCGCTTAATATAAAGGAGGAAGATATAAGTAATCAAATGTATTGAAACAAGATTTTGCTGAGTTATTAGATGTTTCTGTAAAAATTCTTCAAAAATAGGACAACGAGGAAATCTTAAAGGCAAGCCGCCCTCCTACGGACAGACGTTATTACACGTATGACCTGTATTTTCAATTTAAAGGCATAAAGGCAGATTTATCCGTTTTGGATACGATTGATTTGAAAAATTCTACATGAATTTTCCTGTAAATTATATGGACTTCGTAAGTATAAGAAACAGATAGAAAAGGATGAGGAGATTGCTAAAGAGCTTCCAAACAGAGATCAATCCTACAGAAGAGCAGAAGATCAAAATACATAAGACAATCGGCACATGCAGATATATTTATAATTTTTACCTGTTTCATAATAAAGAACGTTATAATGCCGGTGAAAAATTTATGAGCGGCAAGTCATTCAGTATATGGCTGAACAATGAATATCTTCCAAAACATCCGGAATATTCCTGGATCAGAGAAGTCAGTTCCAAATCGGTAAAGAATGCAATCGAAAATGCCTGTACAGCTTTTTCAAGATTTTTTCATCATCAGAGTGGTTTTCCAAAATATAAGAAAAAAAGAAAATCCGATGTGAAAATGTATTTTGTAAGGAATAATCCCAAAGACTGTCTTTGTGAACGTCACAGAATCAAACTTCCAACACTTGGATGGGTAAGGCTGAAAGAAAAAGGTTACATCCCGACATCTAAGGATGGATATGTGATCCGAAGCGGAACAGTTTCCATGAAAGCCTGTAGATACTATGTATCCGTGCTTGTTGAAATATCTGCTCCAGAAGTAAATGGAAATTTCAGTGACGGGATTGGAATCGATCTGGGGCTGAAGGACTTTGCAGTTGTGTCAAATGGAACTGTATATAGAAATATCAATAAAACAGCACGAATCAGAAAACTTGAGAAACAATTAAGAAGGGCACAGCGAAAGCTTTCCCGTAAATATGAGAACTTAAAGAAAGGAGAGCCCACTCAGAAAGCAAATATACGCAAACAAAAGCTTAAGGTACAAAAACTTCATCACCATATAGAAAATATCCGCACAGATTATAGTAATAAAACAATAGCTGAGATTGTGAAAACCAAGCCATCTCACATAACGATCGAGGATCTGAACGTATCCGGAACGATGAAGAACCGGCATCTTTCAAAGGCAGTTTCGTCACAGAAATTCTATGAATTTCGTGCAAAGCTAAAAGCCAAATGTTCAGAATATGGAATCGAACTACGGGTAGTTGATCGATGGTATCCATCTTCAAAGACCTGCCATTGCTGTGGCTGCATCAAAAAAGACCTGAAACTTTCGGACAGGATCTACAGCTGCACATGTGGATATGTTGAAGACAGAGATTTCAATGCAGCACTGAATTTGCGGGATGCAGAAAATTACGAAGTTGCATGATTTCGCAAAAATAAGTATGTACCGAAGGCTATTTTGGGAATTAACGACTGTGGAGTGTACTTAGGATCTGTGAGTAGAGATAACTCAGGTTACTCAAAAGCATACACGAAGAAACAGTAAGCGGTATTCGTGAGAAACCGCAATATCTCAATGTGAGTATGTTTAACACATTTTGAGTGGCAGAAACTGGATGAGAGCAACCAACCTGACCCTGCTCACAGATTTATATGAATTAACGATGATGCAGGGTTATTTCAAAAACCCAACCAACCAGACTGTTATCTTCGACATGTTCTATCGTGTCAATCCATGCGGAGGAAGCTTCGCGATCACAGCAGGTCTGGAACAGATGATCGAGTATATCGAGAATCTTCACTTTGAAACAGAAGATATTGATTACCTCAGAAGTCTTAATATTTTTGAAGAAGATTTCCTGGAATATCTGAGCACTTTCCGTTTTACCGGAGATATCTACGCAATTCCGGAAGGAACTGTCGTATTCCCAAGAGAGCCGCTTGTCAAGGTTATCGCTCCGATCATGGAAGCACAGCTTGTCGAGACTGCAATCCTCAATATCATCAACCACCAGAGCCTTATCGCTACCAAAGCGGCTCGTGTCTGCTATGCGGCACGCGGTGACGGGATCATGGAATTTGGTCTTCGCCGTGCACAGGGACCGGACGCAGGTATCTATGGTGCACGTGCCGCAGTGATCGGCGGATGTGCCGGAACTTCCAACGTTCTGACCGGTCAAATGTTCAATGTTCCTGTGCTTGGTACACACGCCCACAGCTGGATCATGAGCTTCCCGGATGAATACACTGCATTCAAGACTTACGCCAAGATGTACCCGAATTCCTGTACACTTCTGGTCGACACCTACGATGTACTCAAATCCGGTGTCCCGAATGCGATCCGCGTTTTCGAGGAAATGCGTGAAGAAGGAATCAAACTGACACACTATGGAATCCGTATCGACAGCGGTGACCTCGCATACCTTTCCAAAGAAGCCTACAAGATGCTGGCTGCTGCCGGATTTGACGATGCGACGATTTCCGCTTCCAGCGATCTGGATGAGTACCTGATCGACAGCCTCAAGACACAGGATGCCAAGATCAACTCCTGGGGTGTAGGAACCAACCTGATCACCAGCAGTGACAACCCGGCTTTCGGCGGTGTATACAAACTTGCCGCAGTCAAGGACGCAGGAAGCTCCACCTTCACACCAAAGATCAAGCTTTCCGAGAACACAGAGAAAGTCACCAACCCGGGCGACAAGACCGTTTACCGTATCTACAGTAAATCCACTGGTAAGATCAAGGCAGACCTCATCTGTATGGCAGACGAAGTTTTTGATCCGGAAGAAACCATGATCATCTTCGACCCATCTGATACCTGGAAAAAGACCAAGGTTCTCGGTAGCACTTATGAGCTTCGTGAACTTCTGGTTCCGGTAATCCGCGAGGGCAAACGTGTCTACACTTCACCGGAAGTTATGGAACTTCGCGAATACTGCAAGAAAGAACAGAACACTCTCTGGGATGAATCCCGCCGACTGGTAAATCCTCAGAAAGTATATGTAGATCTTTCTCAGAAATTATATGACATCAAGAAAAACCTGCTCGAAGAAATGAGCGAGAAAGCACTCGATTGATCGACCAGGGGGGACGGAGTTTGTGGCTCTAAATATGTCCCCCTGGTTTTTTCTTGCAAAAATACTCTTAAATTCGACAAATTGATACTTTTACAGTTTAACGCATTAATTTGCTAGATTTTTTCTTTATGACATGTTATACTGTGTTAGATTGAAAAAACACCTTTCACATATATAAAGGTGCCATCTATACACTGGAGGAAATACATCATGTCTATGAAGATCAATCATGAACTTCCACTTCCGGAAGTCCTGAAAAACGAATACCCGCTCAGCGATGAATTAAAAGCAGTCAAACAGGCTCGTGACGAGGAGATCCGCCGTATCTTTACCGGTGAATCTGATAAATTTGTTGTACTTGTAGGTCCTTGCTCTGCAGACAACGAGGATACTGTCTGCGAATACGTCAACCGCCTCAAGAAAGTCGCTGACAAAGTTTCTGATAAGTTAATGATCATCCCGCGTGTTTACACCAACAAACCGCGTACTACCGGAGATGGATACAAAGGAATGCTCCATCAGCCGGATCCGGACAAAGCTCCTGACCTTCTTGCCGGCATCATCGCGATCCGCAAGATGCACATGCGCGTTATGCAGGAAACAGGACTTTCATCTGCCGATGAAATGCTTTACCCGGAAAACAGAAGTTACCTCGACGATATCCTCTCTTACGAGGCTGTCGGCGCACGCTCTGTTGAGAACCAGCAGCACCGCCTTACCGCCAGCGGAATGGATATCCCGGTCGGCATGAAGAACCCGACCAGCGGCGACCTCTCCGTTATGCTTAATTCCGTCACTGCTGCACAGCATCCGCATCATTTCATTTATCGTGGATGTGATGTTGAGACATCCGGTAACGACCTGGCCCACACCATCCTCCGTGGAGGTGTCAACCAGTATGGACAGGCAATTCCGAACTATCATTATGAAGATCTGATCCGACTCTACAACCTGTACAGCCAGAAGGATCTCAAGAACCCGGCTGTCATCATTGATGCCAATCATTCTAACTCCAACAAGAAATACAAGGAGCAGATCCGTATCGTAAACGAAGTTCTCCACAGCCGCAACTGCAATCCGGAACTTCACAAACTTGTCAAAGGTGTCATGATCGAGAGCTACCTGCTCGAAGGACGCCAGGACATCAGCGACCACATGACCCCTGGATGCTCTATCACCGATCCGTGTCTTGGATGGGAGGATACTGAACGCCTGATCTATGAAATTGCTGAGAAGTGCTGATAAAAACAGAAACACCGGAGATTCTTTTTTCACTCAAAGAATCTCCGGTATTTTTATTGTTCCATCTGCCGTCCAAGAAATCCTGCTGCCGTCTGTACCAGCATCTTCTCCGAATTTCCCGGTCTTTCCCCGTTACTTTTTCCGACAAGTGCAACCGAACCGATCGCGTCTCCTGCACAGATGATCGGCTGTATGATCAGACCTGCCTTATTTTCTTTCTGATTTTCGACCAGTGCTATCTTGCCTTTTTCTTCTCCGTAGTAGCACTTCATTTCCCGTTCTGCAATAACCCGGTCCAGCTCACGGCTGATTCCCTTGCCCTCGTATTCACGGCTGCCGTGTCCTGAAGCTGCCACCACCTGGTCATGATCTGTGATGCATGCCGTCATGCCTGTCGTCTGTGCCAGAGCCTCCACATATTCCTTTGCAAAAATACTCAGCTCTCCGATCGGAGAATATTTCTTGAGGATAACCTCGCCTTCTCTGTCTGTAAAAATCTCCAGCGGGGTTCCCTCCTTGATCCTCAGTGTGCGCCGAATCTCTTTTGGAATCACAACTCTTCCAAGGTCATCGATGCGGCGGACGATTCCTGTAGCTTTCATATAGGTTATGTTCCTCCTGTTGTTTTTCCATATTTCGTGCTGTATGGTTATTATATGGAAAACAAGGAGAATTATGTACATAAAAACTATCTGTCATAAGTTTCCGAACAATATCCTTATCAAAATTCAGGCCCATCTTGCCGTCTTTGACTTCGAACAGGCTTCCTCCAAGCTGCTTTGCTCCTACCAGCATGTAGTTTGCCATCGCATCACAGCCGAACAATGCCTTGCCATCGTTTAGCTCGTCTGTCTGTTCATCCTCTGTCAGATACTCACTGAGGTCGACGACTTTGCCCATCTCATCCAGTTTATAAGCTGTGTCCGCATATGCAGAAAAAAATAGCCGGCATATCGGAAGCACCTACTTTTTCCTCTGCTGCTGCCATAACATTTGTTTCCAGGTCATTAACACTTCCCTGACTGGAACTCTCAACTACGATTCCCTTTTCCTTGCCGACTGTGTCATTAAAAGAATCTACAAGCGCATTAAACGCATCAAGCTGTTCGCCGTTATAGTATGTCCACACAGTGAGCGTAACCGGTTCGGATGACTTACCGATACTGCCTCCACATCCACTGAGAATTCCTGCCATCATTGCCATACCTGTCAGACATGCTATCAACTTTTTATTTTTGTAAAAAATATTTTATTTCAATTGCCTGTTATCTGATAATTATAGCATTTAATCCGCCTGGCTTCAACCTGATGAAATGTGAACTACTCGGCAACTGAGTTACCAGAGCATCTGAAATCTGGCGGGATACCG
>OLOJ01003013.1_pt1 | contig 12604 bp, 14 predicted proteins | sample 1672251 | NCBI WGS metagenome assembly OLOJ01 (sample SAMEA3136664, study PRJEB25190) | human gut metagenome | biome: human gut; feature: human-associated habitat; material: faeces | place: Austria | collected 2013 | reverse complement strand
AGAATGAATATGAAGTTGCTAAGGCTGATTATGAAAACTTGACACACCAGAGTGTCGAACTTGATGAAGTCATCAAAGGCACTCAAAACAATGAATTACTCGATCGTTTAAATGATGCAAAAAGACGTCGTGATGAATTAAAAGAAACAATTCAGGCAAAACGTACAATCCGTATGGGTTATGTGAATGAAAACGAAGAAGTCTCTCGTCGTTTACGTGAACATCGTGCCGCTTTAAAGGATGTAGAAAGTCAGAGTACGGATAAGAAGGTTGCTAAAAGTCGTTTAGAAACAGAGATTCAGAACTACTTATTAAGACTTAATGATGCATATGCAATGACTTTTGAACATGCGCAGGAAAAAGCCGATATGTCTATTGATATCGATAAGGCTAAGGATAAAGTACGTGATTTAAGACAGCGTATAGCGTCACTAGGACATGTCAATGTAGAATCAATTGAACAATACAATGATGTAAGTACACGTTATGAAACACTAAGTACACAGCGTTCACAATTATTAGAAGCACAGGATAGCTTATTAAAAGCTATTAAAGATATGGATGCTATTATGGTTGAGAAGTTCAGCGCTTCATTTGAAGCAATCAATAAGGCGTTCAACGATGTATTCCGTTATTTATTTGGCGGAGGACATGCTTCACTTAAATATACTGATCCAGATAATATTCTAGAAACAGGTATTGATATTGAAGCACAGCCACCTGGAAAGGCTGCTAAGCTGCATTCTTTCTCAGGAGGAGAAAATGCACTAATCGCATTAAGCTGTTTATTTGCGATGATCAGCGTAAAGCCATCTCCTTTATGTATTCTCGATGAAGTAGAAGCGGCACTTGATATTGCGAATGTAGAGCGTTTTGCGAAGTATTTGCGTAGTTTCTCAGATCAGACACAATTTATTGTCGTTACACATCGTGAAGGAACTATGGCTGAATGTGACCTATTATACGGGGCTACAATGCAGGAAAAAGGTGTCACTAAGCTTGTCAGTGTTAAGCTTAAGGATGCCACTGAATATGCAAGCAGTTAGGAGGATGCATTATGGGATTTTTTCAAAAGATTAAAGAAACATTTGTAGGTAAGTCTACAAAACAGAATGAGAAGTATGTTGCTGGTCTTGATAAATCATCTGCTTCTTTCTCATCTAAAATTAATGCGTTAGCCGCAAGATATCGTGAAATCAACGATGAATATTTTGATGAGTTAGAAAATATCCTGATCATGAGTGATGTTGGTGTCAACATGGTTATGAAGATTGTAGATGAAATCAAGAAGGAAGTACGTCTTGAAAATATCAAGGATCCTCATGCGATTAATGATATTATCGTTGATAAGATGTTTGTCATCTATGCCAATGATTCATATATGACAACTAAGATCAACTATGCAGAAAATGACTTAACAGTCATCTTGATGGTTGGTGTCAATGGTGCAGGGAAAACAACTACTATCGCTAAGCTTGCCAATAAGATTATGCATGAAGAAGGCAAGAAGGTTATGGTGGCTGCTGGTGATACATTTAGAGCTGGTGCTATAGAACAGCTTGCTGAATGGGCAAACCGTTTAAATATTCCTTGTGTTAAGGGTAAAGAAGGAGGAGATCCTTCTTCTGTTATCTTTGATGCATTAGAACAGGCAAAAGCAGGCGGTTATGATGTACTCATCTGTGATACAGCAGGACGTTTACAGAATAAAGTAAACTTAATGAAAGAACTTGAAAAGATGAATCGTATCATCAAGAGAGTTGTACCAGAAGGACCTCAGGAAACATTACTTGTAGTAGATGCAACAACAGGTCAGAATGGTATTTCACAGGCTGTAGAATTCTCTAAGATTACAGATATTACAGGTATCGTCCTTACTAAGATGGATGGTACTGCCAAGGGTGGTATTATTCTTTCTATTAAGGATATGTTGAATATCCCTGTTAAGTTTATTGGTCTAGGTGAAAAGATTGATGACTTACAGGAATTTGATCTTGAACAGTATATTTATGGTTTGTGTAATGATCTAATGGAGTAAGATGATGGATGAAGAGTTAAAAAAGAAAGAACAAGTCATCCTCTTGATGGATTGTTATAGAGAATTGTTGACAGACAAACAGAAACAGTATCTTTCTCTCTACTATGAGGAAGATCTGTCTTTATCAGAAATAGCTGAAGACTTAAGTGTTTCTAAAAATGCTGTTTTTGATAATATTAAGCGTTCTGTGATGAGTTTAGAGAAGTATGAATCTAAATTACATATTCTTGAAAATCATCGTAAGAGACTTAATTTAATTAATAAGATTGAAGAAGAAAAGAATAAGAAGCATGAAGATATTGATGAATATCTTGAAATGCTGAAGAATATCTAGGGAGGTAATTATGGCTTTTGAATCTTTATCAGATAGACTCCAAGAGACATTAAAAAAGGTAACAGGACAAGCGACTCTTACTGAAGCAAACATGGAGGAGATGCTTCGTGAAATCCGTTTGGCTTTACTTGAAGCCGATGTTAACTACCAGGTAGTTAAAGAGTTTATTGCAAATACAAAAGAAAAAGCAATCGGTCAGAACGTTATTGGTTCATTAAAACCAGGACAGGTTCTTGTTAAGATTGTTCATGATGAATTAGTATCATTACTTGGTACAGAAATGGTGACTGTAGACTACTCTAAAGATCCTACAATCATCATGATGGTTGGTTTACAGGGTTCAGGTAAAACTACAACTGCTGGTAAGATTGCTAAATTAATCACTGAAAAACAAGGTAAGAAGCCTTTATTGGTTGCTGGCGATATTTATCGTCCTGCTGCCATTGATCAGTTAAAGACATTAGGGGCACAACTTAATATTCCAGTATTCTCTAAAGGCACTGATACACCTGTAGAAACAATCGTTACTGAAGCTTTAGCTAAAGCGCGTGATGATCACAACGATGTAGTGATCATCGATACTGCTGGTCGTTTACAGATTGATGAAAAGTTGATGCAGGAGCTTGCAAACGTTAAAGAAATTGCCCATCCTGATGAAATCCTTTTAGTTGTTGACTCATTAGCTGGTCAGGAAATCGTTAATGTTGCTTCAACATTCAATGATAGACTAGGAATCACTGGTGCAGTTTTAACTAAGTTAGATGGTGACGCACGTGGTGGGGGTGCCCTCTCTATTAGACATGTCACTCATGTCCCTATTAAATATATCGGTACAGGTGAAAAATTAGACGAAATCGATTATTTCTATCCTGACCGTATGGCAGATCGTATCCTTGGTATGGGGGATGTTGTTTCCCTTGTAGAAAAGGTACAGGATGTTTATGATGAAAAAGAAAGTATGAAAGCTTTCAATAAGATGAAAGCCGGTACTTTTGGTTTAGATGATATGCTTGATCAGATGAAGAAACTTCAAAAGATGGGTCCTTTATCTGGTTTATTAAAGATGATTCCAGGAATGCCTAAGATTCCTAATTTAAATGATGATGATGCCGCTGCTAAGATGAAGATGACTGAATCAATCATTTATTCTATGACTAAAGCAGAACGTGCAAATCCTGATATGATTAATTCATCACGTAAAGAAAGAATTGCTAAGGGTTGCGGTCAGTCTGTGACTGAAGTGAATAAGCTATTAAAACAGTTTGAACAGTCACGTAAGGTCATGAAGCAGTTAGGTAACATTGATCCCACAACTGGTATGCCAACACAAAGACCAATGAAGACTCAGCAGCAGTTCAATCCTTATCGTAAAAAGACAAGACATAAGAAAAAGAAGAAATAAAACCTCCTCGGAGGTTTTTTCTTTAGAATTATTTAAGAATTTCATCACGAATCTTTTTATTTTTAGTCACTATACTTATAAGCGAAGGAGGGATACATATGTTTGAAACATTTATGTTCACATTATTATTTCCTGTTATTATGATCAGTATTATCGCTTATTTAAGTACATTGACTCGCTGATTATGAAGAAGGGGAGTTAAGTTAATGAAACATACAATATTACTTGTAGAAGACGAGTTAGGTATTAGAGAAACAGTTAAGATTTTTTTAAAGAGTCAGAATTATGAAGTCATTGAAGCGGAGAATGGAAAAGAAGGGCTTATTGCACTTCAAAACAATGATATTCATTTAGCTATTGTAGATATTATGATGCCTGTTATGGATGGGCTGACTATGACAATGAAACTTCGTGAAGTATCAGATATTCCTGTGATCTTCTTGACAGCGAAAACAGAAGATATTGATAAGATTACAGGACTTAATCTAGGGGCAGATGATTATATCACTAAACCTTTTGAACCTATGGAACTTATTGCAAGAGTGAATTCTAATTTAAGACGCTATGAACAAATCTTAAATTTAAAGGGAAGTACACAGACACCAAGTAATCAGCTTATTGTAGGAGGTTTAGTATTAGACCAGGCAACTAAAGAAGTCTTTGTGAATGGTCGTTCAGTAAGACTCACTAAGAAAGAATTCCAGATATTAGAACTACTAATGAGTTATCCTGGTAAGGTGTATTCTGCAGAAGAAATCTATGAATCTATCTGGGAAGAAACAGCCATTAATACAGAAACAATCATGGTTCATGTAAGAAGGCTTAGAGAAAAGATTGAAGCCAATCCTAAACATCCTGAGTATTTGAAGGCTGTCTGGGGTGTTGGCTATAAAATAGAAAAGATGGAGTGATGACAATGAAGAAAAGACGTATATTTATTATTGGCTTAATTGTCTTATTATTGGCTTGTCCGAGCTGTATGATTTATATCACAGTCAAACAGCAGGATGGTTATAAGAAAAGAGTCGCAGACAATACGAATGAATATATGCTGCAGTTTCTTACAATGGCAGTTGAATCAAAAACAGATCCTGATTATAAGCCTTTAAATTTTAATGGGCTAGATGAAAAATCACAAGAAGCAGCTACTGCGACGATGAATGAAATATTCAAAACTGTTTTAGATATGGAACAGGATGATGATGGATTTCACTATGAAGCATATAATGAAAAGACAAGACAGTATTATAAGAATCAGAAATCTTATTATCCTGTCGCCTATGAAGAATTTTTTAAATCTAGTGCGCGTTCGAAATATTTTTACACGGATACTGTAGCTCTTTTTGATGAAAGTGATATTATTAGTAACCTTGATGCAGGATATAAGCTCGAAGAAGGAAAAGATGGAAAAAGATCTTTACTTAAAGTATATAATACGTATGTAGATTTAAATCAGGTAAGTATTAATTTACCTAAAGATATAGAAATGACTTATTATTGTACAATGTATGAATCGCCTATGACATATATTGAACGTAATTTTGTGGATGAATATGATATTGCAGTCCTTTCAGGAGTTGCTCTTCTTCTGGGTTTAGTTATCTTTATATATATTTTAATGAATTCATTAGATGTAGAAGAAGTTATTAATCCATATCGCACAATTAAACAATGGAAGCTATTAACTGTTATTATCATTATTGGATTAACTAGTTTTATTTTTATAGGGGCATCAGGAGTAACAGGTGCTCTTGTGATGATGGGAGAACTTCAAGGTGCCCTTGCAAGACATAATATAGCTTATGCTACATCTATCAGTTATGGCCTCTATTTCTTCTGTATGCTCATTTTCTATTTCTTGTTCTCAATGTTATGCTTTACTGTGAAGTATATGCTTATGAATGGAATGGACTATTTTAGAAACAATACATGCATTTATGCCCTTTATGCAAAAACAAAGGAACTAGGTAATAGAGTGACTGAATTTGATTTGAAGGATAATATCAATCAGGATATCTTGAAATTTACTATCTGTAATGCATTGCTCGTTATTATTTTATATGTCATTTCACCTAGTAAGACAATCTTTGCGATTATCTATGTAATGATCTCTTTCTTATATATAAGAAAGCAGTCACTGAAGGTAAAGAATGATTATGAAAATATGCTTAACTTTACAGAACAGCTTTCTCATGGTCACTTTGATACAGAAATAGAAGATGATCTAGGTATTTTCAACAGTATGCGTAATCGCTTAAATAACCTGAAAACTGGTTTTGAAGCAGCTGTAAAGGAAGAAACAAAATCACAGAATATGAAGACAGAACTTATTACCAATGTCTCTCATGATTTAAAAACACCTCTTACATGTATTAAGAACTATGTTATTTTACTTAAGAATACACAAGCTGATGAAGCAACAAGAACTGAATATTTAAACCAGTTAGAAAAATATACAAATAGACTTTCCAATCTCATTCAGGATCTCTTTGATGTTTCTAAAGCCTCTAGTGGTAATATTGACCTTCATCCTATTGATTTAAGATTACAAGCGTTAGTTGATCAGTCCTTAGCTGAATGTATTGAAGTATTAGAATCTAAAGATATCCAGGTCATTAAGAATGTCGAAGATGTTGTTGTACACTTAGATGGAGATAAGACATATCGTGTCTTTGAAAACCTATTAACTAATATTGGTAAGTATGCCATGCCACATAGTCGAGCTTATATTGATATTCATGAGGAAGAAGACTATGTTTCAGTCATATTCAAGAATATGAGTGAAGTAGAAATGAACTTCTCTAGTGAAGAAATCCAGGAACGTTTTGTACGTGGAGATAAATCCCGTCATGAAACAGGCAGCGGTCTAGGACTCGCGATTGCGAAAAGCTTTGTCGTTGCTCAGGGTGGTACATTTGATATAGAAATAGATGGTGATCTCTTTAAAGTCATCATGACATTTAAAAAAAGTTAAAGTGTCAAGTAAAAATACTTGACACCTAATTTGAATATGGTATTATAAGTAAGCAAATTAAATTGATCGGAGGAAAATACAATGGCAGTTAAATTAAGATTAAAGAGAATGGGTGCTAAGAAGTCACCATTTTATAGAATTGTTGCAGCTGATTCAAGAATGCCAAGAGATGGTCGTTTCATTGAACAGTTAGGAACTTATGATCCAAGACAGAACCCAGCTAAGGTTTCTTTAAAGAAAGAAGAAATCTTAAAGTGGTTAGGTAACGGTGCTCAGCCTTCTGACACAGTTAAGAACATCCTTTCTAAAGAAGGCGTAATCAAAGAATTTGCTGAATCTAAGAAGGCTAAATAATTATGGATTACGTTAAGGCATTACAGGACATCTGTCTTGAACTTGTCAATGATCGTGATAAGTTAGAGGTTAGAGAAATGCCTTCATTAGATGATAACGCGATTGTTCTATATGTTTATGCATCACATGATGATATTTCTAAGTTAATTGGTAGAAAAGGCGTTATGGCTAATTCTATTAGACAGCTTATGTCTGTAAGTACACGTGGTATGCATAAGAGATTAGATATCAAATTTGAATCATATGGTGAGGAATAAAGGAAGTGTACACTTCCTTTTTTTTGGAGGTACAAATGGAACTTGTAGAAATTGGTAAAATCATTAATACATTTGGAATCAAGGGTGATTTAAAGATTGCTTCTTCAACTGATTTTGGAGAACAGCGCTTTGCCCCTGGCAGCCATATTCTTGTCAAAACACCAAGAGAATATCTTGATTTTGAAATCAGTAAGCATTATATCCATAAAGGATTTGATATGATTGCCTTTAAAGGTTATACAGATATTAATGAAGTAGAAAAGTATAAGGGATGTATTTGTTATGCACCTAAGGATACTTCTTTATTACCTGAAGGCATGCATTATATTTCTGATATTGTGGATTGTGAAGTCTATAATAATGGCACTTATATTGGTAAGGTCACTGATGTATATCAGGGGGCACAGGCTATTATTGGTGTTGATGTGAATGGTAAGAAGGTTATGATCCCTTATATTGATGCTTTTGTAAAAAATAAGGATATTGAACATAAGCGTATTGATGTCTCATTGATTGGAGGCTTCTTAGATGAAAATTGATGTTCTTTCATTATTTCCAGAGATGTTTGAAGGATTCTTGACAACATCTATTATTAAAAGAGCTATTGATAGTGGTCATGTAGAAGTGAATATTCATGATTTTAGAGAATTTGCGACAGATCGTCATAAGAGTGTAGATGATACACCTTATGGTGGTGGACAGGGCATGGTGCTTATGTGTAAGCCTTTATTAGATTGTTTAAAGACAGTAGTCACAAAGGATTCACTTGTTATTTTAATGAGCCCTCAGGGTATGACACATCATCAGGCTTATGCTGAAGAATTAGCCCTCAATCAGAAACATCTCGTTATCATCTGTGGTCATTATGAAGGCTTTGATGAACGTATTCGTGATTATGTAGATGTAGAACTTTCTATTGGTGATTATGTACTCACTGGAGGAGAACTTGGTGCGATGGTAGTGATGGATAGTGTCATCCGTTTACTTCATGGAGTGATCACTCAGGCAAGTCATGAAGATGATTCATTCTCTAATGGATTATTAGAATATCCACAATATACAAGACCTTATGAATATGAAGGCAGCAAGGTTCCTGATGTCCTCATAAGTGGTCATCATGAAAATATCCGTAAATGGCGTTTAAAGGAATCATTACGTAAAACAATAATCAAACGTCCTGATTTATTAGAAAAACGTTCATTTACAGAAGAAGAGTTAGAAATTCTAAAAGAATTAAAAAAGTAATTGATTTATAAAAAAGACGGTGATATAATAGGCGAGTCGTAAGACACAGAAGTTCCGCTGGTTATATATACGAATGAGCTTCCAAGACTAAATTTGTGTAGGAGGAAATGTTATAATGAACATGCAGTTAGTAAATGAAATTACTAAGAGCCAGATCAAGACTGATGTACCTCAGTTCAAAGCTGGTGACACTTTAAAAGTATTTGTAAAGATCCAGGAAGGTAATAAGACTCGTCTTCAGATGTTCGAAGGTGTTTGTATTGCTAAAAAGGGTAGTGGTATTGGTGAAACTTTCACTGTTAGAAAGATTTCTTACGGTGTAGGTGTTGAAAGAGTATTCCCAGTAAACTCTCCAATCATCGATCATATCGAAGTAGCTAAGGTTGGTAAAGTACGTAGAGCTAAATTACATTACTTACGTGGATTATCTGGTAAAGCTGCTAGAATTAAAGAAATTCGATAAGAGAATGGGGGCTTACCCCATTCTTTTTTCTATATTATGAATAAATTAAAGAAGCTGTGTTTACCTGGTCTAGTGACTCTTATATTATGCTTATTTACTTTTATTGTTCTTCCTGTAAAGGTAAAAGGAACATCAATGATGCCTACTATTCATGATGGAGATTTTATCTTAATGACTGGAATTACATCACATAAGCAGATACACCGTTTTGATATCGTTGAAGTACGCAGCGCAGCATTAAAAGAAGATATCATTAAACGAGTGATAGGACTGCCAGGAGAAGAAATCAGCTATAAGAATGATCATTTATATATTGATGGTAAACTTGTAGAAGAATCATTCTTCAAACTTTCTTTTATACAGAAAGAAAAAAGAGAATTAGGTCTCACACAATATACAAGAGATTTTAAAATCAAGTTAAAGCATAATGAATATTTTGTTTTAGGGGATAACCGTCCATTATCCTATGATTCAAGATATTTTGGACCTATCTACAAAGAAGATATACGTGCTAAAAATGGATATATCATTTATCCTATAAAACATATTAAGAGTAATGATTGAGGAGGAAATTATGGCAAAACAGATTCAGTGGTATCCAGGGCACATGGCTAAAGCCCAAAGAGAAATCGAAAGTAAAGTTAAGTTAGTAGATATTGTGATTGAACTTGTAGATGCACGAGCTCCTTTTTCAACACATAATCCAGAGCTTGATTATATGATTAAGAATAAGCCACGCCTCTATATTCTTACAAAGAAAGATTTAGCTGATCCTAAGGCTACAGATGCATTAATTGCAGAATTTAAAAGACAGGGACATAGTGCTATTGCGGTTGACTTAAAGAACTTCAAGGAAGAAAAGAAAATCGTTAATATGTGCCGCTATCAGTTAAAAGAAAAGCGTGAAAAAGAAGCGGCTAGAGGATTAAAACCCAAACCAATTCGTGCTCTTGTTGCAGGTATTCCAAATGTAGGTAAGTCCACATTTATCAACTCCTACGCAGGAAAAGCCTGTGCAAAGACCGGAAACAAACCGGGTGTGACAAAAGGAAAGCAGTGGATCCGTCTGAATAAGACACTGGAACTTCTGGACACACCTGGTATCCTCTGGCCGAAATTTGAGGATCAGGAAGTGGGAAAACGACTGGCGTTTATCGGATCTATCAAGGACGAGATCCTGAATCTGGAGGAACTGTCTCTGGAACTGCTGGATTATATCCGCACGAATTATCCGGGCCTGTTAAATACCCGTTACGGTATCGAGGAAGAGGGCACACCGGTATCTCTTCTGGAAGCAGTAGCGGATAAGAGAAAATGTCTGATCCGCGGGCAGGAGATCGACTATGCGAAAGCGGCAGGAATCGTGATGGAAGAATTCCGTAACGGTAAAATCGGAAGAATCACACTGGAATTTCCACCGGTTGAGGAGGAAACTGCACATGAAGACCATCCGGGAGATTAAAGAAGAATTACAGGCGGCGTCGGGAACAGAGAGAGAAAAACTTCTGGAACTGTACCGGGAGGATACCCGAAGCGGCGTAGTCAGTCTGGTGAAAAAATACGACCGGGAAAAAGAACTGCTGGAGAAAGAAAAACAGCGGATTGAAGATATGAAAGTCTATGAGAACACCTACAGTCACGTGGGCTGGATCTGCGGCATCGATGAAGCAGGACGTGGCCCGCTGGCGGGACCTGTTGTGGCAGGTGCGGTGATCTTGCCGGAAGACAGCAAGATCCTCTGGCTGAACGACTCCAAGCAGCTGTCAGCAAAGAAAAGAGAAGAACTCTATGATGTGATCATGGAAGAAGCGATCAGCGTTGGTGTTGGGTATGCAAGTCCGGCACGAATCGATGAGATCAATATTTTACAGGCAACCTATGAAGCGATGCGTGAAGCCATCTCAAAACTGGCTGTCAAGCCACAGATTCTGTTAAATGATGCGGTGACGATCCCTAAGATCGAGATTCCACAGGTGCCGATCATCAAAGGGGACGCCAAAAGCGTTTCAATCGCAGCTGCAAGTATCATCGCGAAGGTCACCAGGGATCGGTTAATGGCAGAATATGATAAGATCATGCCGGAATATGGATTTGCATCTCATAAGGGATACGGATCGAAAAGTCATATCGAAGCGATTCGGCAATACGGTCCGTCGCCGATCCACAGAGCAACATTTATCAAGAACTTTCTGTAATCCGGGATGGATGGAACCACTGATTTTGGATGAAAATGTCTGAAAACAAAACAGATCACGTAATTCAGTTTTCTGCAAAATAAGAGGAAACTATATTTGAATAAAAGAAAAACAGGACAGGAGCAGGAGGTGAAAGCCGCCTGCTTCTTGAAAACACAGGGATACCAGATACTGGAACGAAATTACCGCTGCAAAAAAGGAGAGATCGACCTGATTGCCCGGGAGGGGCAGTATCTGGTATTTGTGGAAGTGAAATACAGATCAACAAACGAAAGCGGTCTGCCGGAAGAAGCCGTAGATCTGCGGAAACAGCGACAGATCTCCCGGGTGGCAGCCTGGTATCTGACAGAGAAAGGTCTGGATATCTATACACCGTGCAGATTCGATGTGGTGGCGATTGAGGGAGAAGAGATCCGGCTTTACCGGGATGCATTTTTCTACCAGGGTTAAAAGAAGAAATCTGGGAGACAGAAACATCTGCAAATATGGAAAAACGGATAGAAAGTCTTTCAAAAAAGATGAAATACAGAAAACAAACAGCCAGTATCAGAAAATAAAACAGTACAGCAGGAGAGCAGATTATGGACATTCATTGGAAACAGGAATATACAGGAGATATGGAAGTCAGAAAACGTGATGGTGTAACTTACCTTTCTTATCCAAGACTGGAACGGGAATCCGCCATTGTACACGGTTTCAGCACCCGTCTGGGCGGTGTGAGTGAGGGCTGTCTCGGAAGCATGAATCTCAGCTTTTCCAGAGGTGACAACCCGGAAAATGTACTGGAAAATTACCGGAGAATCAGCAGAGCCATCGGATTTCCGGTAGAAAGCATCGTTACTTCTGATCAGACTCATACGACAAATGTGCGCCAGGTAGGAAAAGAAGACTGCGGATGCGGCGTCCTGACACCACGGACCTTTCACGACATCGACGGCCTGATCACTAACGAGCCGGGTGTAACTCTTGCTACGTTTTACGCCGATTGCGTCCCCTTATATTTCTATGATCCAACCCACAAAGCCATCGGTCTGTCCCATTCCGGCTGGCGGGGAACTGTAGGAAACATCGCAAAAGCAACCGTAGAAGCCATGCAGAAAGTCTATCACACCGACCCGGCAGACCTCATCGCAGCCATCGGTCCCTCCATCTGCCAGGACTGCTACGAAGTAAGCGAAGACGTCATCGAAGAATTCCGCCAGGCTTATCCGGAAACCCTCCACAAAAAGCTCTTCTACCGGAAACCCAACGGAAAGTACCAGTTAAACCTCTGGGAAGCCTGCCACCAGAACTTCCTCACCAGCGGTATACGTGAAGAAAATATCCTCACCCCCAACCTCTG
>OLOJ01003012.1_pt1 | contig 12614 bp, 10 predicted proteins | sample 1672251 | NCBI WGS metagenome assembly OLOJ01 (sample SAMEA3136664, study PRJEB25190) | human gut metagenome | biome: human gut; feature: human-associated habitat; material: faeces | place: Austria | collected 2013 | reverse complement strand
AGAATACATTTTCCTTGTAAGAGAAATCTCTTGCAGGGTCGTTCTTGTAATCATCAGATGCTGCTGCAACGGCTGCATCGTTCGGACAGGAGTATGGGAACTCTTCAAGGTTCTTAGCCATAACTTCAGCTGTGCAGATGTAGTTCAGGAATTTTTCTGCAAGATCTACATGTTTTGCACCCTTAGGCATAACAAAGAGATCAATACCAAGCTGGATCGGATCGCTTGTGAAATCTGCAACTTTGATTGTGTTCTTTTCTTTCATAGCCCATGAAGCATTACCATCGTATGTAACAGCAACATTCGCTGTGCCATTTGTCAGGTTCTGTTCTGCATTACCATAAGCAACAACGTTTTCATTGAACTTCTGCAACCACTCGTAAGCTTCTGCGATTTCACTCTCATTTGTGGAGTTAGGATCATAACCAAGGGCAACAAGTGCGATTGGGAACAGATTTCTTGCGCCATCAATTGTAGAAATCTTCAGACCGGACTGAAGCAGATCATTGTAGCTGTGGATTTCAACAGGGCATGTTTCTGAATCATATACAACATAAATGTAGTTCATCAGATAAGGTACACAGTAACCCTTGGATACCCAGTATGTATCGTTGATGTTGGATGAATTCGGAATGTTGTCCAGATTCAGTTCTTCAACATAACCGCCTGCGATCAGGGATTTCATGTAAGCATCACATGTCATGATCAGGTCATATTCATCACCGCCGCCTGCTGTCAGTTTGTTGATGGCATCGGCATTATCACTCATGTAAGAAAGATTCACCTTACAGTTGTTCTCCGTCTCAAAGTTCTTGATCAGATCATCAGAAATATACTGCTGCCACATATAAATGTTCAGCTCAGAGCTTGCATTACCTTCCTGAGCAGCTGCCTGTGTTTCACCGCTTTCTGCTCCGGCTTCTGTTGAAGCATTCGCAGTTTCGGATGCTGCTGCGGATTCTGTTTTGTTGGCATTGCTGCTGCCACATGCTGCCATTGATAAAACCATGGCACCGGCAAGGACAGTTGCCAGTAATCTCTTTTTCATAATGAAAACCTCCTTATTTTACCCTTTTATGAAGGGCCCCTTGAATAATATTATTCAAAATCATCGCTGCTACGATGATAAGAACCATAATTGTCGCCAATGCATTAACATCCGGCGTTACACCTGTCTTGTTCATAGAAAGGATCAGGACAGGCAATGTGGACTGTTTGGCACCTGCCAGCATATTACTCATGACAACGTCATCAAATGACATTGTAAAGGACAGAAATGCCGCACTCATGACACCCGGAAAAATATTCGGCAGGGTCACGCGAAGCAGGGTCTGTACCCGGTTAGCACCAAGATCCATGCTGGCCTCTTCCAAAGTCTCGTTGTCGCCGCTGATACGTCCTTTGATGGTGACGATGGCATATGGAATACAGAATGTACAGTGACCGATCAGAATGGTTCCTATCCCCATAGACACGCCGACTTTCAGGAAAATAATCAGCAATGCCACCGCCAGAACAATTTCCGGCACGATGATCGGAATATACAGCATATTGTCGATGAATTTCTTCATCTTGAATTCATATCGCTTCAAACCGAGGGCACCGATGGTACCGATAAATACGGAAATCAGAGTACTCAGTACCGCAATGATCAAACTGTAGATCAAACTGTCTACCAATGTAGAATTGGTAAAGAGCTTGGCGTACCACTGTGTGGTAAAACCATTCCAGTAATAGTTATACTTCTGGTCATTAAAAGAGAAAACCATCATAACTGCCACCGGAATATACAAAAGGGCATACACCAGAAATGCATACACATTACTGATGATGTTCAGTCTTTTTCTTTTCTTGGCAATTTTCGACATTATACTACCTCCATATCTTCAATCTTCGCAAATCTTGTATAAATGAAGATAAGCAGCATAGTAATAACGATCAGCATTACAGACAGTGCTGCACCCAGCGGCCAGTTTCGGATGGAACCGAACTGGTTCTTGATAATATTACCAATGTATAAGATCTTGCCGCCGCCCAGCATATCAGTAACGGTGTAAATACCCAGGCTCGGGATAAATACAAGGATGATCGCTGAAAAAATACCCGGAAATGTGATTGGCAGCGTCACACGCATGAATGTAGTGGCTGCACTGGCACCCAGGTCTGCGGATGCCTCAATCAGAGACTTGTCCAACTTCTCAATGGTACTGTAAAGCGGAAGCACCGCAAATGGCAGCATGTTGGTAATCAGACCGATCAGCACCAGCCCGGACAACAGCACCTCCAGCAGACTGGAAGCCTGAATAATGCGGTTGCGCAGGGAAGTGCGCCAGTGGCTTTCTACCGGGTGAGAGGGATGTTCCATAGTAAGACCTTCCTTTCAGCATTCTGCTGCATAAAGATCGACAAAATCCTGCCTTTATTGTAGCAGACGAGAGAAGGTCTGTCAATTTCAATCCACGATGGTGACGGTGGTCTGCGGGCCGACGGCCACATAGCCGGACTTTTTGATGCAGTCCTGCCCGGCGTCGGTGTCCAGCCAGTCGTACAGGCGGCGCTCCGGGCTGTCGGCGGCGGCATCCGGGTGGATGACAGCGTAGAAATCGTTGCACAAGGGGTAGCTGCCGTCGGCAAGGGTGTCGTTACTGGGGGTCACACCGTCCACCGCCAGCAGCCGCAGCCCGGGCTTGGAATACATCTGGTCGATGTAGTAATACACGGAGAAACCGATGGCGTTGGCACTGTTGTTGTAATCGGCAATGCTGTCCACCAGCTCACCCATGGCGGCGGGAGCCAGCTCAGAGGGCGGGGGCATCAGCTCACCGCCCTGAATGAGCAGTTTTTTGAACAGGGTCTGACTGCCGGAGTCCTCGCCGCGCTGGAAGGCAACGATTTCCTGATCCTTGCCGCCTACATCCTTCCAGTTGGTGATCTTTCCGGCATAGATGTCCCGCAGCTGCTGCCGGGTAAGCGCCTGCACGGGGTTGTCCTCGTTGACGATGAACACCAGCGCGTCCACTCCAATGGGCTTCTGCTCCAGCTCCACGTTGGCCTCTTGCAGCTCTTCCTTTACATAGTCCGGCGCTTCGTATACCACCAGCATCCGGGTGGTGGTGTCGTACAAGCCAAAGTTTTCCCATGCGTAGGCGGTGGTGCTCACCGTGATGCTGCTGCGGGCTTCTTCCAAGTCCATACCGGTGGTATCGGCCAGCATCTGCGCCATCAGCGGGATGCAGGCGGTGCTGCCGTCCAGCGGGGGAAAATCCTCCACGGTCAAAAACGGCGCTGCCTGCTGCACAGCAGAGGAAGCAGCAGAGGATGCAGGCTGTTCTACCACAGAGGAGGCGGTGCTGCCGGAGGGCGCATCCGTGCCCTTGCAGGCGGTCAGTACCCCGGCAGCGGAGCAGGCAGCCAGCCCCAGCAGAAAGCTGCGGCGGGAAATTTTAGCGTTTTTCATAAGAAAGCCCTCCTAACTCAATAGCCGTAACTCGGTTCATCGTCCGCAGTGGCAGACGAGAAAATACTCTGGCAGTACAGCCAGTTGCCGCTTGTGTCCATCCAGCCCACATAGAAGCCCCGTTGTGCAGCAAACACATGGTCGGGCAGGGCGTTCAGGCTGTTAGAATAGTACCCGGCGCAGCTGGCAAGCCCCTGTAATACTACCTTGCCGTCTGCGTCCAGCACATCGTATACGTTGCCGTAGGCGCTGCCCACAGCGCTGCGGCTGCCGTAGAACATGGGTCTGCCGTCGGGGTCGGTGGTCAGGTAGTTGACGTAACTGTATTTGCCCTGCAGGGCGGTCAGGTCGCTGACAAGCCCCTGCGGGCCGTACAGCCGGGTGGCGGTGGTCTCGTAGCGGTCGTTGTCCTGCAATTTCAGCCAGACGTAGCCGCTGCCGTAGTTGCTCATCCGTACCCGCTGCTGGTGCTCCACCGGCTCTACGGTGGTGTCGGTCAGCAGCTTGCCGTTGTCCTTGCTGTACACCCGCAGGCTGCCGTCCAGCGCGTAGACGGCTATGGTGTTATCGGTGGTGTTCACATCGTACAGCGGGGTCTTGGTGCCGGTTTCCAGATCATAGAGCTCGTAGCCATGATCCTCGCCGCTGTGCCATGTTACCACATAGCCCGGGAAATATTGGCTGGGCTGCTCGTCAAAGGCGGCGATCAGTCCGCGGTCCTCTGTGGTCATATCCCGCAGTTCGTACCGGCCATCGCCGGTGGAAAAGCTGGCAAGACCGCCCGGGTAGACCTGCAAAAAGCCCGTGTACTGCTCGCCGGTCTGGGTGTTATACAAAATCTGGTCGGTGGTCTCGGCTCCGGTGGCAACGTCCAGCTCCACCCAGTCGCTCAGGGTATCGCTGTCGTAGAAAAGGCGGTATGCCGAGGCGGCATCGGCGCGGTAGACGGGGGTGCTGTCCTTTTCCTGCACAACTACCCAGCGGTTCTGTTGGTAATCCATATCCCAGTCGTAATCGTCCAGCCCTTCCGGGCGGGCGTAGCAGCTGAACACCAGCTTATCGCCGCATAGGGTGCAGCTGTATGCGCCCTCCGGCACCGGCAGCGCTGCGCCGGTGGCAAGGTCGATGACCTGACAGGTGCCGTAGCCGGACTCCGGGACGTAGCCGCCATCGACAAGGCGGCTCTCCTGCAGCACCAGCAGGCCGTTTTGCAGGGTAGCGTTCTGCTCGCCCTCAAAGGACATCACCTCAGTGCCGGTCTTGTCGTACAGGGCGGTGCGGCGTCCGCCCCGGCCGGTGGGGTCGGACCAGCTGCGCAGCCAGTAGTCCGCGATGCCGGTGGCACTGTCCTCCACCAGCGAGACGTTCTCGCTGCGGGCAGCCTGATGCAGCGGGGTGCTGCCGCACAGGATGGTGGTGCTGCTCCCCGCGCGGTCATAGCAGTACAATACCCGCAGACGGTCATCGTTCAGCACGGCGGGGTCGTACAGGGGCTTGCCGCTGTCGTCCGTGGGCACGGAAACGGCAGAGCTTGCAGCGCCCGGCACGCCGGTGGCGGGCGGCAGCAGGGCGCAGCCGCAGCCCAAGGTAAGGGCAAGGGCTGCGCAGACCGCCCCGCAGCCGATACGCAAGACAACACGCTTCATAAAAACCACTCCTTTGCAAAAACAGGGAGGAAAATTTTTCCGTTCACACAGAATACGAAACAACCGCATTTTTCATTGCAGAGCTTGCAGAAAAATGCGGCTAAAAACGGTTACAATTGCATTACAGCTGTGCCGGGGCATGGGACGCTTCTGCCTTGTCCATCTGCTCCAGCTGCCGCAGAAAGGCCAGCAAAAAGGGCAGCGAGATGAAAAAGGTGAGCGCATCCGCAATGGGCTGGCAGAGCTCCACACCCACAAGACCCAGCACCCGGGGCAGTACAAGGATCAGCGGGATAAAGCACACGCCCTGTCGGCAGCAGGCCAGAAAGGTGGCGCGCCCGGCCTTGCCAACGCTCTGGAAGGTCATGTTGGTCACTACGATCACCGGCTGCAGAAGGATGGCAAAGCACTGGTAGCGGAAGGCGGGCAGCGCCACGGCAGTGACCTCCGGGTCGTCCCGGAACAGGCGGATCAGGTTTTCATCGTTCCACCAGCACACCGCAATCAGCACCACCAGAAGCGCAAAGGCGGCTTTCAGGGTAAAGACGGCGGCCTGCCGCACTCGGTGGTATTTGCGGGCGCCGTAGTTGAAGGACGCCACCGGCTGCAAGCCCTGTCCCACGCCGATGGCCACCGAGAGGATGAACATAAAAATGCGGGACACGATACTCATGCCCGCCACGGCGGCATCGCCGTAGCTGCGGGCGGCAATGTTCAGCAGCATCCCGCCGATGCTGTTCAGCCCCTGACGGCCAAAGCTGGGCGCGCCGCCTGCAAGGATCTGCAAAAACTCGCGCGGCTCCCGGGTGACGGCAGAAAGCCGGAACTGGCTGACCGTTTTGCCCCGCAGGAACATATACAGCAGAATGCCAAAGCTGATGGTCTGGCTGAGGGCAGTGGCGATACCGGCACCGGCAGTGCCCAGCCCTAAAGCGAACATGAACAGCGGGTCCAGTGCAATGTTCAGCAGTCCGCCGGTGACCAGCCCGACCATGGCAAGGTTCGCCTTGCCCTCATACCGCAGGATGTTGTTCATCACCAGACTGGAGATCATCAGCGGTGCGGCAAGCAGGATGGGCCGGGCGTAGGCACAGGCATGGGGCAGAATGGTTTCGGTGCTGCCCAGCAGCATCATAAAGTCCGGCAGGGTGGCAAGGCCGACCACCGCCAGCACTACGCCAAAGGCCAGCGCCGTAAAAAAGCTGGTGGAAGCAAAGCGGGTGGCGGCGTGGGTATCCTGACTGCCCAAGCGGCGGCTGATGATGGTGCCGGAGCCGTGCCCCAGCATAAAGCCCAGCGCCTGTATGATAGCCATCAGGCTGGAAACGACACCCACCGCGCCGGAAGCGCTGGTGGAGATGCGCCCTACAAAAAAGGTATCGGCCAGATTGTAGATGCTGGTGATCAGCATACTTAAAATCGTGGGCGCGGCCAGACTGAGGATCAGCCGGGGGATAGGGGTCTCAGTCATTTTGTGATACTGCACCGCAGTGCGGTCCTGCTGGGTCATGGGCAAATATCCTCCTTCAAAAAACGAGAAAACCGCCCCTTTCAGAGCGGCAGATAGTCCTGATGAAAACAGTATAACGCAGTTGCGACAAAATGTCGAGGGAATAAAAACGGCCTTTCGCCCCTGCGAAGGGGCGAAAAAGCAGGCGAAAACAGGATGGTTTCTATATAAAGTGCTAAAGAATTGTCGAATTGCTTGTGAAAAATCACGATATGTGGTATTCTTTATAAGAAGGAATTGGAAAAATCTGTGCATTTTATGATTGGGAGGGATTTGTACATGAAATCCGTAGCACAAACTGTGATCGAGGCCGACCGCTTTTATACCATTGCCGCTCACACCGGCAATGTCATTCAGGCAGTGGAGGGCAGCAAGGACGGCGGCACTGTCCGTCTGGGGAAGTACGACCACAAGCCCGAACAGGAGTGGAGCTTTGTCCGCGAGGGCGATGGCGTGTACCGCATCCGCAACCGTGCCTCCGGCAAGCTGCTGGATCTGACCATGACCGGCACCGCCAATGGCACATGGCTGCACCTGTGGGAGGACGTGGGCGGCACGTCCCAGATGTGGAAGGTGGAGCACACCCCGGAGGGCACCGTGCGTCTGCGCTCTTCTTGGGCAGGCGGCAAGTGCGTGGACACCGTGGGCATCGGTGCCGAGGTGGGCGCTGTGCTGCAGATCTGGCAGGAAGTGCCCGGCGGTGGTGACCAGCTGTGGGTCATCTCTGAGGTAAAGGACCGCATAAAGCGTGCCGCCAAGGTTGAACAAGCAGCACCCGCTGCCGAGACGAAGGCCGCACCGGCCAAGGAAGCCGCTCCCGCCAAGAAGCCCGCAGCCCGCAAGCCCCGCACCGCCAAGAAGGTGGAGGAGAAGCCCGCTACGCCCGCCGCAAAGGCTGCAGAGCCGGTCAAGGCAGAAAAGCCCGCTGCAAAGAAGGCTGCTAAGGCAAAGGCTGAGCCTGCTGCTCCCGCAGTAGAGGTGAAGGCAGCTCCCGCCGTGGCAACCAAGGCCGAGCCTGTTACTAAGGCTGAACCGGCTGCCAAGGCAGCGCCCGCAGCGGAAGCCAAGACTGCCCCTGCCGCCGCAAAGCCCAAGGCAAAGCGTGCACCCTGCAAAAAGACCGTAAAGAAGTAAGAAATCATAAAACGCAAAAAATCGGACAGACCGCAGTCTGTCCGATTTTTTGCGTTTATAGAAGCTTTTTATGCAGCAGGGGCGGCAGCATCATCGCTCTGGGCAGCGGTCTGCACGAACTGCACGATGCTCTCGATGGTCTTGCGCAGCTGCACAAGGCTTTCCACGTCAGAGTCCTGCATCCGGGAAGTAGGGGCGGTCACCACGGTCTGGGAGGCAGTCACCGTGCCGGAAAGTTCTGCATGGATGTGGTGGGCGGGCACGTCCAGCAGGATGTGCACCTTGGGGGACAGGGTCTTGAGCAGACCCTGCTTTTCGATGCCAAGAATCAGCTGCGGCGCGTCCTCCCCGGCGGCGAGGTTCGGCAGCTGAAGGTAGAGGTAACCCTCCTTGGCGTTGGCGGGCTGCACGGTTTTGAGCTGTTTCAAGTCCAGCTGGAAGTCGTTCACCTGCTGCAAGCCGGTGGCGGCGGGGTCTACCCCCAGCAGGGTGGCCAGCTGGTCTTGGGAGATATAGCTGCCCAGCGACCAGCCCGGTAGCAGCAGGCTTGCCAGCGGATACTCGGCTACAACTGTGCTGCGCAGCTTGTTGTACAGCTGCCCGGCGTCGTACAGGGTCTCTTCCTCGCTGATGTACATCCGGGTCAGAGGGGCATCGTTGACGGTGCTGGTGCCCGTCGGGTACAGCGCCAGCTGCACTGCCCGGGGGGTGTACTGGCCGGTCAGGCTGCCGGTGGTGCCGCCGAACTTGTCCAGCAGGGCGTAAAGAGCAGGGGGTTCGGCCTCGGTGGAGGTGATGGTGTAGTCCAGTGCAAAGCTGGCACCGCTCTGGAATGCCTTGACCTTGCGGCTGACCAAGCTGTACAGCACTGCCGCAGCCACCGCGCACACCAGAACCAGACACAGCAGAACAATTAGCGCCGCCCGCAGACCGGTGCGCTTTTTGTGGGAAGATGCCATGGGAAACCTCTCCTTCCGGTAAAACGTATTTGCTTCAGCATAACGGAACTGCCCGCAAATGTCAAGCGCCGCAAACTGCGGACAAAACAAAAAACCTGAAACATTTCTGTTTCAGGTTTCTGGCGGAAAGATGGGGATTCGAACCCCAGAACGCTTTTGACACGTTACACGATTTCCAGTCGTGCGCCTTAGACCAACTCAGCCATCTTTCCACATCTTCTGTTCTGCCTTTGGGCGGGTGCCCTTGGCGCTCCACTATAATACCTGAAAGCAGGCTTTTTGTCAAGGATTTTTTTTAAAAAAATCAGACTTTTTTAAAAATGACGAAAAAACGCGAGAAAGTATTCTGCCGCATGGATGGAAAGGACAAAAAGCCCTTGACGCACCTTTAAAATAGGTCTATATTGAGGGCAAAGAGCACTGCGGTGGGTCATTTTGTGCCGCAGCGGCGGGAAATATAAGGAGGATGCTTTTATGACTTATCCTGAAGTACTTGCCAATGCCCGTACCTGCATTGGTCAATACTGCAAGGCCTGCCCGGTGTGCAACGGCGTGGCCTGTAAAAACCAGATCCCCGGCCCGGGTGCCAAGGGTGTGGGCGATACCGCTATCCGCAATTATAATAAGTGGGCAGATATCCGGGTGAACATGGACACCCTGTGCCCCGGCGGTGCACCGGACACCACGCTGGAGCTGTTCGGCAAAAGCTTCCGCTATCCCTTCTTTGCGGGCCCTGTGGGCGCGGTGAACCTGCACTACTCCGATACCTACACCGATATGACCTATAACGATGTACTGGTGCGCGCCTGTGCCGAAAACGGCATTGCTGCCTTTACTGGTGACGGCACCAACCCTACCGTGATGGAGATGGCTACCCGCGCCATTGGCGCTGCGGGCGGCTGCGGTGTGCCCACCATCAAGCCGTGGAACATCGACACCATCCGCGAGAAAATGGCACAGGCCAAGGCCAGCGGCTGTTTTGCCGTGGCTATGGACGTGGATGCGGCGGGTCTGCCCTTCCTGAAGAACATGCCCCCGCCCGCCGGCAGCAAGAGCGTGGAGGAACTGGCCGAGATCGTGCAGCTGGCCGAGCGCCCCTTCATCGTCAAGGGTGTGATGACCGTTAAGGGCGCACTGAAGGCGAAGCAGGCCGGTGCCGCTGCCATCGTGGTGTCCAACCACGGCGGCCGTGTGCTGGATCAGTGCCCCGCCACCGCCGAGGTGCTGCCGGAGATCGCCGCAGTCCTCAAGGGCACCGGCGTGAAGGTGCTGGTGGACGGCGGCATCCGCACCGGTGTGGATGTGTTCAAGGCGCTGGCACTGGGCGCAGACGGCGTTCTGATCTGCCGCCCCTTCGTGACCGCAGTTTACGGCGGCGGCGCAGAGGGCGTGAAGTGCTACATCGATAAGCTGGCCGGGGAACTGGCCGACACCATGCAGATGTGCGGTGCCCATACGCTGGCGGAGATCACCCCGGATATGGTGCGGGTCTGAGCGTTCTATTATAAGTAACAAAAAAGGAGATGCCCTGCAGGGCATCTCCTTTTTTGTTACTTCAAGGTGCCATCCAGCACCTGCTGGTAATACCACGGCTTCGGGGCGTGGAAGGTCTTGCCGCTGAGGAAGGCAAAGTCCGGCTGGGTGAAGCGGGGCATGGTCAGCTCCCATGCGCACAGTGCCTGATACTTCAGCTTCAGCTCCCGGTTGGCGCTGTTGTTGCCGTACTTGCTGTCGCCAAGGATGGGACAGCCGATGCTGGCCATGTGGGCGCGGATCTGGTGGGTGCGGCCGGTGATCAGCTGCACCTTCAGCAGGGCCAGACGGCCGGAGACGGCGATGGTCTCGTACCGGGTTTCCACCTCCTTGGCACCGGGCTGCTTGTCCTCCACGATCTTCACAATGCCGCGGTCGGCATCCTTCAGCAGGTAGCCGCCCAAGGTGGCGTCCGGCGGCATGGGACGGCCAAAGGTGACGCAGAGGTAGGTCTTTTGCACCTCGCGGTTTTTGATGGCAGAAAGGAACAGCTCCTCGGCCTCCGGGGTCTTGGCAATGATCACAAGGCCGCTGGTGCCGGTGTCCAGCCGGTGGCACAAGGCGGGGGTGTACAGGTCGTTTTCCTTGTACTCACCCTGCTTGTTCAGGTACAGCAGCGCGCGGTTCAGCAGAGTATCGTCCTCCGGACCGTCCACCGCAACACCGGCGGGCTTGTTCACGATCAGGATCTGCGGGCAGTCGTACACCACCTGTGCCGGGGTGCGGGCGTTCTTCCACGCGGGGCCTTCCACCCGGCGGTCGGCGTCCAGAACGTCATCCAGAATGAACAGCTTGATCTCATCGCCCGCCATCACGCGGGTGGAAAGCGGCTGCTTTTTGCCGTTCAGCTTGATCTTGTTCTCCCGCAGTGCCTTGTTCAGGCGACCGGGGGTCAGGGCGGGGTACTGCTGGGTCAGATAATTGTCCAGCCGGGTAGGGGCAAGACACTTTACTTTTAAAATTTTCACGGGAAATTCCTCTCTATCTTAAAATCAGTTGCAATAGAATGGGGTCTTGATTCGTTTTTATTGTAGCGGAACGGAAACGTTCCGTCAAGCAAGAGAAAGAAGGTTTTCGTATGAGATGGAACCATAAAATAGTGACACTTACTGTGCTTTTGGCTATTGGAATAACAATGGTGGGCTGTGGGGCGTCCAGTTCCACGGCTGGAAGCACAGCGGCTTCCGCGGCAAGCACGACATCTTCGGAGGCGCAAAAAACGGAAGTACACCCAATGCAAGGTGTTTTACTGAGTGACCCACTTTCGGATGGCACTTATCACATCAGCTTTGAAAGCGATAAAGTATGGGTCGGTGAACGCAAGAATACCATCAACAATGCTGTTGTATACGACTATGACCGGTACACAGCCGCAGATATTGAAGCATTGAGCGAAGGAGATACCATTATAACACATCTAAACGGGACAGAGGAAATTACAGCCCTAACAGTGGAAAGCGTTGAGAGAGAAAACAACTATGTGACCATCAACGGTGGAATAGAAGAAGGTGGTATTGACTTATGCAAAGAGGATGACCACTACCGGACTCTGACATGGGATGATTTTCCCGCTTATTATGAAGTTGGAGTGGTTAAGCAACTTGTTATGGCAGACGATATCGAACTATCGGACGGTGCAGCAGACTTTGAAGCCGACCCAGTGATCGTAAAGGGAGATCGGGCGGTTTGTGATGCAATGAGCAATGAAGAAGATGCTTATGGGTGGAATGCAGGAAACACGACCGTGACCATCCAAAACGGCGAGATAACCCGTGCAGACCGCATCTGGGTGCCGTAAATTTTGCTCAAAACCGTTGACAAACGTTTTGCGTATGCTATAATTTAGCTGTACGCAAAGGGGCATTGTGCCTGCTTTGCGGAATGTAAAATTATGACAGATGGCAATGATGGGGTCAGAAATGCACACACCACCGTCCAGAGAGAGCGCCCACGGCTGTAAGGTGCTCCGGTCGGGATCATTTCGCGCCACCCCGGAGCTTCCGGCGAATGTAAACCGGACGCTGCGCAGCGTTAATGCGCCGAAAGCGGCAGGGGACAAGTGATCCTTTGCAATTTGGGTGGTACCACGGAGTTTGATGCACAAGCAGCCTTCGTCCCTTTTGGGATGAGGGCTGTTTTTTGTTTTTTCTCCGTGCCGCCCCTCTGCCATAACAGCATAAAAACGGCGCATAAGCGCCAAAGACGATTGAGGAGAGAAAGATCTATGCAATGGACCGGTTTGAATGAACTGCGCGAAAAGTACCTGAGCTTCTTTGAAAGCAAGGGTCATCTGCGTCTGGACAGCTTCCCCCTGGTACCCAAGAACGACCCCAGCCTGCTGCTGATCAACAGCGGCATGGCTCCCATGAAGAAGT
>OLOJ01003010.1_pt1 | contig 12617 bp, 14 predicted proteins | sample 1672251 | NCBI WGS metagenome assembly OLOJ01 (sample SAMEA3136664, study PRJEB25190) | human gut metagenome | biome: human gut; feature: human-associated habitat; material: faeces | place: Austria | collected 2013 | reverse complement strand
AGCTGCCCCTTTTTTTTTGACTTGTTATGCAAACAAAACTAATATTATGGCGATAATACACCCTAAAGATGCCATAACAATTTTTAAGGGTGGAAAAAATAGAAAGACAGTAGTGAGAAAAAGAGTGAGAAGTCCAGCTTTCCACCCCCCTAGGGAAAATAATAAGCTGAAGGGGTGGAAATTTCTAAAAACAGTAAAATCGACATATCTAATTAATAATAATACTTGAAAAATAAATCAACTTAACATATAATAAATGTAACATAATAGATGTAACATAACGGATAAACAAGGACGGCGCATGGAAAATTTAAAACAAATTCTATATGAAAAACAATTAGAGTTAGAAAAAATAGAAAAGACTAATAAAAAAATATTAGAAAGACTTCCTGAGGGATACGTTAATATAAGTAAAAATAAAAATTCAATTCAGTATTATTGGCGAAAAGATGATGGTACGGAAACATACATAAATAAAAAGAATCGTAGTATTATTAAAAAACTTGCTCAAAAAGAATATGAGAAAAAAGTTCAAATTATAGTTAAGAAAAATAAAAAGTGTCTTAGAGATATGTTGGATAAATATGAATTTGATGAAACATTAAAAGCTTACGACAAGATATCAGATAAAAAGAAAATATTTGTTGAACCATATACAATGCCCAACGAAATGTACGCAGAAAAGTGGCAGGCAGAACAAAATAAATTAAAAGAACAGAATATGAGTAAAGTAAGTGAAAAATTCATATTAACAGATAAAGATAATGAGATACTTACTGAACAGGGAGAGGCGGTTCGTTCGAAATCAGAAAAAATAATTGCGGACAAATTATATATGAAGGGGATACCATACGTTTACGAGCAACCGTTATATTTGAAAGGCTATGGATATGTAGTACCTGATTTCAAAATCTTGAATATTAGAACCAGAAAAGAATATTATTTGGAACATTTCGGAATGATGGACGACAGCGAGTATTCAAGGAAAGCATTAAGAAAAATCGAAACATTTCAGAAAAATAACATATTTCCTGGTGATAATTTGCTAATGACATTTGAAACAAGTGACAGTCCGCTTAATACAAGAATTTTGGAAGAACTGGTAAAAAAATATTTGGTATAAGATAAAAAAAGATAAATGATTAACATTTGTATAAGGCGTGAAAATATAATCACAAATATTTGCTGTGATAGGGAATAGATTAAACTTAAAAAATAGATTAAATCACAAACTTAGAAACTAGATTAAAACAACAGGAAATAGATTAAACATAAGAATAGGATTGAGTGAGACATTACAATTCAATCCTATTCTTCATATAATCAAATGTTATAATGTAGACAAACTACACAAGATTCATCAAAAACTCAATCCTACTAATTCCATAAATAAGAAATATTAAGTAAACAAACCATATTCTACTCCACAATTGTATTCAGCCAAATGTCTTTTTTTACCATTACGAAACCAATAAATGACTTAATGCCTTCCAACATGTTTACAAGTAGGAACATGCTTACAATATTCATGGAGGTGAATTTTGCAAGGCACATTGAAACCGGCACATTTACAAGGCAAACAAAACAACTATCAAAAAGGAATGTAATGATAGTTTTGCCACCGCTTCGCAAAATAAAATATTCAGAGTTAGTGAATGATATAAAAGGTGTTGCCAGAGCTACCACCCAAATGAAACGTGTTGCCAGTTGGCGAATCTCCCCTGTTGTATTATAAAAATGTGGGAATATCGGTCCAATTATAAATAAAATTACGGCAGTGCCTAATGAAATTAAAAACGAAAAAGTTGCCATACGTGTGGCTGTGACCTTTGCGTCTTTTAGTTTGCCAGCACCCAACAGTTGACCGACAACAATGGCGATGGTTGTACCAAGTGTTACAAAAATTGAATTTGAAATATTACCTAAAGTATTACAAATATTCAATCCACCGATTGTAGCAAGTCCCCTTGTAGAAAAAGCCTGTGTCTGCAAAGTAAGTCCGCCAGCCCACAAAAATTCGTTAAGCATAAGTGGCGTTCCGGTGATAAGAATTTTCTTCGCAAGTGACATAGGGAGTCTCAAAGATCTGTAGCAATTTTTAATAAAAGGATATTCTTTTACATGTGTGTGGGTGTAAACAACCAAATAGCCACATTCCACAAAACGTGAAATAACAGTGGCGATAGCTGCACCGGTAACGCCCATGGCAGGCACACCGAATTTCCCAAAAATAAAAATATAATTCAGTACAATATCAAAAACTACAGCCAGAACTCCGGCTTTCATTGGCACAATAGTCTGCCCGGATTCTTTTAAAGTGGTGCTATAGCAGTTAGAAACCACAAAAGGTGCAATGCCCATAACCATCACGTATAGGTAGCTTCGCGCGTAATTGAAAGTATCAGCAATGTTTCCCGAGTCGCTACCTTCGTGGAGAAACATGTTAATCAAAGGTTCGTGCAAAAACAGCATAACCCCAAAAGATACAATGATAATTGTTATGCCAATAAGAATCTTCATTCTAAAAACATTTCTCACACCGTCATTGTTTTTCTGACCAAAATACTGTGCGGAAAAAAGACCGGCACCTGACATACCACCAAAAACCAGCAAATTAAAAACAAAAAATAACTGATTTATAATGGCAACTCCGGACATTTGGTCAGTACCCAACTGCCCAACCATAATATTATCAGCCATACTAACAAGATTTGTCAGTAAATTTTGAATAATAATTGGAACGGCAATTGCAAGAATCATTTTGTAAAAAGCCTTGTCGCCGAAAAATTTATTTTTTAAAGAAATTGTCCCTTCGTTCATAAAAACCTTCTTTCTTTTTGTAAAAGTCTATTTAATAATTTAGTTCCCAAACCTATCTAATATACAAATATGTTTAACCACTTAGTCTTAAAATATCTAACTAATATGCAAATATGTTTAACCACTTAGTCCTAAATATATTAATATGTGTTGAAATACTATTATGCAATGAAAAAAATAATAGTTCAAGATTTTTTATGCAGATTATGAAATTTTATAAAATATCATTTCCTTTAAACAAATTGCAAAATATACATATTATAAAGCAAGAAGAGTGGAAGGAAGCCGGACGGATGTTATATGCAAAAAATAGTTGAAACTATTTTCTGAAAAAAAGAAAAACTCAAAAAACTCTCCATAAAAGTCTTTGTAAGTGTTATAATTAATCCATAACAGGAACGGATTAAAAGTCTTATAATAAGACAAAACAAACTAACGAAAAATAAACTTACAAAGGGGGCGATTTTATGATTCTCACATTTTTAGGCGCAGATCATGAGGTAACAGGAAGTTGTCACTATTTACAGGTAGGTGACAAGAAAGCAGTTGTAGATTGTGGTATGGAGCAGGGCAAGGATATTTATGTAAACCAGGAATTGCCAGTTCCCGCAGGGGATATTGATTACATTTTTCTGACACATGCCCACATTGATCACTCTGGCTTAATTCCATTGATGGTTAAGAAAGGTTTTAAGGGGCAGATTTTTGCAACCAAAGCAACCTGTGAACTTTGCAACATTATGTTGCGAGACAGTGCGCATATTCAGGAGTTTGAAGCACAGTGGAAGAACAGGAAGGCAAAAAGAGCAGGACGTGAGGAGTATGTTCCTATTTATAATACGGAAGATGCAGCGGCCGCTTGCGAGCTGATGATACCTGTAGATTACAATCAGGTTGTAAAAGTATGTGATGAATTTCAAATAAAATTTGTAGATGCAGGTCATTTACTAGGTTCATCAAGTATAGAAATGAAAGTTACGGAGAATGGTGTAAGTAAAACAATTATTTTCTCCGGTGATATTGGAAACATTAACAAGCCTATAATCAAGGATCCTGAAACTTTAAAAGGTGCGGACTATGTTTTGATTGAGTCAACATACGGTGACAGATTACATGAAGAGCGACCAGACTACATTAAAACATTAACGAAAGTTTTAGAGGAAACTTTTGAAAAAGGTGGTAATGTTGTTATTCCGTCATTTGCAGTTGGACGAACTCAGGAAATGTTATATTTCTTAAGGATAATAAAAAAAGAAAATTTGATAAAAAAATATCCTGATTTTGAGGTTTATGTTGATAGCCCGTTGGCTGTGCAGGCAACGAATATTTTTAATAACAATGTAGTTGACTGCTTTGATGAGGAAACGAAGAAACTGATTAATGATGGAATTAATCCTCTTCAGTTTGAGGGCTTGAAAGTTTCTGTAACAAGCAATGATTCCATTGCAATTAATGAGGATACCAAGCCAAAAGTTATTCTATCAGCATCGGGTATGTGCGAGGCAGGTAGAATAAGACATCATTTGAAACACAATCTGTGGAAAGAAAACTCAACAATTCTTTTCGTTGGTTATCAGGCAATTGGCACGTTAGGAAGAAATCTTCTTGAAGGTGCAACTTCAGTAAAACTTTTTGGTGAAGAAATTGCAGTAAAAGCAAGAATTGAAAGCCTTAAAGGAATTAGCGGTCATGGTGACCAAAAAGAATTGATAAGATGGCTTGAAGCAATGGAAATTAAGCCTGAAAAAGTTTTCGTAGTTCATGGGGAAGACAATGTGTGCGATTATTTTGCTAATCTTTTGGAAAAAGAACATGGCTTTAATACATATGCTCCTTATAGCGGTACGGAATTTGACCTTTTGACAGGTGAAATTATCAAAGAGGGAGTGCCTATTCCAATTAAGAAAAAATCAGCAAAGGAAAGAAGGGCATCTTCTGTTTACGAAAATTTACTTGCAGCAGGTCAGCGTTTGCTTGCAGTTATTAAGCGAAGCGAAGGAGGCACGAACAAAGATTTAGCTAAATTTACAAATCAGATTCAAAATTTGTGCGACAAGTGGGACAGATAATGACAAGCAAAAAGCGTGCCGAAAACGCTTAGTGCGATTATTGTGCTATTGAGGCAGCAGAGAAGGTTGATAACGAAAAATATGTAAGTATACGCATGAAATTCAAACTATTCTTTTATAAGTGGAATATAAATCAGTTAGATCCATCTCCTCCACAAACTAATTGAGTAATCGCAAGGAATCGTTCTCCGGAATAATTGTTTCGATGTTTAGTGGAAGGTTTAATTGATATCCGCTTCCATTTAAAGCATAATTCTTATGTGTTAATTTTGGTTTTTGCATAACTTAATTATGCACCTACAGCCAGATTTTTAGGAGCCTGGCTGTAGGTGTTTTAAAAATTTTTTTTTAAATAGGCTGCCGCTAGTGGGACAGCCCCTATTTTTATTTATGCAAATTATTATAATATATGGGAAAAAAAGAAAAGGAGAAAGTGTAAAAGAAAACCACACCAGGAGGTTGTTATTGGTAAGGCTAAATTAAATAAGAAATTGACATCACTAATATTGATTTTAGCATTAGTTGCAACTATTATTCCAACTAGTGTCTATGGCAATTTATTGGTGAGCAGAAGCACAAACGGCGTGGCAATTCCCAGAGGATGTAATGTACCTTCTTTCTATTGAAAAAATATGAGATAAATGTAAAATTAAAAGTGCAAAAAGGTTGAAAAGGATTTTAAACATGAAAAAGTTTATAGATAAATTAATCCCTATAGTTTTGATAATTATAATGTTGGTGAGTGGTTTCAAAATAGTTACATATTTTTATCAGGCTCACAGGCAAAAGGAAATTTTTAAATCAGTTGAACAGAAGATTTCAGAAAATGAAAATGAAAAGGGGACAACAAAAATAAACTACCCTGTTATGGAAACAAAGAAACTCTACGATACAGGTGAGCAGATTACATCAAAGGACAAAATAATAACATTGTCCACTTGTGAAAATACAAATGAAAACAGCAGAATGGTAGTGGCTTGTAAAAAAAGTTGAAAAATAGGACGAAAATAAAATGATTTATTTACTAAAAAGCGAAATAGTAAATTGTAATCATTTATAAAATGCTATATAATTGACAGTTGGAAATGAAAGGTTTTGAATCCCATGCAGGAAGTGAAAAAGTGCCATTGGCTTAACGAAAAAAATGAAAAATATGTTGAATATCACGATAAGGAATGGGGCGTTCCTGTTCATGATGACCACAAGTTATTTGAAATGCTTGTATTGGAGGGTTTTCAGGCTGGTTTGTCATGGGAATGTGTTTTAAACAAAAGGGAAGCTTTTAGAGAGGCTTTCGACAACTTTGATTTAGAAAAAATTTGTAACTATGATGCAAACAAATTAGAAGAATTAAGAAATAATCCCAGCATAATCAGAAACAAGCTGAAAATTTCAGCTACGGTTAAGAATGCAAAAGCTTTCAAAAATATTATTGCAGAGTTTGGCAGCTTTGATAAATACATCTGGGGATTTACAAACTATAAAATCATTTATGAATACGATAAAACAACCTCTGATTTGTCAGATATAATTTCAAAAGATTTAAAGAAGAGGGGTATGAGCTTTGTGGGAAGCACAATTATTTATTCATATTTGCAGGCAGTAGGAATAATCAATTCCCATGAGCCCCAGTGTTTTTTATACAACGTAATGTAACCTAAAAATAAATTAAACGTATCAGGTGCGTAGAATATCGCAAGTGACATTCTTTGTTGTTGCAGAAAAAATATAAAAAGTTATAAAAGAAAAATGAAAAGAATAAGTACAAAAAGAAGGAATATAAAATGAAAAAAGAAGAAAAGACAAATGTAATGAGAGTTTTGGACAGCAAAAAGATTAATTACAAAAGCCACAATTATGTAGCTTCAGAGGCAGTAGCCGGTGATGAGGTAGCAAAAGCACTAGGTCAGGATCCTAATGGGGTCTTTAAGACTTTAGTTACAGTTTCAAAATCTAAAAACTATTACGTTTTTTTGGTTCCTGTTTGTAAAGAACTTGATTTAAAGAAGGCAGCAAAAGCTGTTGGCGAGAAGAAAATTGAAATGCTTAAGTCAAAAGAACTTTTACCACTTACAGGTTATATACATGGTGGCTGTTCTCCAATAGGAATGAAAAAGTTCTTTAAGACAACAATTGACGAAACAGCAAAGAATTACGACACTATTATGTTTAGCGGCGGCAAAATTGGTTATCAGGTAGAGTTGGCACTTGGAGATTTGGAAAAGGTTATCCGCTTCCAGTTAGCAGACATTACAGAGTAAAAATATAAATAAAAGAGGAAAAGAAATGAAGGTTTATTATTTTAATATAACACCATTAAGAAATAAAAATATATTTGCACAAAAAGTTAAAGAAGTAAGTCCAAGAAGACTTGCAAAAATCGAAAGACTAAAGAAAACAGACGATAAGTTAAGATGTCTCGGCGCAGGCTTGCTTATTAATTACATACGTGAAAAGTTTGATATTAAAGACGAAATTATGGTAGCAAAAAATGGCAAACCTCATTTTACAAGAACAAAAATGTCTTTTAATATCTCCCATTCAGGAAATTACGTTGTTATTGTTGTGTCAGAATATAATATCGGTATAGACATTCAAAGAATGGAAAAACACAATCATCTAATTGCCGAAAAGAATTTCTGCGCAAATGAGTGTGCTTATATAAACGAGAACGACAACTACGAAATTCAAAGACAAAGATTCCATGAAATTTGGACCATAAAAGAAGCCTATCTTAAAAACATTGGCATAGGTTTAAGAAAACCCTTAAATTCTTTTGAAATTGATTTAAGCCATGGCAATCCAAGAATTATCGATAATCCCGGCTACGCCATCTTGCAAATCAAGTTAGATAAGCTTTACGTTATGGCAATTTGTTCAGATATTCGAGATAAAGAATTTACAATGGAAGAAGTGGAAATATAAATTGTCAAATGTTAATTAAGTTTAAGAATAATTTAAGTTTAAGAAGAATATAAAAATTAAGTTTAAGAATAGTATAATAATTTTAGGCTAAGAATAATATCAAGTTTAAGTATTGTATTAGATTTAAGAATAACTAGGAATTTTATAATAAAAACAGTTATGAAATAATATAATTTACTGTAGTAGATTGGGACAAAGACCCAATTACATTACAGTGAGTAATATTATAATCATAACTGTTTATTTTTATATGTTAGAAATTCACATTAGTTTCTATGCCATATATAAAATCATTATTTGGAATTAGATTTTTCACTTATGTAATTTATTTACTCCAACGTCCTGAAGCACCACAAGGTAAAACAAGACCATTCGATGATACAGGAAGCCCAATTTCTTCTGCTTCAACTTTTCCACCAAACTTTGGCACAATAGCAGTGTTAATCATATAATTCAAAACTGCCGGCTGTAAGCCTGTTGTATAAGAGTTAATAAGGAAGAATAAAGGATTATCGCTTAAAATATTTGTACATAATTCCACAAATGGAAAAATGCTTTCCTCAATTTTCCAAGTTTCTCCCTTTGGACCTCTACCGTAAGAAGGTGGATCCATAATGATTCCATCATATTTGTTCCCACGACGGATTTCTCTTTCAACAAATTTTACACAGTCATCAACTAACCATCTCACAGGTCTGTCAGCAAGTCCTGAAGAAACGGCGTTTTCTTTTGCCCATGTAACCATTCCCTTTGAAGCGTCAACGTGTGTAACATGAGCACCGGCTTCTAGAGCAGCCAAAGTAGCCCCACCTGTATAAGCAAAAAGGTTTAATACCTTAACAGGTCTACCGGCATTGCGAATCTTCTCTGAAAACCAGTCCCAGTTAGTAGCTTGCTCTGGGAATAATCCTGTATGTTTAAAACTAAAAGGTTTAAGATTAAATGTAAGGTTCTTATAATTAATTGTCCATTGTTCAGGCAAATTGAAAAAGTCCCATTTTCCACCGCCTTTGTTGCTTCTGTGATAGTGACCGTTGTGCTTGTGCCAGCCTTTGTTTTTCTTTGGAGTGTTCCAAATAACCTGAGGGTCAGGTCTGACTAAAAGATAGTCACCCCATCTCTCTAATTTTTCTCCTGTTGAAGTATCTATAACTTCATAATCTTTCCAATTATCTGCAATCCACATAAATTAATCCTCTTTATCGTTAAAATTTAAAGTTAAGTATTTAATAGGTTACTTCCTATTATAATATAATTTTTAATATCTTGTATGATTAGTTCATAATGCATCCTGAAATATAATATTTAAATAATTAATAATTTATTTTTAAATAATCAATAATGTATTGCAAAATCCATTATTTAATAACCGCTAATATATTAACATAGAAAGCATCAATAAACAATTAAAAGTAATTAAAGTTTATTAAGTGTTAAAAGTTGAAAACGGTAAAAATATAAAAGAATTAGAAACAATAAAAGGTTGTTTCGATGAAGTGTTGTGTTATAATTATTTTGATTACAAAATATACAAAATTTGGAGGTAGCGTTATGACAAATAAATATGAGGGAACACAGACAGAGAAAAACTTAGAGGCTGCATTTGCAGGAGAATCACAGGCTAGAAATAAATACACATATTTTGCATCAGTTGCAAAGAAGGAAGGATATGAACAGATTTCTTCATTATTCTTAAAAACAGCTGACAATGAAAAGGAACATGCAAAAATGTGGTTCAAAGAATTAAGCGGTCTGGGAGATACATCAGAAAACCTTGCAGCAGCAGCTGAAGGTGAAAATTTCGAATGGACAGACATGTACGAAGGATTTGCAAAGACAGCGGAAGAAGAAGGTTTCCCTGAACTAGCAAAGAAATTCCGTTTAGTTGCAGAAATTGAAAAACATCACGAAGAAAGATATCGTGCATTACTTAAGAATATTGAAACAGCACAGGTATTTGAAAAGAGTGAAGTAAAAGTATGGGAATGCAGAAACTGTGGTCACATTTGTGTAGGAACAAAAGCACCGGAAGTTTGCCCTGTATGTAATCACCCACAGAGCTTCTTTGAAGTACATGCTGAGAATTACTAAATAGCAGAAATGTTATGAAAACATAGGTCATGTATTGAAAACACCTTTGGCAATGTATATACTGGTTATGTATATTGTCGGAGGTGTTTGTTTATGAAAAATAGTCAAGATATAGGATTGCCTAAATGTTTATTGAAGAAAAAAGAAACATTTTGCAAACTTAAAACTTTTTGAAAAAGGGTATTGCATTTAGAAAAGAGTTGTGTTATGATAACTCTTGCTGTGACATGATAGCGTTGAAACGTGAGGTTGCTACATTACATATATGTAGGTTTTCCGTGGAGCGAATGTCAAGTTAGGAAACTGGCGACAAGTCACTGTACAAATAATTGAGTCCACCATAGAGTGGAAACGTCCATGCGAGGTTGTAGAGAATACGACACGCACGGAAAGGTTGTACGGTCACCGCTTGTCGTGCTAAATAGTACGAAAAGGAGGCGGCTTTTTTTATGGCACAAGTAATGAGAATTACACTTAAGGCTTACGATCACAAATTAGTAGATCAGTCAGCTAAGAAAATTGTTGAAACTGCAAAGAAGACAGGAACAGAAGTTAGTGGTCCAGTACCTCTACCAACTAAGAAAGAAGTAGTTACTATTCTTAGAGCTGTTCATAAGTACAAAGATTCAAGAGAACAGTTTGAACAGAGAACTCATAAGAGACTCATCGATATCATTACTCCAAACCAGAAGGCAGTAGAAGCTTTATCAAAGCTTGAAATGCCAGCAGGTGTTTATATTGATATCAAAATGAAAAACAAATAGTGAGAAATTATCCTTGAAGGTTTATATAGATAATTAATCAGACGGATTAGTTATGAACTGTTCTAGGATGATCGCGGAAAGCGATCCGCTGTAGATTAACAGGAGGTAATTAAAATGAAGAAAGCTATTTTAGCGAAAAAAGTTGGAATGACTCAGATCTTCAACGAAGCTGGCGAATTAGTACCAGTAACAGTTCTTCAGGCTGGACCTTGTGTAGTAACACAGGTTAAGACAGTTGAAAACGACGGTTACGATGCAGTACAGGTTGGTTTCGAAGATATCAGAGAAAAACTTGTTAACAAACCAGTTAAGGGAATGTTTGACAAGGCAGGCGTATCTTACAAGAGATATGTAAGAGAATTTAAACTCGAAGGTGAATACGCAGTTAAAGACGAAATCAAGGCTGAAATTTTTGAAGCTGGAGATAAGGTTGACGCAACTGCAATTGCAAAGGGAAAAGGATTCCAGGGCGCAATTAAGAGACATGGACAGTCAAGAGGACCTATGGCTCATGGTTCAAAGTATCATAGACATGCTGGTTCAAACGGTGCTTGTTCATCACCAAGTAAGGTATTTAAAGGAAAGAGAATGCCTGGTCACATGGGTGGCAAGAAGGTTACAACTCAGAACCTTGAAATCGTTAGAGTTGACGCAGAAAAGAACTTACTCTTAGTTAAAGGTGCTGTACCGGGACCTAAGAAAGCTTTAGTAACAATTAAAGAATCTGTTAAAGCCGGTAAGTAGTATTTGAAAGGAGGAACGCACAGATGGCAAAAGTATCTGTTTTAAATATGGAAGGAAGCGAAGTTGGAACAATCGAACTTAGCGATGCAGTATTTGGTGTTGAAGTTAATGAAAACTTAGTACATCAGGCTGTTGTAAGCCAGCTCGCAAACAAACGCCAGGGTACACAGAAAGCTAAAACTCGTTCAGAAGTTAGCGGTGGCGGAAGAAAACCATGGAGACAGAAAGGAACTGGTCATGCAAGACAGGGTTCAACAAGATCTCCACAGTGGACAGGCGGTGGCGTAGTATTCGCTCCAAAGCCAAGAGATTACTCAATCAAATTAAACAAGAAAGAAAGAAGACTGGCTATTAAGTCTGCATTAACAACAAAGGTTAATGAAAGCAAGCTTATCGTTCTTGATTCTTTCGAACTTGACGAAATCAAAACAAAGAAATTCGTAGCAGTTATGAATAACTTGAAGGCTGAAAAAGCTCTGGTTGTTTTAAATGAAAAGAACGACAACGTTATCAAATCCGCTAACAACGTTCCTACAGTAAAGACTGCTCTTACAAATACTATTAACGTATATGACATTCTGAAGTACGATACACTTGTACTGACACAGGATGCAGTTGCAACAATTCAGGAGGTTTATGCATAATGGCAGATTTAAAATATTATGATGTCATCCTCAAACCAGTCATCACTGAAAAGAGTATGAATGCAATGGCTGATAAGAAGTATACATTCCTGGTTCATCCGGATGCAACAAAGTCTCAGGTTAAAGAAGCTGTTGAAAAAATGTTCGCTGGAACAAAGGTAGCAAGTGTTAATACTATGAACTACGATGGTAAGACAAAGAGACGTGGTATGACATTTGGTAAGACAGCAAAGACAAAGAAAGCTATCGTTAAACTGACAGCTGAAAGTGCTGACATCGAAATCTTCGAAGGCCTTTAAGATCAGGCCGTAAGGCACAACGAATTATATGCAAATAAGCATGACAATAAATCAGACACTTGAAAGGAGTGAACGAAATGGGTATCAGAACATATAACCCATATACACCTTCCAGAAGACATATGACCGGTTCCGATTTCTCTGAGATCACAAAGTCAACACCAGAGAAGTCCCTTACAGTATCCAAGAACAGCAAAGCTGGTCGTAATGCTCAGGGTAAAATTACAGTAAGACATCGCGGCGGCGGTGCTAAGAGAAAAT
>OLOJ01003009.1_pt1 | contig 12619 bp, 9 predicted proteins | sample 1672251 | NCBI WGS metagenome assembly OLOJ01 (sample SAMEA3136664, study PRJEB25190) | human gut metagenome | biome: human gut; feature: human-associated habitat; material: faeces | place: Austria | collected 2013 | reverse complement strand
AATGCCGGAGCGTCCGCAGACGCTCCGGCATTGCTCTATTTAAAATAATTTTTCCGCTGACTATGGCCAGAGCGCAAGCGGAGGCCATTCCAAATCGTCACGCCCCGTCAAAGCTGTCCCCATCAGCGGGCAGGGCAGCGGCTTGCGCGTCTGCGCTGCCGGTGTCTGCTGCCCGGGGGACGCCTTTGTACACCAGCGTCTGCTCCAGCACCTCGGCACAGACCGGTGCCGAAAGACTGCCGCCGGCGGTGGTCCAGCTGTGGGGCTCATCCAGACAGACCAGACACAAAAACTGCGGGTCATCGATGGGTGCCACCGCCACAAAGCTGGCAATGCGCGCCTTCTCGTCGGCGCTGTCCAGCTTCTGGCTGGTGCCGCTTTTGCCGCCCACCCGGTAGCCCGCAATCTGCGCGTTGCGCCCGCCGCCGTACAGTACTACCGCCTCCATCATCTCCCGCATGGTGGCAGAGGTGGCGGGCTGGATGACCTGCCGCCTGCAGACCGGCTGGTTGTGCCGCAAAATACTGCCGTCCGGCGCAAGGATGTCCGATACCAGATACGGCTGCATCAGCTTGCCACCGTTCACCACCGCGCAGACGGCAGCAGCCATTTCCAGATAGGAAATTTTGCTGCTCTGCCCGAAGGCACAGGACGCCAGCTCTACCGGCCCCATGCGGTCGGCGGTGTAGTACAGGCTCTTTTTTGGCTCGGCGGGCAGGTCGATGCCGGTGGGCTCCCGCAGACCGAAAGCGGCAAAATAATCGCAGAAAGCCTGCTTGCCCAGCCGCGCCCCGATCTGGATAAAGCTCTGGTTGCAGGAGTTTTCCAGTGCCTGTGTCACGGTCTGGCTGCCGTGGCGCTTGTGGTTGGCGCAGTGGAACCGCGTGCCCGCCACCGAGATAGAGTCTCCGCAGTAAAAGGTGGAGTGCCGGGTAATGGCTCCGGCATCCAGCGCCGCTGCGCAGGTGATGAGCTTAAACACGCTGCCCGGCTCGTATAAGTCACTCACTGCCTTGTTGCGCCACTGGGTCTGCTGCGCCAGCTGCAAGGCGGCAGCGCGCTCTTTACCGGAAAGGGCGTCCACGGCGGCGCGCGCGGCCTTGTCGGCGATGACCCGGGGCTGGTTGGGGTCGTAGGCCGGGGTGGTGGCCATGGCCAGCACTGCCCCGGTGTTCACCTCCAGCACGATGCCCACGCTGCGGGCGGCTACATGGTGCTCCTGCACCGCATAATTCAACGCATTTTCAAGATAATGTTGAATATTTGCATCGATGGTCAGCCGCAGTCCGCAGCCCTCCACCGGAGCAAGTTCGGTTTCGTAGCTTTGCGCCAGCGTGTAGCCCCAAGCGTTCACGGCGGTCAGCACCACTCCATTCTGCCCGGTAAGGGTGTCGTTGTATTCGAGTTCCAGCCCGCTGACCCCGGCATTGTCCACGTTAGTGAACCCCAGCACCGAGGCCAGCAGCTCTCCCTGTGGGTACCAGCGCTTGGAGTCCTGATTGATGCGCACGCCGGTAATGCCGTTCTCTGCGCAGAAATCCCGCACGGCATCGGCAGTTTCCCGCTCCACCCGGTAGCGCAAAAGGCAGTCGTTGGAGCGCCGGTCGTTGAACTTTTCCAGCAGCTTGGCCTCGTCCAGCTCCAGAATCTCCGCAAGCCCCTTGGCGGCAAGGGCAAGCTTTTCCTCCGGCATCTCCCGGGGGCTGGCGCGCAGGGTCCAGCAGCTGCTGTTGGCGGCAAGCAGCGCACCATCGGCGCTGTATATCTTGCCCCGGTCGGCGGGCACAACGGTGTCTCGCAGCTGCTGCCCCAGCGCCCGCTGGGTGTACCAGCCGCCGGTGCATAATTGCAGCCAGAACAGCCGCCCGATGAGCCCTGCAAAGCAGACGGCGCACAGGCCCACTGCAATGAGCCGTGCCCGCAGACGGAACGCCCGCTCCGGCAAAGTGCGCAGGGCGTCTGTGGGTTTTGAGCCGCACATGGCAGCACCCCCTTTGCGGGCAGTTTATGCGCCCGGGGGCGGTGCGTATGACTAACCGCCCCCGCATCCGCGTACAATAACAGAAACGGAGGTGACAGGGATTGCACAGAACTGCTGCCCGCAAAGGGCTGCTGCGGCCGCTGCCGCCCATGGACCTGCCCTTTCTGGTGCTGGTGCTCACACTGGTAGCCTTTGGGCTGGTGATGCTGTGCAGCGCCAGCAGCGCGGTGGCACTGTACCGGCGGCAGGACGCCTTTGCCTATGTGCGGCCGCAGCTGCTGTACGCCGCCATGGGACTGGTGGCCATGTGGACGGCCAGCCGGGTGGACTACCACATCTATCATAAGCTTGCGTGGCCGCTGTTGGCGCTCTCGCTGGTGCTGCTGACGGCGGTGCTGTTCATGCCGGAATATAACGGCTGCAAGCGCTGGCTTGTGCTGCCGGGGCTTGGCACATTACAGCCCAGCGAGATCGCCAAATTTGCGGTGGTGCTGGTGTTTGCCCACATCATCGCTTTGAATCACGACCGCATGGACAGCTTTGCGGTGGGGGTGGTGCCCTTTGCGCTGGTGCTGGGGGTAGTGGCGGTGCTCATGTTGCTGGAGCCCCACCTTTCCGGCACGGTGTTGATTTTAAGCATCGGCGCGGTGCTCATGTTCGTGGGCGGCACCGGGCTGCGGTGGTTCATGTTGGCAGGGGCGGGCGGCGCTGCCGCCATCGGCACGGCTATCGTGCTCATGCCGGAGCTGGTGCCCTACGCCGCCGACCGTCTCAACTCGTGGCTCGACCCCTTTGCCGACCCGCTGGGCGACGGCCACCAGACCATCCAGAGCCTGTATGCCATCGGCTCTGGCGGGGCGGCGGGGTTGGGGCTGGGTAACAGCCGCCAGAAGCATCTGTTCGTGCCCGAGCCCCAGAACGACTTCATCTTTTCCATCCTCTGCGAGGAACTGGGCTTTCTGGGCGCGTGTGCGGTCATTCTGCTGTTCAGCGCGCTGCTGTGGCGGGGCATCACGCTGGCAGCCTATGCACCGGACCGTTTCGGGGCACTGCTGGTGGTGGGCTTTGTGGTGCAGGTGGCGCTGCAGGCGGTGCTGAACATCGCGGTGGTCACCAACACCATCCCAAACACCGGCATCAGTCTACCCTTTTTCTCCTCCGGCGGCACCAGCCTGATGATGCTTCTGGGCGAGATGGGCATCGTGCTTTCGGTGTCCCGGGGCGAAAGCTGATGAAAGGCTGCATTTCCTGCCGCGGCAGGGCAGGAGCGGCGCGGAAATGCGAAAAAAAACGGACAAATGACCGGACAAATCCCGCAGACGGCGGGAAAGCCGTTTCCGGCGCATTTTGTTGACCAAAGACCCTCGTTTTGCATACCATGGGGTATCTTTTGCAGAACGGGGGTCTTGGCATGGCTGGGGATTGGATCATTACGGGCGGGCGGCCTTTGCAGGGCAGGGTGGAAGTGCCTGCGGCCAAAAACAGTGTGCTGCCGCTGCTGGCAGCTTCGCTGCTGTGCAGCGGGCCGGTGCGGCTGCAAAATGTGCCGCGCCTGACGGACGTGGAGGACTGTCTTGCCCTGCTGCGGGGCGTGGGCTGCACGGCGGGCTGGCAGGGCGCAGAACTGGCGGTGCAGGGGCAGCCCTTGCGCACCGACCTTGCACCGGAGGCCGCAGGCCGGATGCGTGCATCTATCCTGTTCTGTGCGCCGCTGCTGGCGCGGCTGGGGCGGGTAAGCACCGTGCTGCCCGGGGGCTGCCGTATCGGGGCAAGACCCATCGACCTGCATTTGCAGGGGCTGGCGCAGATGGGCGTGCGGCAGCTGCCCGCTGCACCCGGACAGCTTACGCTGTACGCCCCGGCGGGGCTGCGGGGCGCAGAAATTTGTCTTAGTTTCCCCAGCGTGGGCGCTACCGAGACGCTGCTGCTGGCCGCCGCCACGGCGCAGGGACAGACCGTGCTGCATGGCGCTGCAAAAGAGCCGGAGATCACGGATCTTGCCGCCTTTCTCAACGCCTGCGGCGGCTGCGTGGAGGGGGCGGGCACCGACACCATCCGGGTGCAGGGAAGGCGCTGCCTTGCGGGCTGCACCTTCATGCCGGTGGCAGACCGCATCATCGCCTCTACGCTGGCTTGCGCGGCAGCAGCGGCGGGCGGCAGGGTAGAACTGGCGGGCTGCGCACCCGGGCTGTATGCCCCGCTGCTGGAAATTCTGGAACAAATGGGCTGCACCGTAGAGCGGGCACGCGATGCTGCCGCCATTTCGCGGTTCGGGGCACTGCGTGGCGCGGGAAACGTGCACACAGCACCCTACCCGGGCCTTGCCACGGATGCCGCCCCGCTGCTGGCGGCGGTGATGCTCTACGCACAGGGGGAAAGCTGCCTGCAGGACAGGGTGTTTGAAAATCGTTTTGCCTGTGCCGAGGGCTTTGCGGCGCTGGGTGCGAACGTCCGGGTGGCAGAGCGCACGTTGTATGTGCAGCCGGGCGGGACGCTGCGCGGGGCAAAGCTGACTGCACCGGACCTGCGGGGCGGGGCGGCGCTGGCGCTTGCGGCGCTGGCTGCCCGGGGCAGCAGCCGCCTTGGCGGGGTGGAGTTTGTCCGGCGCGGATATGCAGACCTTGACCGGCTTTTGGCGGGGCTGGGCGCACAGATTTGGCAGGAAATACCCGCCCGGAGTGGGGTTGTGAAAAAAACACCCACGAAAAAGCAATTTTGTCTTGCAATCGGAGCAAAAAAATGATACGATACAGTTATATAAATATCGTATGATAATTTCTGTGCGGCATTTGCGCAGTTCCACATAAAAATCCGATGGAGGACAAAGTTATGGCATTGATGCTCGATGAAGAACTGGACGAAAACGTTACGACGATCAAGGTGATCGGTGTGGGCGGCGGCGGCGGCAACGCCGTGAACCGCATGGTGAGCGATGGCCTGCAGGGCGTGGAGTTCATCGCCATGAATACTGACCAGCAGGCACTGGCTAAGAACCATGCCTCGGTCAAGGTGCAGCTGGGTTCCAAGCTGACCAAGGGTCGCGGTGCGGGTGCAGACCCGGAGATCGGCCAGCGTGCCGCTGAAGAAAGCAAGGACGAGATCGCCAACGCCCTCAAGGGCTCCCAGATGGTCTTTATCACCGCCGGTATGGGCGGCGGCACCGGCACCGGTGCGGCACCCGTTGTGGCCGAGGTGGCACACGATCTGGGCATCCTGACCGTTGGCATCGTTACCAAGCCCTTCTCCTTTGAGGGCAAGCGTAAGATGGGTCTGGCCGAGCAGGGCATTGCCAACCTGCTGATGCACGTTGACAGCCTGATCGTCATCCCCAACGAGCGCCTGAAGATGATCAGTCAGGAAAAGATCACCCTGATGAACGCCTTCCAGGCTGCCGACAACGTGCTGCGTCAGGGCGTTGAGTCCATCTCTGCCCTGATCAACGTGCCCGCCTTCATCAACTTGGACTTCGCCGACGTGCGCTCCATCATGAAGGATGCCGGCTACGCCCACATGGGCGTGGGCAGCGCCAAGGGTGCAGGCAAGGCCGAGAACGCCGCCAAGGCTGCTATCTCCAGCCCGCTGCTGGAGACCAGCATCGCCGGTGCACACGGCGTTATCATCAACATCACTTCCAGCCCGGACATCGGTCTGGAGGACGTGGAGACCGCCGCAGGCCTCATTACCCAGAGCGCACATCCCGATGCAAACATCATCTGGGGTACTGCCTTTGATGAGAACCTGTCCGATGAGATGCGCGTGACCGTTGTGGCCACCGGCTTCGACAACAAGAGCGCCAGCGATCTGCGCAACAGCATTAACAACGCCATGGGCGGTGCACAGTCTGTGCCGACTGCGGTGTTCAGCAGCGATACCGGCGCAAGCGCAGCCCCGGCATCCAATGCCGCTCCGGCTGCTGCTGCTCCGGCTGAAAAGAAGGCCGTGGAAGAGGAAAGCAGCGACAACCGTTACTACGACGAGCTGCTGGCTATTCTGAACAAGCGGAAGTAATTACAGGCTACAATGGGGCTGGCAGCTGCGCCCATGCGGTCAGCGAAAGCCCCGTGCAAGGTGTGCATGGGAGGGCATCATGGTGCAGACAGAGCGGGAGACCGGTGCCCTGCGCGGACAATTTGCCCGGCAGGCCGCTGTACAGGCATCTGCCGCAGCACAGGCGGAAAGCGCCCGGGCACAGGCAGAGCAGCTGAGCCGCAAGCTGGCTGCGGCACGCGCCGAGGTGCGCCGGTATCAGACCCGGATGTTCGCCTTTGAGCGCACCCTGCTTGCCCTCAAGCACGATAATGCAGAGCTGGAAGCCGCCTGTGAGCAGGCGTGGGAGCAGCTGGAACAGGCCAATGCCCGGGCAGAAAAGGCCGAAGCCGCCTGCCGCAGAGCCGAGGCTGCTCTTGCCGCCATGCAGCAGACCGCCCCGGAAACACCTGCGCAGCCGGATACAGCCCCCGAGGCTGTGCCGCAGTGCGAGGCTGCACCGGAACAGCCTGCACCGGAAACGGAAGAAAGCCTCTGCGCCCCGGAACAGGCACTGCCTCCGGAGCCTGCACAGCCTGCATGGCAGCCGGAGACCCGGCTGGAGCAGATGGCTGCGGAGCTGATGGGCTGGTTTGATGCCATGATGCCCCAAGAGTGAACTTAAAAAGGACTGCTGCGTGTTTTGCGCAGCAGTCCTTTTTCTTTTGGGGCGGGACGATTTGGAATGCGCTCCGCTTTGCTTTGCGCATCATCAGCGGAAATAAGGTTTATATTTCGCGGTTGCCGCGCTCTGCGGAGCGCGGCAACCGCATTTTCACAGGAAGGGCTGTAACGACAAACGGCTTGCTTTCGAACAACGGTTGCAAAGGGTACTGTAAAAATTGGATTGCATTTATACAACCGGGAATGAAAACGTTTGCGGAAAATACCGGAAAATGGCAGAAATGTTGCACGCAGCCTTGCATTTTGCTGTAAAATCCAGTAAAGTATAAATGAATATAAAAAAAGCGGATGCCGGGGAAAGCCCGCTGTATCCGGTCAGTGCAAGCAGCGTACCCGGAACAAAGCTGGGGCAGAAGGATGCGCCGCAAAAGGAGAAACATGGCCATGAACGAGAAACCGAAGATTCTGATCGCGGATGATTCCGAGATCAACCGTGCCCTGCTCAAGGAGATACTGGGCGATGGCTATGACTATCTGGAGGCGGAGGATGGCGCAGCGGCAGTGGAACTGATGCGGCAGCGCACGGATATCTCCCTGCTGCTGCTGGACCTGATGATGCCGGGCATGGATGGCTTTGACGTGCTGCGAGTGATGAAGTATCACGCATGGCTGGACGAGATCCCGGTCATCGTCATCTCGGCGGCAGAGGATACCGCCAACATTGAGCGTGCCTATGATCTGGGTGTGGCAGACTATATCCGCCGCCCCTTCGAGCGGATCATGATTATACGCCGGGTGAAGAATATCCTCATGCTGTACGCCAAGCAAAAGCGGCTCACCCGCCTTGTCACCGATCAGGTGTACGAAAAAGAGCACAACAGCGTGCTGATGATCAGCATCCTGAGCCATGTGGTGGAGTTCCGCAACAGCGAAAGCGGGCTGCATGTCCTGCACATCCGCACCCTGACCGACCTGCTTTTGCACCGGCTGGTGCAAAAGACCGACCGTTATCAGCTGGACGAAAGCGATATCGCCCTCATCAGCACCGCTTCGGCGCTGCATGATATCGGCAAGATCGTCATCCCGGAGGAGATCCTGAACAAGCCCGGCCGCCTGACTGCCGAGGAGTTTGCCATTATCAAGAACCATACCGTGGCGGGCGCACAGATGTTGCAGGATCTGGGACAGGCGATTGCGCGGGACGAGCCGCTTTTGCAGGTGGCGCACGCCATCTGTCGCTGGCACCACGAGCGCTGGGACGGCAATGGCTACCCCGACCGGCTGAAAGGGGATGAGATTCCCATTGCGGCGCAGGTGGTGGCACTGGCAGACGTATACGACGCTTTGACCAGCGAGCGCTGCTATAAGCACGCCTACGACCACGACACCGCGCTGCGCATGATCCTGAACGGCGAGTGCGGCGCGTTCAACCCGCTGCTGCTGGGCTGCCTGCGAGAGTCCTCGGAGCAGCTGCGCACCGAGCTGGCCCGATCGGAGTGGGACCGGGGCTTTCGGCAGGAGACCCACCGCCTTTCCGAGGAAATTTTGCACCGGGAGGCGCTGCCCCGGGAGAACCGCTCCCAGCTGCTGCTGGAACAGGAAAAGGAACGCACGGATTTCTACGCCGCCCAGTGCGGCGGCATCCGGTTCGACTACGACCTGCTGGCCGGCAGCGTGACCGTGTATGATTACCATGCCGAGCCCATGCAGCAAAAAAAGGTAACCGATTTTGCGCAGGGCAAGGGACTTGGCTTTTTGAACGAGCAGGATCGGCGCAAGCTTTCCAAGGCCATCAGCCGCGCCACGCCGGAAGCGCCGGACGTGGTGCTGCCGGTCATGGTGCAGCGAGATGGGAAGCCGCACCTGCACCGGATGGCGCTGCATACCATCTGGAGCGGTGCCGGGGCGCGCCGCTGCGTGAACGTGCTGGGGCACCTCACCGATGAACAGCACCGCGTGGAGCATCAGGCAGAGCTGCTGACCGCCATCGACCCGGAGGAAGATCCCGCCCGGTTCCTACGGCGGCTGCAGGGCATCTTTGATGTGGTGCGTCTGGTAGACCCGGAGCACCGCAAGGTGCTTGCGCTGGACAGTGACGGCATCCTGACCGAAAAGCCCGGCAATTGCCACATGGTATGGAACAAGGATACCCGGTGCGAAAACTGCATCTCCGCCAAAGCCTACGCCCGCAAGACCATCCTGAATAAGATCGAGTTCAAGGACGAGGAAGCCTATTTTGTCATTTCCAAGTATATCGAGGTAGGCGGCAGGGGCTGTATGCTGGAACTGGTCACCCGGCTGACGGATGGCCGCTGGCTGGATATGGGCGGCCACCGGCTGCTGCTGGACCGCTGCAACGGCATGGAGCGCAGCGCCTTCGTAGACCCCCTGACCGGGGCCTACACCCGCCGCTATTTTGATAAGTTCCTTGCCGGGGGCGAGATGCACGGCGGTGTGGCGATGATCGATGTGAACCAGTTCAAGTCGGTCAACGACAGCTTTGGACATCTGGTGGGAGACGAAGCATTGCAGACCGTGGCCGCAGCCATGCAGAGCTGTCTGCGTCAGACTGATATCCTGATCCGCTATGGCGGCGATGAATTTCTGCTGCTGATGCCCCAGAACTGCCCTGACGGCGTAGAAAGCGTTATCCGACGAGTGCAGAACGCTGTGCAGGCAGCGCGGGTGCCCAGCCACCCGGAGCTCCGGCTTTCGGTAAGCATTGGCGGCGTGTGCAATGTGCAGCCCTTGACCGAGGCCATCCGGCAGGCTGATGCCCGGATGTACTGCAATAAAGAAAACAGTGAGCAGGTGTTATAACCGCAGCTGACAACAAAAAAAGAGACAGGCGACCTTTCCGGGAAGCCTGTCTCCTCTTTTTTTCAAAGAAATCTTTTATTTCCGCTGCCGGGCGGCGATCTGCGCGGCAGTGGGTGGGATATCGCCCTGCGCCACTTTTTCCAGCTGGCTCAGGCGGCGGTCCAGATCGGTGAGCCGCTGCGAGACGATGTCCGGCAGATCCTGCTGATCCAGATCGTCGGCGGGGTTCACCGCCTTGTTGTTGATACGCACCACCTCGGCGGGCACGCCCACGGCGGTGCAGTTGGCGGGCAGGTTGCGCAGCACCACGCTGCCCGCACCGATGCGGGCGTTATCCCCGATGAACACCGGGCCCAGCACCTTGGTGCCTGCGCCGATAAGCACGTTGTTGCCCAAGGTGGGGTGGCGTTTGCCGGTATCCTTGCCGGTACCGCCCAGCGTTACTCCGTGGTAGATGGTGCAGTTATCCCCGATCTCGCAGGTCTCGCCGAACACGATGCCCATGCCGTGGTCGATAAACAGACACTTGCCGATGGTGGCACCCGGGTGGATCTCGATGCCGGTGCGGTGGCGGCCATGCTGGCTGACCCATCGTGCCAGAAAAAAGTGCTTGTGCTGGTACAGCCAGTGCGCAATGCGGTGGTACACCAGAATGTGGAATCCCGGGTACAGCAGCATTACCTCCAGCACGCTGCGTGCGGCGGGGTCCTTGCGCTGGATGTTCCGCGCGTCCTCAAGTAAACCCATGCGGAAAACCTCTCTTTCCCATAAACACCCGCCCACGCGGCGGGGCTCTCCCTTTTACCGTATTATAATAGCACAGCAGGAGACGAAAGTACAGTGCTGCACTAGGGATTGTGGAACAAAATGGCAGTTATTTTGCCGCGTGACTCGGGTTTTGGGTAGAGTGTCCAAAATTCGGCGAGAGATACCAGAAACCTTTTAGCACCTGTTTTTGCGCACAGCCATTGACACATTTTGCGGTTCTATGATAAAATAATACGAATGAAAACGCAACCATCAAGAAAAGGAGAAACACCATGCTGTGCAGCGCCCAGAACCCGAAACTGAACAAGCAGTTCGCGTCCGGTTTTGCCGTGGCTTCGTTGTTTCCTTTTTTTGCGCAATGAGCTTTTCCCTTTGCGGGGAAAAGTTTTTTTTTGCCCGTTTTCGGGCGCCTGACACACAAAAATATCATTACAGGAGGGAACCGCGATGCTGCTGACAAACGCTGTGAACACCGAGGGACGGCCGCTGGAGATCTATGTAAAGGATGGCAAAATCGCTGCCGTAGGGCAGGATCTTTCCGCCCTTGCCGCCGAGAACGAGACGGTGGTGGATGCCGGTGGGCTGACTGTGCTGCCCGCATTTGTGGACCTGCACTGCCACTGGCGCACCCCGGGCTTTGAGTACAAGGAGGATATCGAGACCGGCAGCCGCGCCGCTGCCGCCGGTGGCTACACCTTTGTAAACCTGATGCCCAACACCAAGCCCGTCTGCTCCTCTGCCGCACAGGCCATGATGGTGGAGCAGAAGGCTGCCGAGGTGGGGCTGTGCGATGCAAACCAGACCGTCTCCATCACCGAGAACTTTGACGGTGTGAGCATTGACCACCTCAAGACCCTGCCCGCCAGCGTGAAGTTCATCACCGAGGACGGCCACGGCGTGCAGGATAACGCCACCATGGCACGGGCTTTTGCCATCTGCACCCAGAAGGACATCACGGTCATGAGCCACGCCGAGGATATGGAGATCAGCCCGTGGGATTACCGTCTGGCCGAGGACATCGAGACGGTGCGCAACTGCTGGCTGAGCGAGTACTACCAGACCCGGCTGCACATGTGCCATGTGTCCACCCGGGGCGCGCTGGACGCCATCCGCATGGCAAAGCTGCGGGGTGCACCGGTCACCTGTGAGGTGACCCCCCACCACCTGTGGTTCACCAACGATACCTGCGACTACCGGGTCAACCCGCCCATCCGCACCGCCGACGACGTGGAGGCACTGGTGGAGGGCATCCGCACCGGCATCGTGGACGCCATTGCCACCGACCATGCACCCCACTCCGAAGAAGACAAGCTGAAGGGCATGGCCGGTATGGTGGGCAGCGAGACCGCCTTTGGCGTGTGCTACACCAAGCTCTGCAAGCAGGAGGGTCTGCCGCTGGAGCTGCTGGTGCACCTGATGAGCACCCGCCCCGCCGAGATCCTGGGCCTTGCCAAGGGTCAGCTGGAGCCGGGCTTTGATGCCGACTTTGTGCTGGTGGATCTGGACACCCCCTACACGGTGGAAAAGGAAAAGCTGCACTCCAAGAGCCACAACACCCCCTTTGACGGTGCACAGCTTTACGGCAAGGTGTTTGCTACCATCAAGGCCGGTAAGATCACCTATCAGACCGAGGAGTAAAAAGAACGAAACCCTCTCAGACAAAGCCTTACGGTAAGGGGCTTGGCTCTCCCTTTGGGAGAGCTGCCGAACGAAGTGAGGCTGAGAGGGCGAGGACGCTTACGAGATGCGACATAACGATACCTAATATAACAGAGAACAAACAGGAGGACACCCAAATGACGAACATGGACAAACTGTACGAAGCTGTGGAAGCCCGCGGCCCGGTGTGCGTGGGTCTGGACACCGATTTCAGCTACCTGCCTGCCGATTTTGTGGACAGCACCCTGACCAAGGGCGAGAACATCGTGCGCTTCAACAAGAAGCTCATTGATGCCACCAAGGCTGTGGCGGGCTGCTACAAGGTGCAGATCGCTTATTATGAGTCGCTGGGTCTGGAGGGCATGAAGGCCTACGCTGACACCCTGAAGGCTGTGCGCGAGGCCGGTGTGCCGGTGATCGCGGATATCAAGCGCGGCGATATCGCCAAGACCGCCGAGATGTACGCCATGGGTCACTTCACCGGCGATTTTGAGAGCGATTTCGTTACGCTGGCACCCTACATGGGTCTGGACTCCATCAGCCCCTATCTGCCCTACGCCGAAAAGCAGGGCAAGGGTATGTTCGTGCTCTGCCGCACCTCCAACGGCGGTGCCAAGGACTTTGAGTACGAGAAGCTGGCCGACGGCCGCCACGTCTACGATCTGGTGGGCGACAAGCTGAACGCGCTGGGCAAGGACTACATGGGCGAGCACGGCTACTCCTCCATCGGTCTGGTCATCG
>OLOJ01003008.1_pt1 | contig 12622 bp, 8 predicted proteins | sample 1672251 | NCBI WGS metagenome assembly OLOJ01 (sample SAMEA3136664, study PRJEB25190) | human gut metagenome | biome: human gut; feature: human-associated habitat; material: faeces | place: Austria | collected 2013 | reverse complement strand
GTTCTGGATGGTAAATATCTGGACGCACTTCACTGAGACAGACGTTTTCACAGTTTCATAACACTATAATTCATCTGTGGATTCTGTTTCTGCGGAGTCTGCAGCAGATCAACTATATTAAAGGAGATTTTTTATGACAATTATCGTTACCGGCGGTGCCGGATTTATCGGAAGCAACTTTATTTTTCATATGATGGAGGCTCATCCGGACTATCGCATCGTATGCCTGGACTGCCTGACTTATGCAGGAAATCTTTCCACTCTTGCACCAGTCATGGACAAACCAAACTTCCGTTTCGTAAAAGAAAGCATTACAGACCGTGAGGCAGTTTACAAACTCTTCGAGGAAGAACATCCTGACATTGTTGTAAACTTCGCAGCTGAGAGCCACGTAGACCGTTCCATCGAGAACCCGGAAGTGTTCCTTGATACAAATATCAAAGGTACTGCTGTTCTTATGGATGCCTGCCGTAAATACGGAATCCAGCGTTATCATCAGGTTTCCACAGATGAGGTTTACGGAGATCTTCCTCTTGACAGACCGGACCTCTTCTTCACAGAGGAAACTCCGATCCATACAAGCAGCCCGTACAGCTCCTCCAAAGCAGGTGCTGACCTTCTTGTTCTCGCATACCACAGAACCTACGGCCTGCCTGTGACCATCAGCCGCTGCTCCAACAACTACGGCCCGTATCACTTCCCGGAAAAGCTGATTCCGCTGATGATCGCCAACGCTTTGAACGACAAACCACTCCCGGTTTACGGAAAGGGTGAAAATGTCCGCGACTGGCTCTATGTTGAGGATCACTGCCGTGCCATCGACCTGATCATCCACAAAGGACGTGTAGGTGAGGTTTACAATGTAGGCGGACATAACGAGATGAAAAACATCGATATCGTAAAACTGATCTGCAAGGAGCTTGGCAAACCGGAAAGCCTGATCACACATGTAGCAGACCGTAAAGGCCATGACATGCGCTACGCTATCGACCCGACCAAGATCCACAACGAGCTTGGATGGCTTCCTGAAACAAAATTCGCAGACGGAATCAAAAAGACCATCAAATGGTACCTTGACAACAAGGAATGGTGGGAAACCATCATCTCCGGTGAGTACCAGAATTACTACGAAAAAATGTATGGAAACCGCGAGGAGGTTAAAGCATGAGATTTTTCGTAACAGGTGTTGGCGGCCAGCTTGGCCACGACGTAATGAATGAACTGTCCGGCCGTGGACATGAAGGCGTAGGAAGTGACATTGCTCCTTCCTACAGCGGCATCGCTGATGGTACTCCTGTTACCACCATGCCTTATGTGCAGCTTGATATCACAGATAAAGAAGCGGTAGCAAAAACCATCCGTGAGGTAAAGCCTGATGCAGTAGTACACTGTGCCGCATGGACAGCCGTAGATGCTGCAGAGGACGAGGAAAACCGTGAGAAGGTACGTCTTGTCAATGTTGTAGGAACACAGAACATTGCGGACATCTGCAAGGAGCTTGGCATCAAGATGATGTATATTTCCACAGACTACGTTTTTGACGGCCAGGGAACCACACCATGGGATCCGGACTGCAAGGACTACGCTCCACAGAACGTATACGGTCAGACCAAGCTTGACGGTGAACTGGCAGTATCCGGCACTGTAGATAAATTCTTTATCGTACGTATTGCATGGGTATTCGGCAAAAACGGCAAAAACTTTATTCGTACCATGGTAAATCTGGGAAAAACCCATGACAAGCTTACCGTAGTCAGTGACCAGATCGGAACTCCGACCTACACCTACGACCTTGCACGTCTTCTGGTAGACATGGTCGAGACAGAGAAATACGGCTACTATCACGCAACCAACGAAGGCGGCTTCATCAGCTGGTATGATTTCACTAAAGAGATCTTCCGCCAGGCTGCTGCCCTCGGCCACAAGGAATACGAAAAAGTAGAGGTATCTCCTGTCACAACTGCAGAGTACGGCGTTTCCAAGGCTGTACGTCCATTCAACAGCCGCCTGGATAAATCCAAGCTTGTAAAAAACGGCTTCCAGCCACTTCCAACATGGCAGGATGCCCTGGAAAGATATCTGAAAGAGATCCTGTAAAAAAAAATCCATCGGTGATCGCCGGTGGATTTTTTTCGTTCTGTTTCTCATGAAAAAACAGCCGGTGGAAAGCTTTACGCTTCCCCGGCTGTTCTTATGCTAAAATTTAATAATTTTATCTTACTGCTGTGCAACAGTTCCGTCTGCACTCTGGGCATCTGCTGTGCCATTCTGTGTGGCATCTGCAGTCTCACCCTGCGCTTCTGCTGTACTTCCCTCTGCAGCTGCCTGTGCATCATTATCCGTAGCTACTGCCGCTGATGTTGCACTGTCTGCCTCCTCCTGGGAAACAGTCTCTCCGTCACGAACCTTCTTCATCATGGCCTCCGCCTTCTGAACGGTAGACTCATCCGGAATCATAACGTAAGCCTTCTGGCTCATAGAATACGGCTTCTGTGTGTCACCGGTACCATTTACACTGTAGCTTACGATGTTCCAGTCACCGCCGTTGTTCAGCTGCTGCTGGAGCAGTCTGGCGATTTCCTCATAGGAGATATTGGTCTCAAAGCATCCCTGGATGCTGGAAAGAACAGAAGAATAATTCTTCAGAAGCTCCGGTGAAAGAGCCTTGTTGATCACACCCTTGATCACTGCCATCTGGTTCTTGCCACGCTGACGGTCGCCCTCTTTAAAGGCATAACGCTCACGGCTGAATACCAGAGCCTGCTCACCGTTCAGGTAGTTCTCTCCCTGATTGAAGTGATATCCTGTCTCATTCTTGGAATCAAAGTCATAGTCAGAATAAACAGTAACTCCGCCAAGCGAATTGATCAGCTGCTCAAATCCCGCAAAGTTGATACGGAAATAATAGTTAATATCCTCATTATAAAGCATTCCCAGAGTATCCATACATACATTGATACCATAGATACCTGCATGTGTCAGCTTATCTCTCTGTCCGCCTGAAATAGAAAGCGGTACAAAATAATCACGAGGTGTGGAAACCAGAAGCACCTGTCTGGTAGCTGTATTTACCGTAGCAATGATATTGGAATCGCTTCGGCTCTTTGCAACAAGGCCGCTGCGGCTGTCGATACCACTGATAAAGATGGTATATATAGAACCGTCATTGGTATTCTCTTCAGCCTTCGCCTCTGTCTCCTGGGGCTCAATGGTAGTCTCCACCTTCTTCACAGTCAGCTCTTTGATCCTGGAAGAAATATCGGAATATCCATCCATCTCTTCAATAACGCTTAAATATGCGCTGTTCAGCACGATCGCACCTGTCTGTCCGTTCAGAAGACCGTCAACCAGCTCTGTAAGTCCTGCATACTCCTGGACCTGCACAGTCTTGCATGTCTCGGAATCCACTTCCTGAATAGCCTTGTCCGAATTGGCTCTGTCAAGATCTGTCAGCACACCATACACATAATCTGCTGTAGCCTCTATGGAATCTGCAGAATCATCTGCACGGACATAAATACCGACCTCCGTAACCTCTGTGTTCACACCGGAGATCCCTGCCAGTGTGGAATGTGTCTTATAAACATACATACTTCCGAGAATGAATACTGCTGCAAAAACTGCTGCCAGGATCACTCCCACTACAAATCTTATCTTACCATCCGTACTCCATACAAGCGCTCCGACGATCACGATCAGGACCAGCATTACCAGTCCGATCACTGCAATGAACTTCGTCGGGATCACCTTCATATTCAGAAGCATGACCGCAAATACGATTGCTGTGATCAGAACCACAAGCGTCACGATCAGCCCTGGGATATGTTTTCCCATTTTTCTCATATGCAATCCTCCATTTTTGATGGTACAGAGAATATTACATATGGACACTCTCTGTACAGATTCAAATATCCTAATCATTTTACGCTTTTTTACTGATAAAAGCAAGAAATATCGTAAATCGCCAAATGCAAAAACAGTTCCGTGATATCATGATCCTTTTATGCTCTCACGATGTCACGGAACTGCCGCTAAAATGTTCCTTCTGTGAAATGGATCTCCTTATTCCACGGTAACACTCTTGGCAAGATTTCTCGGCTTATCCACATCCAGACCTTTATTTACACTGACATAGTAACCCAGAAGCTGCAGCGGGATCACTGCCAGAGAAGTTGCAAAATGCGGATCTGTTTTCGGGATATAAACCGTAAAATCTGCAGTATCCTCGATATTATAGTTTCCAAACGTAGTAAGCCCCATCAGATACGCCCCACGGCTCCTGCACTCCACCATGTTGCTGACTGTTTTCTCATAAAGCTCCGGCTGTGTCAGGACACCGATCACAAGGGTGCCGTCCTCGATCAGGGAAATGGTGCCATGCTTCAGCTCGCCAGCCGCATACGCCTCAGAATGGATGTAGCTGATCTCCTTCATCTTAAGGCTGCCCTCAAGGCTGATGGCATAATCGATCCCTCTTCCGATAAAAAAGATATCCTTTGCATTGGCCTGCTTGGAGGCAAACCACTGAAGCCTTTCCTTATCCTCGATGATCCTGCCGATCTTGTCCGGAAGTGTCTTCAGTTCCTTAATGTAGGACTCACACTGCTCCTCTGAGATCTTTCCGCGGACCAGTGCCATCTGCAATGCCAGCACATAGGAAGCGATCAGCTGTGTACTGTACGCCTTGGTGGTAGCGACCGAAATCTCCGGTCCTGCAAGTGTGTAGAATACATGATCCGCCTCTCTTGCAATGGAAGAGCCCACCACATTGACAATAGCCAGCGTGCGGATCCCCTTCTCCTTACATTCCCGAAGCGCAGCCAGACTGTCCGCAGTCTCACCGGACTGACTGATGATCACTGCCAGGCCATCAGGATCCAGAAGCGGCTTCCGGTAACGGAACTCCGAAGCAAGCTCCACACGCACCGGAAGACCTGCAAGATCCTCGATCACATACTGTGCAGCCATTCCCACATGGTAAGCAGAGCCGCAGGCCACGATATAAACCTGGCTGATGCTGCGGATCCTCTCATCATCCAGACCGATCTCTGTCAGATCCAGCTTGTCCTCCCGGATAACGGAATTCAGTGTATCTGCGACTGCCTTCGGCTGCTCATGGATCTCCTTCATCATGAAATGCTCAAAACCGGCTTTCTCCGCTGCCTCTGCATCCCACTCAATGATCTTAGGCTCCTTCTCGATCTCCTCACCATCCAGATTGTAAAAAGTGATCTCACCCGGTTTTACACATGCCAGCTCCAGATTTCCGATATAATAAACATTTCTTGTATACTTCAGGATCGCAGGAACATCCGATGCGATATAGGATTCTCCATTCTCCACACCCAGGATCATAGGGCTGTCTTTTCTCGCTACAAAGATCTCTTCCGGATAATCACGGAACATCATTACCAGCGCATAGGAACCACGGATACGCACCATGGCATGACGCACTGCCTCAACCGGAGATCCGCCGTATTTCTGGTAGTAATAATCCACCAGCTTCACAGCAACCTCCGTATCTGTGGAAGAATAAAAAGAATATCCCCTGCGGAGAAGCTTCTCCTTCAGCTCCTGGTAATTCTCGATAATACCGTTATGCACAGCTGCCACATTTCCGTTATCACTGACATGAGGATGGGCATTGACCTCTGATGGTTCTCCGTGAGTTGCCCAGCGGGTATGACCGATCCCGCACATACCCGGAACAGATTCACCTGCGTTTGTTTTCTCCAGAAGGACCTTCAGACGGCCCTTCGCCTTAATGATCTCAATATCCTTTTCCCCGTCACGCACTGCGATGCCGGCGGAATCATATCCCCTGTATTCCAGTTTGGAAAGCCCGTCCAGAAGGATGGGTGCTGCCTGATGCCTGCCTGTAAAACCTACAATTCCACACATGATTTTTTTCTCCTCTTATTGCATTTTTATATTCTTCTGACTGCTCCGTTCTTCAGACACCTGCGGTCTGCATCCAGGACATCACTCTGCCACATGCCCCTTCTTACGGACGATCTCAACCACCTGGTCCACATATTTTCTGCAAAGCTCCTCACTCTCTGCCTCAACCATAACACGAAGCAGAGGTTCTGTGCCAGATTCTCTCACCAGGATCCTTCCGGTGTCTCCAAGCGCCTCAGCCACACTCTCTACTGCTGCCTGCACATCCACATCTGCCTGCGCTGCTGCCTTGTCATGGACACGCACATTCTCAAGAACCTGGGGATAGATCGCCAGATCAGCAGTAAGCTCACTGAGCTTTTTCTTCCTTGCCATTATAACTTCCATCATCTTCAGACTTGTAAGGATGCCATCCCCGGTAGATGCATACTTGGAAAAAATAATATGCCCGGACTGCTCACCACCAATACGGCAGCCATTCTGCATCATATATTCATAAACATATTTATCCCCTACTGCTGTCTTCGCATACTCGATATCAAGAGCATCAAAAGCCTTGTAAAGGCCAAAATTGGACATTACCGTAGTTACAACCGTATTGGTGAGAAGCTTTCCGCGCTCCTTCATATAACGGCCGTACACATAAAGGATCGCATCCCCGCTGACCACATTTCCCTTCTCATCCACACAGAGACAACGGTCCGCATCTCCGTCGTAGGCAAAGCCAACATCCAGCCCCTTCTCCACTACAAGCTTCTGGAGACCCTCGATATGGGTGGAACCGGCATTGTTATTGATATTGGTACCATCCGGCTCAGCATTGATCACATAAGTCTTCGCTCCCAGCGCATCAAAAACCGCCTTTGCGATATTCCATGCACTTCCGTTGGCACAGTCCAGACCAATCCGCATTCCCTTAAAGGAATATACTCCCAGGGAGATCAGATATCCTATGTAACGGTTCCGGCCTGCCGAATAATCCACCGTCCTGCCGATCTCACCGCCCTTTGTAAAAGGAATCTCATGCCATTTCTCTCCGAACAGCTGAAGACGGTCATCCAGATAATCCTCCACCAGAGCGATGATCTCCTCCTCCATCTTCTCACCCTGGCCGTTGATCAGCTTGATCCCGTTATCATAATAAGGATTATGGCTGGCCGAGATCATAATACCGCAGTCAAAGCCATCGGTACGGGCAACATAAGCCACAGACGGCGTTGTTGTCACGTGGAGAAGATAAGCATCCGCTCCGGACGCCACCAGTCCGCCAACCAGCGAATACTCAAACATATAGCTGGAACGTCGGGTATCCTTGCCGATCACGATCCTGGCCGCAGCCGTCTCCCCCGCTCTTCTGCGCAGCTCATTATAATACCATCCCAGAAAACGCCCGATCTTAAATGCATGATCCGCCGTCAAAGAAACACCCGCCTCCCCACGGAAACCATCTGTACCAAAATATTTTCCCATTTCTAGCTCTCCTTTGTGTGTTAATATTTATAACTTATCTTATATATTGATGTGTCATACAGATCGATCAGAATTGTTCTTATCTTTCTGTATGAACATCAATAATATTATCTATATTTCCAGCAGATTTACAGCCTCTGAACAGCCACTTTACATCGCTTCTTACAAAAAGCAACTCCATACGCCAGAATATTATTTCTTCCTTCATTACGTAACCGTTCATCGTACCGCTTTTCTCTGATCTGTGCCAGCGCTCTTTCACATGCATTTTGCAATCCTGAAAAAGTCTGAGAATATTTCAACTCGATAACGATCCCGGCATCCGGATCTTCCGGTTCTGCCAGAATATCTGCAAAACCATCTCCAGATTCCGCATTAGACTGAACAAGCCAGTTTGGATCACTACGCAAAAGCCCCAACAAAAGTCCATGATAAAAAATTTCTTTTTCTTCATTTCGTCCTTTTGTATCAAAAATACTAATCGTATTTCCCAGAATCTTTGTAAGGCGTTCCTCAATCTCACCTGCATTCCCTTCATTTATTGCTTTCAGCAGATTTTTCGTCGGCTCCGCCTCTTTCAGCACTGCGCGGTCAAACCATTCCTTTATCTGAAGCACATAAACTTCTCTTATCTCCCTGTTCGGAATGGTCAGACGATACACTCCCCGTTCGGTCTTCCCTGCCTGTGTAAGATATCCTGTAGTAAATAATACACTCCAGAGATTATCCAGACTGTTATCGATTTCATCATAGGTCAACTCCATACGGACCGTTTTCTCAATAGACTCACCTGCGATCAGACGCTCTATCTCATCTCTTGTAGTCTTATCTGCCCTGTCAATAAATCTCCTTACCAGTTCATTCCCACTGGTATTGATCCAATAAGACAGCGGCTCCGCATCCGGATTCCCACGCAGACAATCTACATGATTGATCACATCCCATGGGCAGTACACATCCGTATTTCCAAAATGATATCCATCATACCATTCCTTTGTTTCGGAAAGATGATCCTCCATGCCATATGCTGTAAGCAATCTGCAGACCTCATCATCTGTGAAACCAAAATGCTCATCAAATCGATGATCCGTGATCGAAAGCACTTTGAAGTTATTAAGTCCTGTAAAAATACTCTCTTTAGACACGCGAAGACACCCTGTTAATACTGCAAAATACAGAGAATCGTTAGTCTTAAGTGCCTGTCCGAACACACCGCGTATCATGAGCACCATTTCTTTATAATATCCATGCTGAAAAGCCTTATCCAGAGGAACATCATATTCATCTATAAGAATGATCGTCTTCTGCCCATAATGCTTATGCAACAGCTGAGACAACATCTGCAACGCAGAAGAAAGAATATTTTCATCCATAGAATATCGGCCATTCTCCACAGAGATCAATGTACGATATATATCTTTATCCGTTTCTGTCAGTCTGTCACTCTCCAATAAAAACAGAAAACGACTGGCCTCTCTGCCTACCAGTTCTGTCAGCTGATAGCGTGCATTCTCAAAGGTAAGTCCATCAACATTCTTCAGCGACAAAAACACTACCGGAAATTTCCCCATATACTGTTCACACAGTTCTTGTTTCCGGGAAATATAAAGACCTTCAAACAGCGCTTCATCTGCCCCGATCTCGAAGAAACAACGAAGCATACTCATATTCAATGTTTTCCCAAAACGCCGAGGTCTTGTAAAAAGATTTACTTTCCCCCACTGATCGACCAGTTGTTCGATAAGCCTGGTCTTATCTACATAATAAAAATCCGCCTGACGAATTTCCTGAAAATTCTCAATTCCCACCGGTAGCTTCGGTCTCTTCATATTCCGCGTTCCACTCCCTTTCAATGCGAAAAATCACATACAAATATGCCAATTGCCACGTGATTCGTGCTTTCAGAGTAGCACAATACGCTCTTTTTGTCTATTGATTTATTTCGACTCCGTTCGACAAACATATCCGCTTTACCTGCGCAGCTCTGAAGCTTTTTCACAAAATCCTCTTTCCAAAAGGGAAAGCAACAAACTATGTTACCCTGAAAATGGATCAGATGATAAAATAACTCTGATCACATAACAAGATCGAAGGTGGTGAAACCTATGGGTACAAAGGATACCATCACCAAAGATTACATGGCTGACAACCGCGTTTTTGCGGATGTGTTCAACCATATGCTGTACAAAGGAAAAAACATCATAGACCCTGACACTCTTCATCCACTGGATGCCACAGCTCTCGCTGTCCCCTACGGATCCGGCACTTCAGAAGTTCCTGTCCAGAAATTCCGGGACGAATTCAAATCTCTTAATGTTATGCACGATGATTCAAGAATCTATCTTCTCCTGGGGATTGAAAATCAATCGGAAACACACTACGCAATGCCGGTCAAAAACATGGTCTATGATGCATTAGAATACGCAGGGCAGGTAGAAAATTCCGCCAGATCCCACAGAGAAGCAAAGCAATGGCCTTCTACATCCGGAGAATATCTCACCGGCTTCTACAAGGATGACCGGCTCATCCCGGTCATAACCACGGTCGTGTACTTCGGTTCCGACACCTGGAACGCTCCCAGGAGCCTCCACGAAATGCTCTCTGTCCAGGACCCCGAAATTCTTTCCATGGTCCCGGATTACCGGATCAATCTCTTCTCACCTGCCGAGATAAAGGATGAAGAACTTGACAAACTCCAGAGCAATCTCAAAGAAGTCATGCTCTTCATCAAATACTCCAAAGATAAACGAAAGCTTCAGGAGCTCACATCAAAGAACTCCGGCTTCCAGTCACTCGAGCTCAAGGCAGCCCGGGTCATTGACTCCATAACCGGTATCAATTTACGTTTCACAGAAACAGAAGGGAGTGTTAATATGTATCAGGCTGTTCAGGAAATGTGCGATGATGCACGTGCCGAAGGTCTATCCCAAGGTCTTCAGGACCATGCTTTACTTACTGCACAACGCATGCTGCAGGATCCCAGGTTCTCGCCTGAAGACATCAGCAGATTCTCAGGGGTGCCACTTGAGGATGTTTTGAAATTGCTGGAGAAATGATGCGTTTGAGAAAATGCTCAGGAAGCGTAGGTGCTTCCTGAGCATTTTATGTAAGTCCCTCAAAACAAGGCGTAGTGTAACATAACAGACTTTCTGCTATGTTATCCACATCATTATTTGAAGCGCTTACGATTTTTGACTTATTTTCAAATTTTAATATTTGATGTGCAATAGATTTTTATTTAGTTATACCAACAACCGGAGGTTAGCAAAATAATTCTGTGATGTAGACCGCAGAACCTTTCCAAAAGCTACTGATTCCTGATTGATTTTAGACATCAGATTTATCTCCTTGATACCATGTTTTTCTTAGTATACCAACAAGAAATCCATCAGTCACTACGTCATATTTTAATGTATTTACTACATTTTATTATACTTTCATAGCTGTAATAGAGTTTATCAATTTATTTCTAAACTTAAATACAATTAATATGATAATCAAGATTACTCCATATCTCAAGTAAATTTATAAATTAAATTACATAACAAACAACTTATCGTCACTACTAAAACACTTAACAAACAGAATTTAAAATCATACACTTTTTCTTTTTCGATTTTTCTAGAATTTATATAATGCAATGCAGTTAATATTAAGTTTGAAGCTAATGTTGTATAACCAGCTGCAATATATCCACATTTCATGATAAAAACATAATTCATTATAACATTTGATATTGCAGCAATAACCGTAGCTATCATTATATTAAAAGATTTTTTATGAAAAAAAGAGATTGCTGTAAAATTATCATAAAGTGCTGTAGTATATATTCCTGCGGCAATAGGTGGTACAACGTATATTCCCTCATAATACTCTTTTGTTGCTAAAATTCCTATGATTTCTGGTGCAGCTAAAGCAGTCAAAATACAAAAAGCCGCAACCACTAACAATAATGGCTTAACTGCTTCTCGAATTGATAAAAAATCACGTTCTCCTAATTTACTATTAACAAATGGCGTATATGTCACGCTTAATGCCCGCCAAATTAAAACACCTATTGCTGATAAAATCGCAGCCAAGGAATAAATTCCTGTTTTATTTTGACTGATCATTTGACTAATCATTATTTTATCAATGCTACTTAAAACAACCGTTGATAAATAGTGGGGAATTAACGGTACTGCAACAAATAATGTCGACTTCCATAAAATACTATCTACATATTTCTTTCCTCGTCTACATATGTAAATATATAAAAAGATTGCAACAATGAGATTAACAATTCCAGCACTCCATAACCTAACTACGCCCATGTTGTGGTTTGAATTTTTAAGACATAAAACAGCAATTACAGACACTACTTGTGCCATTACAGCTGTTCCAACCGATACACAAAATGTTGATTTATATTTTATCTCATACCGTTGCTTTTGCGTCCAAAAAATTGTTGCCGGCTGAAAAAAACATGTAATGAGCATCAAAATTATTGTACTGACTGGAAGCTTAAAAAATTCATTCACACTTTGGTGAAATATACCATAAAACACAGAAATTACAACTGTTGAACAAGCAGTCATTCCCAGCATACTTGATAAATATTTCCAACGATTGTCACTATGTTCATACAATCCCACGTTTAAAATACCAGGAAAGATCAAAGTCACCGAAGCAAATACTCGTACTATTTCAAACCATGAATTATAAACAGAAATAAGTCCATATTCCGATGTACTAAGAATTCGTGTAAATATTGGAGTCGTAATATAATTAATTCCACTAGTTGCAAATGACGCAATAGCAAAAACAAGAGTCGCCTTTAAGTTTTCAGGCAATTTGCATACTTTATTTATTTTCACTTTTTAACCCTTCTTTATCTCCATCTGCTTTTGTTTCCCTAAATACATAAATTTCTTTGATCCACACATAAAAATAATTGATACACCATAGAATCCCCAAAAAACAGGTTTATAAAAAGCAGGATCTAATTGTGAAAGAACCAGAAAGAAAATTTGAATTCCAAGTGCAATTGAATCCAATTTATATGCATACTCATAATATCTATTTATGTTTACTCTTTTTTTAGTTATTGTTATCCTATGATATGCTTTACTAAATAAAAATATCATCGGAAGTAATATAATTACAGTTCCTAAAATTCCATTTTCACACAATAACTGTAATGTACAATTATGAACATCCATAACATCTTGTCCATGAATAGATCTAAATGTTCCTGAAATATGATAAGCAA
>OLOJ01002997.1_pt1 | contig 12664 bp, 10 predicted proteins | sample 1672251 | NCBI WGS metagenome assembly OLOJ01 (sample SAMEA3136664, study PRJEB25190) | human gut metagenome | biome: human gut; feature: human-associated habitat; material: faeces | place: Austria | collected 2013 | reverse complement strand
ATTTCTTCATTATTTATATAAGATATATTGTCTCACTTTAGAAATAAAATAGAGAGAACCTGTAATAAATACAACACCTTTATGACTATAAGCCTCATCTACTGCATGTTTCCAGTCTTCATCAATCTTCACTGGGAAGTCTTCTGCAAGAGCTTTGGCAGTTGCACGGCGAGGATGATCAAACTGAGTAACAGTAATATCCTTTGATAAAGATAATAATTTTTCTAACATATGATGAGTATCCTTATCTCCTAGTGCGGAAAAGATGATTTTAATATCACTAAAATCACGGGCACTTTCAAAGAAGGCATCCATTCCTTCTCTATTATGTGCACCATCTAGGATAATTAAAGGATTTTGATGAATTGTTTCAAAACGTCCTTCCCATACTGCATCATGCATACCTTTTTCTAGATTCGCATCTTTGAATGGGAATTCTTTTCTAATATATTCTAATATATTAATCGCAAGTGCACTGTTAGTAACCTGATAATGTGCTGAAGTAGATAAAGATATATGATAACCATGATAATCATAAGAAATAGAAGCACCATAATAGACATGTTTAGGTTTTCTTATTTCTATAACATAAGAATGATGCTTATGGGCTTCTTCATAGAAGATATCTAAGCATTCTGATCTTCTTTCTGCAGTCATATAAGGAATACCACGTTTAATGATTCCCGCTTTACTTCTGGCAATACTCGCATATGTATTTCCTAAGAAGTTTATATGATCTAAACCAATATTTGTATTGACTGTAAGTATTGGTGAAATGATATTAGTGGCATCTAATGTCCCACCAAGCCCTACTTCAAATATGGCAATATCTACACCCTGTTCAATAAAATACATGACTGCGATAAATACTTCTATTTCAAACTTAGAAAGCTCATAAGCCATCCAATCATCCATATAACGATTCGCATATCTTACAATAGTCGCTTCATCAATTGGTTTATCATTCACACGAATAATATCTAAACGATTTACTAAAGCAGGAGAAGTAAATGTACCTACCTTATAGCCTGCACATTTTAATACTTCTTTTGTATAGTTAGTTGTAGAGCCTTTCCCGTTTGTACCGCCAATATGAACACATGTTAATTTAGTTTGAGGATCATAGAAATCATACATAAAGTTCTTAAAGTTTGTGAGAGAATAAACTCGATCCTTTTGTGCTTCAATAAACGCTAAAACCTGATCATAATCACTAAAACGAGGAAGAACAGGGATTGTCTTCTTCAATAAATAACGACCATTAGATTCTACATCTACACTATAATCATGCTGCTTAAAAAAAGATAAATGTTCTTCATCTGTATAAGCAGTTAGTTCTTTTGTAACAAATCTTTCAGCAAGTTCAAGCAGCTCTTCTTGTACAAGAGTATCCTGATAATCTTCTGATACATAAACAAAAGATATATTAGAAAGATCTAAGAGTTCTAGTATACCTATAATCACTTCTCCACTGTAGGCTAAAAAGATCATCTTACAGGGATCTTTTAAAGCTCTTGATGTTTCATAATAATCTTTCGCAAGAAACTGGACAATTGCGTCTATATCTTCTTTTGTTGCAATCTTATATTCAAAATTTTCATTCATTTATATCACCTGTTGATATCTTAAAGTAAAAAGGATGGTTTGACCATCCTTTTTTTCTCAATTATTAGATTTTCTCAAAACGATCAACGTCAACTACAAATACTGTTGCCCCACCAACAAGTACATCTACCATGATTGGTGTAAAGAATTCACCCATTTCAGTAGGTGGTACTGTAGGTTCCTTTTCTACACGTTTCTTTGCATTGGCTTTAATGATTTCAATAGCGCTATCTACCTTATCATCATTTGTTCCTACAAAGAATGTAGTATTACCTTTCTTTAAGAAACCTCCTGAAGTAGCAAGCTTTGTGACAAAGAATCCACCTTCAGTTAAAGCGCTCTGGACAGTTGAACTGTCATCATTATTCACAATCGCAATTATCAGTTTCATACTATTGACCTCCTAATACGAATTAGTTTGTACATATATTCTAGCATATTCAAAGACAAAAATACATACATATTATATAATGACTCATGGTGATTTATATGAGTATACAAGAAAAATTAATAAAGTGGTATGAAGTCAATAAACGTGATCTTCCTTTTAGAGATATTAAAGACCCTTATAAAATCTGGGTAAGTGAGATTATGCTGCAACAGACGACTGTCACTGCAGTGATTCCCTATTATAAACGTTTTATTGAAAGATTTCCGGATATAGAAACACTTGCGAATGCAACAATAGAAGAAGTCTATAAGTATTGGGAAGGGTTAGGGTATTATCGTCGTGCATTGCATCTTCATAAGAGTGCTAATCTGATTAAAGATACATTCCCTAAGGAGTATAAAGACATTCTCGCGCTTATTGGTGTAGGACCCTATACTGCAAGTGCTATTATGAGTTTTGCGTATCATAAGCCTTATATTGCGGTAGACGGAAATGCATTAAGAGTATTGAGTAGATTATATGCGATAGAAGAGAATATTGCGTTAAATAAGACTGTGAAGACAATTACAGATATAGGTAATCAACTCGTTATTGGTTATGATTCAGCAAAGATTAATCAAGGGATTATGGATTTTGCGAATGCGGTATGTTTACCTGTTCACCCTCATTGCAATGAATGTCCACTTCAAAAGGAATGCATTGCCTATTTGACAAATAAGCAGGACGTACTACCTATTAATATAAAAAAAGTAAATAAAAAAAGCTTATCTTATATTACAGGTATTGTAGTATATGATGATGAAGTGATGCTTATTAAAAATAAAAATAGGCTGCTAGAAAATATGTATTTACTTCCTCAATATGAAGTAGAGAGTCCTTATTCCTTTATAGAAGCGTTTAAAGAAGACTATGGGATCAACTTAGAGGTATTATCGCATTTAAAGGATTTTAAGCATGTATTTACTCATCGTACATGGTATATGCATGTATATGTATTTAAAGCTAATAAACGTTCTATTGACTTCTGTACAAAAAATAAGCAGGAGGAATTAACTATTCCTACTGCCCATAAAAAGATATTAAAATATTATGAAGGCTGATTAGAAATAATCAGTCTTATTTGTTCATGTCATATTTTTCAATGATTCTAGCAACAACTGGATGACGCACTACATCAAGTGCTGTTAAGTAAACAAAGGAAATACCTTTGACACCATCTAAGATCTTCATAGCATGTTTGAGACCATTTGTTGTCTGTTTAGGTAAGTCAATCTGAGTAATATCCCCTGTAATACACATCTTAGAGTTAAAACCTAAACGTGTAAGGAACATCTTCATCTGATTGTCTGCTGTATTTTGTGCTTCATCTAAAATAACATAAGCATCTTCTAGTGTACGCCCACGCATATAAGCAAGTGGCGCTATTTCAATAATACCCTTTTCAATTAATTTCTCTGTATTTTCTGCACCTAACATATCATAAAGTGCATCATAAAGAGGTCTTAAGTAAGGGTCAATCTTTTCTTTAAGGTCTCCAGGAAGAAACCCTAGGTTTTCTCCTGCTTCTACAGCTGGTCTAGTGAGAATGATTTTTTGTACTTCATGATTCTTTAATGCCTGTACAGCAAACACTACAGATAAGTATGTTTTACCTGTACCCGCTGGACCAATCGCAAATACCACATCATGATCTTTTAAAGAATGATAGTATTCTAACTGCCCCATTGTCTTAGGATATATAATCTTGCCATGACTTGTACGGGCAATATGAATATCAAACAGAGAATCCATTTCATCAAGCTTACCATTACGTCCTAACTTGATTGCGTACACCACATCTCTTTTAGAAATACGTACATCCTTTTTAGTAAGTTTAGCAAGTACCTGAATCACCTTTTCTAATACAAGATCACTATGATCTAAATAAATGTCTGTACCACGGACATTGATTGCATTCTCGAATTCATCTTCCAATAAAGCGATATTTTCATCACTTGGGCCACACAACAATTGAATGGCATCTAAGCTATAATCACTTAACTGAATCACTTTTTCCATAAAATCATCCTTTCATTGAAAAAAAGAAGAGTCAGATGACTCTTCTAAAAATAAATCTTATCTACGACGTTTCTTCTGGTTCTTTCTAGCTGCTTCTGATTTCATTTTTCTCTTTAAACCAGGTTTAACATAGAATTCTCTTTTACGAGCTTCAGCAAGGGTTCCTGTTCTAGAAACTTGTCTCTTAAAACGACGTAAAGCATCATCTAAAGATTCATTTTCTCTTACTACTGTCTTTGCCATTGAACTTTCCCCCCTTTACCGCTAAATTCGAATATGATTATACACAATGATTTTTAATAATGCAAGCCTTTTTTGATTTTTATTTTTCAAGTTTTACATATCATCTTCTAATTGTTCATTATAGAGTTTTTTCGCATATTCCTGAGCAATGAATTTATCTCCGGGATAAGGTGTATTACCCACTAGTGATGTCATGAACTGTTCATGGCCTTTTCCTAAAATCAAAATAACATCACCTGGACAAGCTGCATCTATTGCCTGCTGAATGGCATAACGACGATCAGTAATAATCACTGAAATAGGATCAACAATCTGTTCTTGAATCTGTGAACAGATGCCTTCGATATCATCATCTCTTTCATCCTGTTCTGTCAATATAACATAATCACAGTATTTATTAGCTAAAGCACCTATCTTACTTCTTTTATGGATATCTTTACGTCCTGGTGCACCAAATACCGCAATTAAATGACCATTTCCTTTAACACTATGGACAAACTTGAATACTTCTTCAAAGTTATGTGCATGCTGACAATAGTCAACAATAATATGGAAAGGCTGTTTAACAGGGACTACTTCCATTCTGCCTTCTACTGGCTGAATATATTTAATCGCATTCACGATTTCATCCGGTGTCATTTCTAAGGCATAAAGGGTTGTCAATATTGCAAGAGTGTTAGATATATTAAATGGTGCAATAATAGGAACTTCTACATGATAGTAATGATTTTTAATATAGATATTAAATGCTGAATGATCTATATAATATTCAATCTCACGTGCCATAATATCTGCTTTATGATGAATACCATAGGTTAATATTTTGGCATGATCAGCCATATCCTTATAGTTAGTAGTTAGATAATGATTAAAACGTACTTCGTCTGCATTAAGAATGGCATAACCACCTTCTTTAAGCAATCTAAAGAGTTTAACATAAGATGTCATCAGGTTATCTACAGTTCCATGGAAGTCCATATGTTCTTCATAAGCATTTGTAAATACCGCAATACTGAAATTAACTGAATCAACACGCTTTAAAGCTAAGCCATGAGAAGAGACTTCTAGAGTAAAGCCCTTCACATTCTCTTTAACCATGTTATAGAAGTTACGATGTAAACAGATAGGATCTGGTGTAGTACCAGTCATCTGCATCATTGTAGGTCCATATTCTATTCCGTTGTTACCTACATAGCCCATCTTTAAATAACGTCCTAGTAGTCTTGCAACAACACGGGCTACGACTGTTTTACCACTTGTTCCTGTAACACCTATTCCTGTCATCTTATAGGAAGGATGATCATAGAAGAGATCTGCCACACGATTGAGTTCATCTAAGACATCTGATACCTGAATATAAACAATACCCTGATAATAACGACGTAACGGCTTAGAATGAACAATACATTTAGCACCTTGGAAGATAGCATCATCGACATATTTATGACCATCTGTCACAAGACCTTCAATACAAAAGAAGATAGAATCCTTTCTGACATAACGGGAATCGCTATGAATAGATTCAATCTTTATATCACTTTCAACTTTAAAAAGCTCATTAAGCTTCTTCACTAGAAACCACCCCGATTAAATCATAACCTCGATGATCTGTTACCTTTACTTTATAAATATGTCCTTCTTTTAAAGAATGATCTGCAACAAAAACCTTTAAGTAATTAGAGGCATGTCCTACCATGTAGCCATCCTTTTCTTCTTCAATAAGCACTTCTAGTTCCTTATTCATTTCAGATAATGCGAATTCAGTTTTTAATTCATCAGAAAGCTGCAATAGTCTTCTAACACGGTCTTTCTTGACATCTCCTGGTACCTGATTTGGCATTCTATCTGCTGGTGTTCCCTTTCTTCTTGAATAAGGGAAAACATGTAATTGATTGAAATGAAGTTTCTTAATCCAGTTATATGTATCAACGAAGTCTTCTTCTGTTTCTCCAGGGAATCCTACAATGACATCTGTAGTAATAGAGATACCCGGCAATGCTTCTTTAAGTTCAAAATACTTCTTTTCAAATTCAGCTGTATTATAATGTCTTGCCATTCTTCTTAGAATAGAATCTGTACCAGACTGAATAGGAATATGTAAATGATCTACGATAATAGGACTTCTACCAATAAGTTCAATAATTTCATCACTCACCTGACTCATTTCAATAGAAGAAATACGTAATCTCTTTAATCCCTTAATTTTAGTTGTTAAGTCTACTAATAGATCATAGAAAGAATAATTGTCTAAATCCACACCATAACCTGCTGTATGAATACCCGTTAAGACGATTTCTACAAACCCTCTATCTACAAGTTCCTGAGCCTGTCTTAAAACATCTTCCTTAGAACGAGAACGAACTCCACCACGTGCATAAGGGATAATACAATATGTACAGAAGTTATTACATCCATCCTGAATTTTTAGGAAGGCTCTTGTTTTATTTTCAAATGCATGAATACTTAAGTCTTCAAAACGAGAGACCTTCATAACATTTTCTATTTTCACAATCTGTTTATGTGTCATCTTATATTCTTCTACAAAGTCTACAATAGAAGCACGATGTTGTGTTCCAAGTACTACAGAAACACCTTCTATTTCTGTGATTTCTTCACTTGCTACCTGTGAATAGCATCCCACTACACAGATGACTGCATCAGGATTAGTACGATGTGCCTTACGGATCATCTGTCTTGATTTAGAGTCCCCTGTATTTGTGACAGTACATGTATTAATAACATATACATCTGCAGGAGATTCAAAGTCGATATTGTCATACCCTCTTTTCTTGAATATTTCTAACATCGCTTCTGATTCGTAGCTGTTTACTTTACAGCCTAATGTATGAAAAGCAACTGTTGCCATTGTCTCACTTCACTTTCTTTATTAATTTCTTGTATGTACGATTACTAATTAATTGATGATCATACATGTATTGTATGAACTGTGTATATTCACCATGTTCATAATAAACCACTAATTCTTTTGCATCTTCAATAGACGCCCTGTTAGAATGACGATTATCATCACCAATCACAATACGACAAATCAATGAATAGTCTTCTTTCACAAATAAATAGATAGCGCCTAATTCTTCATAATAATAGGCAATATGAGATTCATTTTCATATACTTTTTCTAAGCTGGAAAAAGGTGTATCAAATACAACTGGTCCATAATATCTAAAAGCAGTATCTAGTGTAATTGGCTGATTCTTCACATATTCTGCATGTTGCTTTAATAAGAGAATCTGATAATCATTGATATACCAATTATTGATATCAGGAGAATAGATAGGAATATAAATATCTCGTGAACTTTCTTCATCATAAAAATGAGGGAGTGTTTCTAATACATTCTTTAAATCATTATTAAACATCTTTCTTTTTTCTTCATAGGTAATATATTCAAACATATCATAATGACCTGACGCAAAAAGATTATAGGAACCTTCAATTGCATCTTTTACATCTAGTGCACGCAAAAGGATTTCCATATTGAATAATTCAATTTCTGATTTAACCTTAAAACGAATATTCAAGTCTTCTAATTCTTTTTTATGTTCTTCACAATAATGATATAAGTTTGTTTTATTGTATTTTATATCCCTGCTGTATTTATTAATGACTGCAATAAAGTTCATATTAATCCCCCAATTCTCTTCTATACCCTATAACACTAAGCATATATAAAGGTGCTGTCTCACTTCTTAAAATACGATTACCAATAGAGCATGGCACAACACCCATTGACTGCATCTTTTCTACTTCCTGAAGATCAAAACCACCCTCTGGTCCTACTATAATAGTAATAGATGTATGAAGATCATTGAGTGCTTTTGTGAAAGCATAATGTTCCCCATTCTTACTTTCTTCCTCATATGCCACAACATTCACTTCAGATAAATAATCCTTTAATTGTGATAATTGAATAGGAGGTGTAATCTCAGGAACAATCTGTCTATGACATTGTTCACTTGCTTCCTGGGCGATGCGAACAAAGCGGTCCTTTTTCTTGTTAAAACGTCCTTCATCCATTTTCACTATACTTCTAGAAGCACGCAAAGGAACTATACGTGTAACGCCTAGTTCTGTTGCTTTTTGAATTACAAATTCAAACTTATCGCTCTTTGGTAAACCATAAACAAGTGTCACTTCAACATCTAATTCATTATCTTCCTGAAGTTCTTCTTTAATTTGTAGTAAACCCTGCTTTGTATCGATGATTTCACATAAGTAAACATGTTTGTCTTCATCAATACAAATGACATGTTCACCCTTTTCCATACGCATTACTTTAGTAATATGCTTATACATAGAATCATCAGTGATAATGATGTCATTTTGTCTATAATTATTTTTAATAAAATATCTCTGCATAATCATCTCTCTCCTCTAGCATTCTACCATTTTTATGAAACAATGAAAAGAAAAAGAAGATAGAGGGGGGTTCTATCTTCTTTCAAACAACTTATGCTTCTCTAGCTATAAATCCATTATCATAGTCAATGACTACATGACTGTTAGCATGGATTGTACCTTTGATTATTTCTCTTGCAAGCATTGTTTCAATATGTGACTGAATATAACGCTTGATTGGACGTGCACCAAATGTGGCATCAAATGCATCTTGTGCAATTCTGTTTTCAGCTGCATCAGTGACTTCTAGAGTAATCTTCTTTTCTTCGAGACGACCTTCAAGTTCATGAATAAACTTATCAATAATCTTATAAACAACACTTGAGTCAAGTGAGTTGAACATAACGATTTCATCAATACGGTTTAAGAATTCAGGTTTGAAGTGCATCTTTAATTCATTATCTACTTCTTTACGTGTTTCTTCATTGTTACCCTGTAACAAGTACTGAGAACCAATATTAGAAGTCATAATGATAATTGTATTCTTGAAGCTGACTACATTACCCTTAGAATCTGTTAAACGACCATCATCTAGAATCTGTAATAAGATATTGAAGACATCTGGATGGGCTTTTTCAATTTCATCTAATAAGACAATACTATATGGAGCACGTCTGACAGCTTCAGTTAACTGTCCACCTTCTTCATAACCTACATATCCTGGAGGAGCACCCAATAAACGAGAGACACTATATTTCTCCATATATTCACTCATATCGATACGTACGATATTCTTTTCACTATCAAAGAGCTGTTCAGCAAGTGTCTTAGCCACTTCTGTCTTACCTACACCAGTAGGACCTAGGAACAAGAATGAGCCAATAGGTCTATTCTCATCATTAATACCAGCACGACTTCTAAGTATTGCATCAGTGACTTTAGTGATGGCGTCATCCTGACCAATAACTCTTTTCTTCATAATATCTTCAAGATGTAATAATTTTTCTTTTTCTGATTCCATTAGCTTAGAAACTGGAATATTAGTCCATCTAGAGATGACTTCAGAAATAGTATCTACAGTGACCTTTTCCTGTAATAATGCATCATCATTTTCTTTAGCCTGATATTCTTCTATTTCTTTATTAATAGCTGGAATAGTCTGGTATTTAATTTTAGAGGCTTCTTCTAGGTTACCCTGAGATTCAAACTGTGCCATCTGTGTTTCTAAACGCACTTTTTGGTTCTTTAAATCCTTGATATGATCCACCTGAGACTTTTCTGATTTCCATTGTTCAGTTAATCCAGCAATCTTTTCATTTAAAGAAGCAATTTTTTCTTTGATTTCTTCTAGTCTCTTTTCGTTATCTTCAGTTGAATCTTCTTTTTCAATAGAGATTCTTTCCATTTCTAGACGATTCTTATCACGAGTAATTGTATCTAGTTCTTCAGGCATAGAGTCAATTTCCATACGTACTGAAGCACATGCTTCATCAATAAGGTCAATGGCCTTATCTGGTAAGAAACGATCTGTAATATAACGATCACTCATATGAGCTGCTGCGATAATTGCACTATCTTGAATCTGAACACCATGATGAGATTCAAATGGTTCCTTTAAACCTCTTAAAATCGCAATTGTATCATCAATATCAGGTTCTTGTACTAATACCTTCTGGAAACGTCTTTCTAGGGCTGCATCCTTTTCAATATACTGACGATATTCATCCAATGTTGTTGCACCAATACAATGTAATTCACCACGTGCTAACATTGGTTTTAATAAGTTGGCCGCATCCATCGCACCATCTGTCTTACCTGCACCTACTAACTGATGTATTTCATCAATAAACATAATGATTTGTCCTTCAGACTTCTTGATTTCATTTAAGACAGCTTTTAATCTTTCTTCAAATTCACCACGATATTTAGCACCTGCCACAAGTGAACCTAAATCAAGTTCAAATAAAGTTTTATCTTTTAATGTTTCAGGTACATCGTTCTTAACTATACGCCAAGCAAGTCCTTCTACAATTGCAGTCTTACCTACACCTGGCTCACCAATTAAAATCGGATTATTCTTTGTCTTACGTGATAAAATCTGAATCACACGTCTAATTTCTTCATCACGACCAATAACTGGATCAATCTTGCCATCTTTTACATCTTTAACAAGATCACGTTCATATTTTTCTAGTACTTCATAATTATTTTCTGGGTTTGGAGTATCCACTTTATGTCCTCCTCTCATTTCCTTAATTACTTTTTCAACTTCTTTTTTATTTAAATTATAACGAGATACAAAGTTTTTAATAAAAGTGCTTTGCGTATTAAATATTGCAAGAATAAGATGTTCTACACTCATATAGTCATCTTTATATTCTGTCTTAATTCTTTCAGCATTCGCAATCCAGCTATTGAGATCATAGCTTAAACGAAGCTGATCCTGAGTCACCTGCCCAACGCTAGGCTTCTTATTGATCTCCGCATTTAATAAATCCTGTACTTTTGGGATAGAGATATTAAGTTTTGTCAGTACTCTATAGAAAATACCAGAACTATCTTCTAATAATGCATACATGAGATGTTCAACATCAACAATCTGTTGATTCAGAGCTAACGCATTCTGAGCTGCACGTCCAAATGCTTCCTGCATTGCTTCTGTCCATTTTTCACCATTCATCGCAATCACTCCTTTAGCACTCTTCTTCCTCTTGTGCTAATGCTAGTATATCACTTTTTTTAGCACTGTCAACAGTTGAGTGCTAATTATTTGAGATTTTTTTGCAAACCTTGATTTTACGGGGTTTGCAACACTTTTTCTTCCTTATAATCATCACTTTTTATTCAGGAAGACCTGTGGGGACACCGAAACATCTTATCACGTTGTAAAACCGGCGATTTCTTTGGAGAGCCTTACGCGGCTAAGCCTGGTTCTTTATTAAATATCAGTGTCGTTGCCGAAAAAGATTGTGAGATTCTCATGCTTAACGTCAAGCGTCTGCTTGTCACCTGCCCTACAGCCTGTGATCATCATCAGAAATTAGTCCGAAATCTGGTAAGTGTTCTGGCCAATAAAATCCTGATCTTCAATGACAAAATCACTCACATAAGTAAACGCACTACAAGAGAGAAACTGCTTTCCTACTTATCGTCAGAGTCCATTAAGCACTCATCTCTGTCTTTTGATATTCCTTTTGATCGCCAGCAATTGGCAGACTTTCTCTGTGTAGAACGCGCTGCAATGTCTGTTGAATTATCAAAACTACAAAAGGAAGGATTGTTAAAAACAAACAGGAACCATTTTGAACTCCTGACTTTATAATATATAATTCGATTCGGAATATCAGTATGCCGGAAGATACCAATTTATCAGAACATAGTGAAGTATTTTTCCCATCGCAAGCAAGAAAAAAGATGAAATACCACCTTGGCATCTCATCTTTTTCTTTTACCTTTTTACCCTTTTATATTATCGGTCAAATTTTAACTTATCTTTCTATCGTTACTCCATAGATTCTTTGTTTTTGAGTTTACAGATTCCTTGCGTCATCGTACCCATAGGGCAAAAACTGCACCATGCTCTCGGTTTATATAACGCCATCACAATTAGCCCGATCAGCGTGGATGTAAGCATCAGACTATAAAATCCGAAACTGATTTTTGCTATCCAATCCGGAACCATTCCCACCGTATACGTCCACCCCCATGGGATTCGAATTGTCCAAAATAGTTTGATTACTTCTTTCAGGCTCTCTGCTCCACTTGCTACAAGCCATGTCTGAAATATCATCTTACCAAACATAGTCAGGAAGAATACGAGAAAGCCATATCGAAACCACTTTGTTGCCAGAAAACGAGGAGCCTTTTTATTTCTGGAGCACCCGACATTCTTTCCCAACACATTAAAGAGCTGTCCTCTTCCACAATATCTATTACAAAAGCCTTTATTTCCTGCTGCTATGGCAAATATAAGCGGGACAATAAAGTCAATCATTCCAAGCCAGGCAA
>OLOJ01002995.1_pt1 | contig 12675 bp, 9 predicted proteins | sample 1672251 | NCBI WGS metagenome assembly OLOJ01 (sample SAMEA3136664, study PRJEB25190) | human gut metagenome | biome: human gut; feature: human-associated habitat; material: faeces | place: Austria | collected 2013 | reverse complement strand
CGCAGCCGCCGAAGCGGTGCTTAAGCCGCTAGGCGGGAATTGTGCGGTGTTGCCTTAACGCTTTTGCTGCAAAGTCTGCTCTGTCCGCATTCCCGTTTCCCGGTAAAATTCATCCAATTCTCCCTGCTTTTTTGATCACACGCACTTCCTCGGGCACTGCGCAAAAACCTGGCGATTTTTTCAGTTTACCTGCGGGTACGGCTGTCCGCTTTTCTTCCAGCGGGCGTACCTGCCTGCCCAGTATATGCTGTACGCAGTCAAGCTGCAAGGCATTTACACCGCGTATTCCTACCTCAGCGTCCGCGCCACTGTGGACTTGCCGCTGCCAGAAAATTCGATCCATGCAATTTTATTCCAGCTTCGCCTCCTTGCCCAGCGCCTTCTTTTTGCACTCACTTCAAAACCGCAAAAGGACATTTATTATATCAGCTACAAGGGGAAGTTGTCAAAAAAATTGCCAAAGAGATACAAATAGGCTATAATATAAAATAAAAAATTGTGTATTAAACGGTTTTTACCCCATTTGCACCCGGAAGGAGGTGGCAAGCACGGATACTTTACAGACAAATAGTACAACACAAACTGCTGAGATGCTCAAATTAGAGGGCGTTGTTGAGCATGTGATATACGAAAACCCGGATACCGGATATGCCGTGTTTGAAGTGGATGCCGGTGGCACCGATATTGTGGTGGCAGGCAACGTGGGCAGCGTGGATAACGGTATGTCCATTACGGCGTATGGCTATATGGTCAACCACCCCAGCTATGGCGAACAGTTCCGTGCCGAAACCTGTGAGGCCAGCCTGCCGCAGGATACCGCGGCTTTGCTGAGCTACCTTTCCAGTGGGGTATTGCCCTATATCGGGCCTTCCACAGCAAAAAAGATTGTGGCAAAATTTGGGGCGCATACATTGAACGTCATCTCCGAAACGCCGGACAAACTCTGTGAGCTAAAAGGTATCACCCCGCAAAAGGCCGCCGCCATCTCCAACGAGTTCCGACGTATGTACGGTGTGCGGGAAGTGGTTGCCTGGATGGCCAAGTTTGGGCTTTCCGCCCAGATGGCTGTTACAGCCTACCGCGCGTTTGGCCCCGCCACGGTAGAAGCACTGAAAAAGAACCCCTACATGCTGTGCGGGGAGCCGCTGAACCTGAAATTCAGCCAGGTCGATGGTATCGCCGCCCAGCTGCAGGTAGGACAGGGCAGCGACCTACGCATTGCCGCCGGGCTTTTGTACGCTTTGCGCCACAACGCCAACAACGGCCACACCTGCCTGCCCGCAGATAAGCTGATCGAAAGCACTGCGCGTTTTATTCGGGTGGAGCCGGATGCCGTAAAGGCCGGGCTGCAAAGCCTGTTGGAGCATGACGAAATGCGCGCCTGCACCTTTGACGGAACGAAATATATTTACCTGCCAGATCTGCTCAGCGCAGAGCAGGATATTGCTGCGCGGCTGGGGGAGCTTGCCACATTCCCGACAGAAAGCCCCAAAACGCTGGAAAGCGATATCCGCGTTTTGGAATTGACCCAAGGTTTTGAATATGCCCCTTTGCAGCGGGAAGCAATCCGCTTAGCACTCTCTTCCCGCGTAATGGTTTTGACCGGTGGTCCCGGTACCGGCAAAACCACAACGGTCAAAGCGATTCTGAATTTGTATGAAGGTATTTATGACCGGGTTGCCCTGTGTGCCCCCACCGGCCGCGCCGCCAAGCGGCTGACCGAGCTGACCGGCCACAGCGCTTCCACCATCCACCGATTGCTGGAAGTGGACTATTCTACCGGCAGCGTGCGTTTTATTCATAATGAAAAGAATCTTCTCCCGTTTGACGTTATCATTCTGGATGAGATGAGTATGGTAGATGCCAAGCTGTTCCAGGCGTTGTTGGCCGCCGCGCGTTACCACTGCCGCATTATTATGGTAGGTGATGCCGACCAGCTGCCCAGCGTTGGCCCCGGCAGTGTGCTGGGGGAGATCTTGCAGGCAGACGTTTTGCCCACCGTACGGCTGAATGAGATCTTCCGCCAGGCGCAGAAAAGCATGATTGTACAGAACGCCCACCGCATTGTGGAAGGGCAGATGCCCATAAAAGGCGGGCGGGATGATGACTTTTTCATGATCGAATCCACCGGTCTTGCCTGCCAGAGGCTGATCTGCGACCTGGTCAGTACCCGGCTGCCCAAAAGTTATGGCTATGACCCCGTGCGGGACATCCAGGTGCTTTGCCCCACCAAGGTTGGCCCCACCGGGAGCGTAGAACTGAACCGCCGCCTGCAGGCCATTTTGAACCCGCCTGCACCGGATAAGCCGCAGATCATTTGGGAGCAAAGCGGCCGTGTGCTGCGCTGTGGCGACAAGGTAATGCAGATCAAAAACGATTATGACATTCCCTATGAGCGGGACGGTGCCGAAGCCGGTGTGGGTGCCTACAACGGGGATATGGGTATTATTACTGCCGTTGACCCCGAAAGCCGTGCTGTGACGGTACAGATGGATGACCGAAAGTATATTTACGGTGCTGACCAGCTTGCCGAGCTGGAACCCGCTTACGCTGTAACAGTGCACAAAAGCCAGGGTTCTGAATTTCCGGCCGTCATTATGCCTGTGGCAGATGTACCCGCGCGCCTTTGTTACCGCAACTTGTTGTACACCGGGGTTACCCGCGCACGCCGCCTGTGCATTCTGGCGGGAACCCGGCGCACCGAGCAGGCCATGGTGGATAATGTGCGCCAGAACATGCGTTACAGCGGGCTGCGCTACCTGCTGCGCGAGGCAGTCACTCCGGCTGAAAAACGTAGATGAAACAGAGAAAACGCATATCTCTGGATTGGCTGGACCGTGGGCGAACGGCTCTGGAACCGCTGCTGGCCCTTGCCTATCCGCGGCACTGCCCGCTGTGCGGCACGGTACTTGAGCAAAGCGCCTGGAAAGCCGCCGTGTGCCGTTCCTGTATACCGGAAGCCGAGCGTCTGCGGCATCTTCCACCGCGTCTGCCTGTAACGGAGCACGCCTTTTACGCTGTCAACACCTGCGCAGCTGCCTTTTACTATGCAGACAGTGTGCGCCATGCTATCCTGCTTTGCAAGGAGAACGGCAACCCCTGGTATGCGCGAGAACTGGCGGATTTGATGGCTGTGCTGATTTTTGGCGCACAGCCCGCCCGTGCCCCAGGGTACCGCCCGGTATACGAGAATCCATCCGGTATTTCGCTGTACAGCGCCATTGTTCCGGTGCCGCCGCGCGTAAAGAAGAACCGCGCGGAAAATATGCCCCTTTTGCTAGCGCAGCGCCTTGGGCGCATCCTGCACATTCCGGTCATCCAGCCGCTATGCCTGACCCGGCAGGTTTTACCGCAAAAATCGCTGGACCAGCAAAAGCGCTTTGCCAATGTCAAGGATGCTTACGCCTGCCGTACTGGGGTTGACCTTTCCGGAATGCGGCTGCTGTTGCTGGATGATGTGATCACCACTGGTGCCACCATCTCTGCCTGCGCCAAAGCGCTATTGGAGGGTGGCGCTGTGAGTGTGGACGGCGTGTGTGTTGCAGCGACGGAACTGATGCCCAAAAGCCACGGTGCCGCCGGAACACCAAAAGAAAGCAAATAACTTTTATCTGCCGGACGGTTGATGGCAATTCACAATAGATAACAAAGTGCTGCTTCTGGCAGCAAGGAGTACCAGATAAACATGAAGCAATATGATATCGGCCTTGATCTTGGCACAACTTCCATTATCATTGCCACACAGGAACAGGGAGTTGTGTTCCATCAGCCCAGCATTGGTGCTGTTGATACCCGCAGCAGCACCATTCTGGCAGTGGGGGACAAAGCCCTGCGCATGGTGGGGCGTGTGCCTTCTTATATTGATATCATCCGCCCTTTGCGGGACGGTATTATTCAGGACCACCGCATGACAAACGAACTAATCGTGCGGTTTATCAATGAGGTATGCCGTTCGCGCATCATCAAGCCGCGCGTATCGGTCTGCGTTCCGGCAGCCATTACCGGCATTGAAGCTGACGCCGTGGTAGAAGCCGTCATGGCAGCCGGGGCACGGCAGGTTTTCCTTGTGGATGAGCCTGTCGCCGCCGCCCTTGGCGCAGGGCTGGATATCCGCAAACCCATGGGCTGCATGGTGATTGATATCGGCGGCGGCTCCACGGATATCGCCGTGATCAGCATGGGTGGCCGGGTGCGCGCCGCCAGCCTGCCGGTCGCCGGCAACGCTTTTGACCAGTGCATTGCCCAGTATGTTCAGGAAAAATTCAACATTGCCATCGGCCCTCTAACCGCCGAAGCGCTGAAAAAGCAGGTTGCCTGCTGCACCAAAAGCGAGTTTGAGGGCGTAATGGAGATCCGTGGTCATTCCTGGGAGACCAACCTGCCCGCCCGCCGCCTTGTCTATACGCGGGACCTGTACCTGCCCGTGCAGGAACTGGCCGCCCGCATTGCCGCCACTGCCCGCAATGTATTGGAAAGCACCCCGCCGGAACTGGCCGCTGATGTTGCCAAGAACGGCATTCTGCTGACTGGCGGCGGCTCCATGCTGCGTGGCCTGGCTGGTTATATTGCCGGGGAGCTGCATGTGGATGTTGCCATCGCACCAGACCCCATCAACTGTGTGGCACGCGGAACTGCAGCCAGCTTAACGCTGGGCCAATACCTGACAGCCGGTTTCCGCGATGCCACCCCCAGAGCGTGGCATAACCGACTGCAATCCCCAGAAGGTTTTTCCAATTAAAGCGCAGCTTTTGTGCAGGTTGTAAAAAGTATGTTTTTCTGCGGATACCTCCGCCAGCCTACTTTTCTATCCGGCAAAAGTGTGCTATACTATACAGCGTTTGCCAAAATTCCCAGCCCTGCATGGTTCCGGGCTGGTTCTGCCATATAATATAAGGACAGGTTCATTATGCCCGATACCATTACCACTGAATTTCTGGCCCTGCGGGATCGCTATATCGCTTCCTGCTTTACTAAGCTGAACCCGGTGCAGCAGCAGGCTGTGTTTACCACCGAAGGCCCGCTGCTGATCCTGGCAGGTGCAGGCTCCGGCAAAACCACCGTTCTGGTCAACCGCATTGCCAATATCATCCGTTTTGGCCGCGCCTATGGCTCCAAAGAGGTCAGCCGCCCGGTTGCGCAGAGTGATCTGGAGCAGCTGCGCACCGCCATCATGTGCGGCCAGCCGGTTCCGCAGTCCCTGATGCCGCTGATGAGCGTTGCCCCGGCCCGCCCGTGGAATGTGCTGGCCATTACCTTTACCAATAAAGCCGCCGGAGAGCTGAAAGAACGCCTGAAAGCCATGCTGGGCGATACCATGGGCGGGGATGTATTTGCCTCCACTTTCCACTCTGCCTGTGTACGGATCCTGCGCCGCGATGCCGAACGCATTGGCTTCCCCAAAAGCTTTACGATTTACGATTCCGACGACCAGCAGCGTGTCATCAAGCAGATCTACAAAGAACTGATGATTGATGACAAGTTCCTACCGGTCAAATCAGCCATCTCCCAGATCAGCGGTTACAAAGATAAACTTCTTTCCGCCAAAGATGTCGCCGCCGAAGCGCCGCGCGATACCAAGGCTGCTCTGATTTCCAAAATCTATACCGCCTATTCCAACCGGCTGCGCACGGCTGGTGCCATGGACTTTGACGATCTGATTTTCCATACCGTGCAGATGCTGAAAACCGATGCCGAAGCGCGGGAATACTACCAGCAGAAGTTCCGCTATGTCGTGGTGGACGAATACCAGGATACCAGCGTGGCCCAGTTCCACCTGGTGCGCCTGCTGGCCGGTGGTTCCAACAATGTATGCGTTGTTGGCGATGACGATCAGAGCATTTATAAGTTCCGCGGTGCTACCATTGAAAATATCCTGAACTTTGAAAAAGTTTTTGCCGGGGCCAAAACCATCCGCCTGGAGCAGAACTACCGTTCCACCTCCAACATTCTGAATGCGGCCAATAGCGTCATCAAGAACAACAACGGCCGCAAAGGCAAGACCCTGTGGACCCAGAACGGCGATGGTGACAAAGTTCACCATTATACGGCGGCTTCGGAACAGGATGAGGCCAGCCATGTGGCCGAGGTTATTGGCCAGAACCTGAAAAATGGTGCTTCCTTAAAAGACCATGCCGTTTTGTACCGCATGAATGCGCAGTCCAACCCCATCGAAACTTATTTTGCCCGTGCCGGTATCCCGTACCGCATTGTGGGTGGCCAACGCTTCTTTGACCGCAAGGAAGTCAAGGATATCAACTCTTACATGGCCGTTGTGGTCAACCCGCGGGATGACGTGCGCCTGCGCCGCATCATCAATGAACCTGCACGAAAGATTGGTGCCACCACCATTGATAAGATCGGGGAACTGGCCGCCGCCAACGGCGTGCCGATGATGGAGATCATCCGGGAGGCTTCTTCTTATCCCGCACTGGGCCGTGCCGCCAGCGCGCTGAACGCGTTTTACTCCATGTACCGTGAACTGTGTGATCTTTCCGTCACCCTTCCGCTGGATGAATTTGCCGGTGAAGTGATCCGCAAGACCGGATACGAAGCCATGCTGAAAGCGCAGAAAGAAGAGGGCGAGACCCGGCTGGAAAACTTGGGCCAGTTGATTTCTTCCGTAAAGACTTATGCGGAGCAGAACGGGGAAGACGCAACCCTTTCCGGTTTCTTGGAAGAAGTTGCCCTGATTGCAGACCTTGATTCCTATGATGAAGATGCTGATTCCGTTACCCTGATGACGATGCACAGCGCCAAGGGCCTTGAATTCCCGTATGTGTTTATCATTGGTATGGAGGATGGCGTTTTCCCCGGTGACCTTGCTCGCTACAGCGAGGAAGAAATGGAAGAGGAGCGCCGCCTGTGCTATGTCGGTATTACCCGCGCCAAGAAAGAGCTGTATCTTTCTTCCTCCCGCAGCCGTATGATTTTCGGCCAGACGCGCCGCAACCCGCCTTCCTGCTTTTTGGATGAGATTGACCCCAATGTGATGGACGAAACCGAAAGCCCAGAGCTTGCTTACAGCGGCGGTTTTGGCGCCGGGTACGGCAGCTACAGCACCAATGTTCCCGGCGGGCGCAGCGGATACTCCGGGGCTTCCCGCGGGTATCTGAACAGTGAATACAACCGCGGCGGCTTTGGCAGCAAGTATGCCGGCGGCTTCCAAAGTGGGTTTGCTTCCGGCGGGCACGAAAGCCCGAACTACCCCGGCGGCCGCCACACGGTCCAAAGCAGTAGCTTTGGCGCCGGGTATGGCAGTAGCCGCGTCAACCATCATTCCGGTGCTCCGGTTGCTCCGGCGGGCGGTGGCGTTACCACTGCGCCCGCCGCACCCGCACGCAAAAAGGCCGCCAACTTTGCAGCCGGGGACCTTGTGGACCACAAGGTGTTTGGCCGCGGCAAGGTGCTGAAAGTAACGCCGGTTGCGGGGGACTGTATTGTAGAAATCCAGTTTGACCGCGTTGGCATCAAAAAAACAATGGCCAATTACGCCCCGCTGACCAAGCTGACCAGCGAAGAATAAACCACTGATAAAAAAGGAAAAGAGGGAACGGGTCCATGCTTGTAACATTGATCGCCCACACCAATGACCCCGAAAAGACCATTGCCGCAGCCGCCAAGCTGTGCTATTCTGATGCACATATCGAAACCCTGCTGGATGGCCTAACACCGGAAAAGACCGCAGCCTTTTTGCAAAAGCTGAATGACTTCGGCCACGCCAGCCCCATTGAACATGCCAGCTTTACCTTTGGCATTGAGGGCGTTTCCCGCACCTTTCTGGCACAGGTCACCCGCCACCGCATTGCAAGTTTCAGTGTGCAGAGCCAGCGCTATGTGCGGCTGGAAGATTTCCGTTATGTGATTCCCCCGGAAATTGAGGCTGACCCTGCGGCCAAAGCGGCTTTTATTGATGCAATGAACGCCGATGCCAAACACTACCTGGAGCTGGTCAAAGCACTGGAAGAAAATCATACCCACACCTTGATGGAGCAGGGCATGCCGGAAAAGACCGCCCGCGCCAAAGCCAGCAAAATGGCAAACGAGGACGCCCGCTTTGTATTGCCCAACGCCTGCGAGACAAAAATGGTAATGACCATGAACTGCCGCAGCCTGAACAACTTTTTCAACCTGCGCTGCTGCAACCGTGCCCAGTGGGAGATCCGCGCCGTTGCCGATGAAATGCTGCGCCTTGTATACCCGCTTGCGCCGCATGTTTTTGCCGCAGCTGGTCCCCGCTGCCTGGCGGGTCCCTGCCCGGAGGGCGGTATGTGCTGCGGCAAGCAGAACGCCGTGCGTGATAAATATGCAACACTGAAACAGGAGGCTGAAAACCATGGGTAAACTGATTATTTTTGAAGGCCTGGATGGTTCCGGCAAGGGCACACAGACAGAACTTGCCTGCCAGAATTTGCATAGCAAAGGGTATGACCCGCTGAAAATCAGCTTCCCAGATTATGACAGTCCGTCCTCCGCACTGGTCAAGATGTATCTTTCCGGCGAGTTCGGCCAGCGCCCGGATGACGTGAACGCTTATGCAGCTTCAACGTTTTATGCTGTTGACCGCTTTGCCAGCTACAAAACCAGGTGGGGCAATGTCTACCGCCAGAATGGGCTAATCATCTCTGACCGTTACACCACCTCCAACGCTGTTCACCAATGTTCCAAACTGCCGCCGATGCACTGGGATGGTTTTCTGGAGTGGCTGTTTGAGTTCGAGTACAAAAAGCTCGGCCTGCCTGCGCCGGATGCGGTTGTATACCTTGCGGTTGATCCCGATGTCAGCCAGCGCCTGATTGCGCAGCGCTACCACGGCGATGAAAGCAAAAAAGATATTCAGGAACGCGATACCGAATACCTGGCCCGTTCCCGCGCTGCCGCTGAATATTGCGCACGCAAGCTGGGCTGGCACCGCATTGAGTGTACCACAACGGTAGACGGCCAGAAAACCATCCGCACGCCGGAGGATATTCAGTCCGAAGTGATGGCATACCTGGAGCGGATTTTGAGCTAAAACCGTTGGCAGCAAAAGCCACACGTTGAATACGGCAAGGAGGGGATAGAACATGCTTTGCAAAGCAACGGAAGCTGATTTGGAGCAGATGGTTGCGTTTCGCCGCAAAACGTATGGCGGAACCCGCCAGGATGCTTTGGACTGGCTTTGTGGAATTGTGGGGTTGGATAATATCCTGATCCTTGCCCGGGACCCGGCCCCCGGTGCAAAGCCCATCCCGGCTGCCATGATTGGTGCGGTTCCAGTGGAATGCGGGCACCACCACGGCGTATGGCTCTGCTGCATGGCAACGGACCCGTCCCTGCAGGGGCGCGGGCTGATGCCCAAACTGCTGGCAACCTGCCTGCGCGCCTTTTCCGCCAAAGGGTGTGATTTCGCTGTGGCGGCACCGCAAAGCACGCGGGCCGCAAAAGCGTTTTCCCGGCTGAATTTTCAGGGGCGCTTCCCGCTGCGCATCATCCGCAAGCCCATTGAACACAATTTGTGGGCACGAGCAGAGTTTGATAATCTGACAGTCCGCAAATTGATCGATACCCGCATGCGCTACCAGCCCGCCTGCATCGCCCTGCCGGAAAGCAGCATGAACACAATGATCACCCGGCTCTACCGCCGCGGTATGACCATTGTTTCCAACCAGCGCGGTTACGGCCTCTATTGCCAGGAAAAGGACGAGCTGCTTTTTATGGAGCTGCAGGCCGATAACGACCATTCGGCTGATATTCTGCTGCAGGCCGCACGGGAACATACCGGTCTGACCAAAGCACGGCTGCTGCTGGCGGAAAATCAGTTTTTGTACCTGGGCGAGGGTAAGCGCTGTGGTTACGGCATGATTTGTTACCTTGGGCAGCCGTTCCCCGTTACGGACGTTTATTTCCGCCTGTTGCTGTAAGACCGTGCATACGTGAAACAGGGCAGTTCTGCTGCCTGGTAAAGGAGATTTGGAATGAAAATCAATCGTGGTGATTCCCAGGACAAGGGCTCGCAGTCGCGCCAGGCTTATCATGCTGCGCCAGCCCCCGCGCCAAAGCGCCCGGTACAGCCTGATCCTGACCCGCAGGACCTGTACGAAGACGCCGAAGGTCCAGACGAGTACGCAGAGGATGACGATGATGAACCCGTCCGCCGCCGTTTTCCCATTGGGCTTGTGGTTCTTGTTGTCATTTTGGCTATCGTCGGCATCGGCGGCTGGAAAGTGTTCCAGTTCTACGGCGAAGTTGCCGGCAACGGCGAACTCGGCCCGGAGCAGACCGTTACCATTGAACAGGGTTCCACTGTTGCAGACATCACAAACGTTTTGAAAGAGGAGGGCGTCATCCAGTATGACTGGCTGTTCAAGCTGTATGCCAAATACAGCGGCCGCGCTTCCGGTTTGCAGTATGGCGATTTCACCCTGCGCTCCGGCATGGATTATAACACGATCCTGAAAACCCTCAGCGTGCAGCAGGTCAAGCGCAAGACCATTACCATCACATTCCCCGAAGGCTACACAGCCGTTGCTATTGCCCAGAAGATGGAAGAAAATGGCTTGTGCTCGGTGGATGATTTCCTTGCCTGCGCCAACGGCGAGGATGGTTCCGATTTCAGCCAGTATGATTTCTGGAATGCCATCCCGGATACCGAAGGCCGCCTGATGAAGTGCGAGGGCTACCTGTTCCCGGACACTTACGAGTTCTTCACCGATGACTCGGTCTATAATTACGTCAACACCTTCTATAAGGAATTCGACGCCAAAACTTCCGACCTGTGGGATACCATCAACGAAAAGGGCACCACAATGAATGATGTTGTCATTCTGGCCAGCTTTATTCAGGAAGAAGCCGGTATGCCCGCAGAAGACGCCAAGGTTTCCGCCTGCTTCCACAATCGTTTGGAATCCGATGACCCGCAGTGGACAGAGCATAAGCTGGAATCCAATGCCAGCAGCTATATCATGAACGATAGCGACAATAACTACCTGTGGAATTCGCCCACCGCCGCTTATTACGGCTGGCCGGAACAAGGTGCTATTCCGGATGATGTGCTTGCTCATTACGACACCTACCGCATCAGCGGCCTGCCCGCCGGTGCCATCACCAATCCCGGTATTGATGCCATTGCCGCCGCGCTGAATCCCGACCAGGAATATCTGGACGAAGGCTATTATTTCTTTGTTACCGGCAACCCGAACGGCGACCACCCTGGCGAATATTTCTATGCCAAAACGGCAGACGAACACCATCAGAACTGCATCATCGCCGGTTGGGGCTGATAAAAGCTGAACTTCACTGAACAAAGGAGCCGTTATCTTATGTTGTCCTGTCCGGAACTGCTGTCGCCTGCCGGCAGCCTTGAAGCCCTGAAATATGCCGTCATGTATGGCGCCGATGCCGTATACTGCGCACTGCCGCGCTTTGGTATGCGCGCCGCACCGGTCAACCTGACCATTGGCGAGCTTCATGATGGCTGCATTTTTGCCCATGCTCGCGGCAAAAAAGTATACCTGACCCTGAACAACCTGCCCACCAACGATGAGCTTTCCGAGCTGCCGCAGTATATCAAGGACGCGGCCGAAGCCGGGGTGGACGCCTTTATTATTGCGGACCTTGGCGTACTGAGCCTTGCCAAACAGTATGCTCCGGATGTGGATGTGCATTTTTCCACCCAGGCAGGCATCACCAATTATGCTGCTGCAACCATGGCCTACAACCTGGGCGCCAAGCGTGTGGTGCTGGCGCGCGAGCTGACCCTGACCGATATTGCCCAGATCCGCGATAACACCCCGCCGGAGCTGGAACTGGAAGCCTTTGTGCACGGCGCCATGTGCATGAGCGTTTCTGGTCGGTGCCTGCTTTCCAGCTATATGACCGGGCGCAGCGGCAACCGCGGCGAATGTGCCCAGCCCTGCCGCTGGAAATACTATCTTGTAGAAGAAAACCGCCCCGGCCAGTATATGCCCATTGGCGAAAATGAGGAAGGCAGCTACATCCTGAACGCCAACGACCTATGCACCGCACCGTTTTTGGACCTGATCTGCAAGGCTGGTGTGGATTCCCTGAAAATTGAGGGGCGCGCCAAAACGTTCTATTACGTTGCGTCCGTTACCGCCGCTTACCGCAAAGCGCTGGACCAGTACCTAGTAAACCCCGCCAGTGATACGTTTGATTTACCGGATTCCGTGCTGGATGAGCTGAACCGTACCAGCCACCGCCATTATTCACCCGGTTTCTATTTTGGCAAAGAGAAAGCCCTGCAGACGCCCAGTCATACTTATGTGCGAGATTGGGATTTCATCGGCACTGTGGATTCGTGGGAAGACGGCGTTGCCCATTGCACCCAGCGCAGCAAGTTCTGCCTGGGAGATTCGCTGGAAATTTTGCAGCCAGATGGTTCGGTCGTGCCCGTAACCCCTGAATGGATCAAAAACGCGGAAGGGGAAGCGGTGGATGCCACCCCGCACCCAATGATGCAGTATACCATTCCCTGTGCCACGCCCTTGATGCCGTACAGCCTGCTGCGGATGCAGAAAAGGCAGTAAATTTTCATTTATCTATTTGCAACAACCAAAAGCCCCACCTGCCGGATGCAGAATGTTCTGCCCGGCAGGCGGAGCTTTTTTATTTTTATTCTTTACTTTTAGGGCAATACCGCATAATTCTAAGTGCCGATACGGCGAGCGAGGTGCGGCA
>OLOJ01002992.1_pt1 | contig 12686 bp, 9 predicted proteins | sample 1672251 | NCBI WGS metagenome assembly OLOJ01 (sample SAMEA3136664, study PRJEB25190) | human gut metagenome | biome: human gut; feature: human-associated habitat; material: faeces | place: Austria | collected 2013 | reverse complement strand
GCTCTGAGAAACTATTTTACAAAGACATGGAGGCCCACGATGGCACTTGAAAATAAACTTGGCATCACCAACTCTGCCGAGCTTGCCCGGGAGGAGGAGCGCATCAGCAAAAAGAAGGCTGTAGAACTATTTGAGAGCGGCGCTCTGGACAAACTGGCACCCGGCAGATTCACGTCACTGCAAGCCATTCATAAGGCGCTGTTCGAGGATATTTATGACTTTGCCGGTGAACTGCGAACGGTGAATCTGGCAAAGGGCAATTTCCGCTTCGCCCCTCTAATGTATCTGGAGGTGGCGCTTGAAAACATCGACAAGATGCCGCAGTCCACCTTTGACGAGATCATCGAAAAGTATGTGGAGATGAATATCGCCCATCCGTTCCGCGAGGGCAACGGCCGCAGCACCCGCCTGTGGCTTGACCAGATGCTGAAAGCCGGTATCGGACAGGTTGTGGATTGGAGCAAGGTCGATAAAGAGGACTACCTACTGGCCATGGAGCGCAGCCCCATCAAGGACGTGGAGATCAAGGTGCTGCTGAAGGCGGCTTTGACCAACGAGATCAATAGCCGCGAGGTCTATATGAAAGGCATCGACCACAGCTACTATTACGAGGGATATACTACGTTCAAGGCGGAAGAATTGTAAATCAAAAATGCAAAACGACGGGCAGATACTTTGATGGGGATTGCGTCATGCATTAGCTTAGGCTGAAATTTGATTTGCAGTGCCGTTATAAAGTTTATTGGCGGAGGGGGAACGTACTCGAATGGCGAAGTCTATTGTCTTTATCGACACAGAAGTTGGTGTTGATGACCACAAAATCCACGATATTGGTGCGGTTCGGCAAGACCGAGCCTATTTTCACTCGGCATCTGTCCGAAATTTTGTTGAATTCATAGCAGGGGCAGAGTACATTTGCGGACATAACATTCTTCACCACGACTTAAAGTATATCCATGATTCACTCGGTTATGAACTTCGGGTTACTGTGATTGATACGCTTTATCTTTCGCCGCTTTTGTTTCCGAAACGTCCATATCATGCGTTACTAAAAGATGACAAGCTTCAGACGGAACAACTCAATGATCCGGTAAATGATTGCCAAAAGGCCGCTTCCCTTTTTTATGATGAGGTCAATGCTTTTTTTGATTTACCGCCGAAAGTGAAGCAGATTTTTTGCTGTTTGCTATACGATCATCCTGAGTTCAGCGGTTTTTTTCAATATGTAAACTTCCGCCCGTACAAGGCAAAAATTTATGAGTTAATCCACATGGAGTATGAGGGGCGTATTTGCACAAACGCTGATCTGTTGCCATTGATTCGGCATTATCCGGTGGAACTGGCTTATGCACTTGCATTGATTGGAGCAAATGACGAGCATTCTATTACACCGCCGTGGTTGCTGAAGAATTATCCGAAAATAGAAAATGTGATTAAATATCTTCGAGGGACGCCGTGTGCGAATGGATGCACTTACTGCCATAATGCATTGGATATTCATAGGGAACTTAAACGCATATTTGGATACGACAGCTTTCGTACATATAATGGTGAACCTCTGCAAGAAAAGGCTGCTCAGGCCGCTGTAGACGGAAAATCCGTTCTGGCGGTATTTCCAACCGGTGGTGGAAAATCTATCACGTTCCAACTTCCGGCATTAATGGCAGGAAAAGCGGTCCACGGACTAACCGTTGTGATTTCTCCGTTGCAATCTTTAATGAAGGATCAGGTAGATAATTTGAACGCTATTGGGATCAATGAAGCGGTGACTGTTAACGGCTTGCTTGATCCAATTGAGCGTGCAAATGCTTTGGAGCGGGTGGCAAATGGTTCGGCAACGCTTCTCTACATATCCCCAGAACAACTGCGCTCAAGAACCATCGAAAAGTTGTTGGTATCTCGAAATGTTGCACGGTTCGTTATTGACGAAGCTCACTGCTTCTCAGCTTGGGGACAGGATTTCCGTGTTGACTACCTATATATTGGTGATTTTATCCGTGAACTGCAAAAACAGAAAACGGACAAAAGGCCAATTCCAGTATCTTGCTTTACTGCAACTGCAAAGCAAAAAGTCATCAGCGATATCTGTGGTTATTTCAAACGTAAGCTAGATTTGGATTTGGAGATATTTGCATCTTCTGCGACACGTGAAAATCTTCACTATACCGTGCTCTATAAGGAAACAGATGACGAAAAATATGCTGCACTTCGTGACCTCATTGCACAAAAGAACTGCCCTACCATCGTTTATGTGTCCCGGACCAAACGTACACACGAGCTTGCAGAAAAACTGACAAATGATGGGTTCCCAGCTAAACCGTTCAACGGAAAAATGGATTCAAATGGCAAAATCGCAAATCAGGAATCTTTTATTCGAAATGAGATCAAAGTAATTGTGGCAACCTCTGCTTTCGGCATGGGAGAAGATAAAAAAGATGTCAAGCTTGTGATTCACTATGATATTTCAAGTTCTTTGGAGGATTATGTTCAGGAAGCCGGGCGTGCCGGACGCGATCCGTCTATGCAGGCTGAATGCTATGTGCTGTTTAATGACAATGACCTAGATAAGCATTTTCTTTTGCTCAACCAAACCAAACTGAGTATCAGCGAAATCCAACAGGTTTGGAAAGCAATCAAAGATTTGACAAAGTTTCGTTCAAGCGTGTGCTGTTCTCCACTGGAGATTGCACGCCAAGCAGGTTGGGACGATTCAGTCAGCGATATTGAAACTCGTGTGAAGACTGCGGTATCTGCATTAGAAAATGCAGGTTACGTGAAGCGTGGAAGAAATATGCCCCATGTTTATGCAACGAGTATTCTGGCAAGAGATATGCGAGAGGCTTCTTTCCGTATTGATCGATCTGCATTGTTTTCAGATGGACAACGTACAAATGCAAAACGTATCATTAAATCATTAATTTCCAGCCGAAGTATTGCAAAAGCAGGTAACGATGATGCTGAATCACGGATAGATTATCTTGCTGATATTCTTGGTATGACAAAGGACGAAGTCATTAACTGCGTTAATTTGATGAGGCAAGATGGCCTGCTGGCGGACTCTATGGATATGTCGGCCTATATCTTCGCAACTGATACCGAGAATAAATCTACGTTGATATTGGAGCATTTTGCAACGTTAGAGCATTTTTTGCTGGATCAGTTGACCGATGAGGGCATAGACTTTGATCTTAAAGATCTCAATGAACGAGCCCTTGCAGAAGGAATCGCCACATCCAGTGTGAAAAAATTGCGTACGCTACTTTATTTTCTAACGATTAAAAGCTATGTGCGTAAGTCGGAATCTGGCATATCTAAAACGATCCGTCTCGTTCCATCTATGGATCTGCCGAGATTAGAAACAAAGTACCAGAGCCGGATAGATATCTGCCATTTCATTTTAGAGTTGCTATATGCCAAAGCTAACCAGTTAGATATAGCAGAGCAAGAGGGAAAACCGGTACAGTTTTCTCTTATCGAATTGTACCATGCATACATAGCTTCTCCAAATCTCACAACAAATAAAGACACGACATCCCTAACAGATATCGAAGATGCTTTGCTCTATCTATCTAAGATTGGTGCTCTGAAATTAGAGGGCGGTTTTCTTGTTTTGTACAATGGCATGGAGATTAAGCGTCTAATCACAGACAACCGAATCAAATACAAAGTAGACGATTATCGTTTTCTGGATGAATTCTATAAACAGAAGATCCGTCAGATCCATATAGTCGGGGAATATGCTAATCTAATGGTGCGTGACTATCAGGCGGCATTGCAATTTGTACAGGACTATTTTCAGATGGATTTTCGAAAATTTGTTACAAAGTATTTTAAAGGTGAGCGGATTCAAGACATCGACCGCAATATCACGCCACAGAAATACCATCAGCTATTTGGAGAACTGTCTGACAAACAATCACAGATCATCAATGATGCTGACTCCAAGTATATTGTAGTTGCCGCTGGGCCTGGTAGTGGTAAAACGCGTGTGCTTGTTCATAAGCTGGCCGCACTACTGTTGCTGGAGGATGTTAAGCACGAACAGTTGCTGATGCTTACTTTTTCCCGCGCTGCGGCAACAGAATTCAAAAAGCGCCTAATAGAACTGATCGGGAATGCGGCAAATTTTGTAGAGATTAAGACATTTCACTCTTACTGCTTTGATCTGCTTGGAAAAATCGGAAGTTTAGAAGGAGTTGATGACGTAGTAAAAAATGCTGCCGAGATGATCAAAAATGGAGAAGTTGAGCAGGGTAAAATTGTAAAAAGCGTATTGGTCATTGACGAGGCGCAAGACATGGATGCCAATGAATTTGATCTCATTAGTGCCATGATGCAGGCAAACGATGATATGCGCGTAATCGCTGTTGGAGATGATGACCAAAACATCTATGCATTTCGTGGATCTGATTCTAAGTATCTGCGTACGCTGATTGAAAACCGTGGAGCAACAAAATACGAGATGACGGAGAACTATCGTAGTGGAGCAACAATTGTTGCACTTGCTAACTCGTTTGCGAAAACCATACAAGATCGGATGAAATTGGCCCCTGTCGAAGCAGTTCGGGAGGACTGCGGGATCGTTCGGATTACACATCATCACGAGAAACACATGGAAACAGCCGTTGTTAATGAGGTCATTTCTACGCAAGGGAACAGCCAATGTTGCATTCTTACCAACACAAATGATGAAGCACTTCGCCTGTTAGGATTGTTAACGAAAAGCGGCATTCGAGCAAAGTTAATCCAATCACTGGATGGATTCCGATTATATAATCTGGTCGAGGTTCGCTACTTTTTGAAAAAGATTGACGCTGGACTAAAATCTCCCGTCATTTCAAATGACCTATGGAATAGAGCCAAAGAACATTTGTTTGATGCGTATGCAGGAAGTCCGTGCTTGGAGATTTGCGGCAATTTAATCCGTGATTTTGAGGAAACTAATCCTACAAAGTACCGTACAGACCTAGAGGAATTCATTCGCGAATCAAACTACGAGGACTTTTATCCTGATGATCATGAAATAGTATTTATTTCTACTATTCATAAAGCAAAAGGACGCGAGTTTGACACCGTTTATATGATGCTAGACGGAAATACTGCCGCTACAGATGAGGAAAAAAGAAAACTTTATGTAGGAATGACACGTGCAAAAAACGCCTTGTATATTCACTGTAACACAGAACTGTTTTCTGCCATAGCCATCCCAGAGATTGAATATATTGAGGATCAGAACTGCTATGAAGAACCGACCGAGCTTACGCTTCAGTTAACACACAGAGATGTTGTGCTGGATTTCTTCAAAGGCAAAAAGGAATTACTTCTTAAGCTGCGCAGTGGTATGGCACTTTCTCTTATAGACTGCTACCTTCTTGCTAAACTGAACGGTAAAACCGTCCGAATTGCTAAGCTCTCTAAGGCGTGCAAAGACCGGATTGAAAGTTTACTGTCCAAAGGTTATTGCCCCGTTTCTGCAGAGATACGTTTTATTGTAGCGTGGAAAAAGGAAGGCGATGCGGATGAGACACCGGTGGTTTTGCCAGATATCCACTTTCAAAAAGAACTATCCATAAAGTAATTCAACAGTAGAATAGGAGGATATTTCAGAAAGTGTTAACCAGCATATCGGACAAAGCACAATTGTAAGTAATTGAAACGGCATCATGCCATTAACATGATGCCGTTTCGGTTACATTCGTATATCCAATAAAGCTCTCGCCCGTTTCTGCACCTGCCGCTCCATCATCCTCAATCTTTTTTCGGGCAGGTTATAGCACGAGTGCTTCTTGAACTTGAAGTTCAGCAGATGCCGCAGCTTCTCGCGCAGCTCCGGCGTCAGCACGGCCTTGGCTGTACCGAGAAAATCATCATACACGCTGGGGTACAGCGTTTCGATATATGCCTCCAGCGCAGCCTCGTCCGCCCAGGCGTCCGCGCCTGCAAAGTTAAAGAGGGAATTGCCATGGTCGAACAGGGGAGCGGGGGAGACGATGGTATTCGTCCGGTTATCGACCATCACGCCGAAGTTCCCGAAATGCCGATCCACATTGCAGATCACCGCATCAAACACCAGCATTTCGTTCAGCGCGTTGACAAACTTATCTCCCATCTTTTCGTAATACGCCCTTACAGCCCCCATGCCGCCCTTAGAAACGAGATGGCCGATAGGGAGGTATGCATACGCCTTGTCGGTAAAAAGCTCGCAGGTGGAGCAGAGAACGCCCTTCCAACAGGATAAGCCATAGTGGATCGCGTGAACGCCCATGGCGGCGGCGATTTGTGCGGCGTAAAACTCAGAGTATGGTTCGTTGCCGGTATTGGCCGCGCCCTCTGTGCCGCCCTTATAGAGATACACCTTACCGCCGATGCGCCGCCAGCATTTGCGGAGCATTCCGTTGGTGGTAAACTCCGGGCTGGAGAGTAGGGAAGTGCGGATGCTGCTGCCATAGCCGGTAAAGGCAAGCTCGGCCAGAACATTGCTGAATGGGTTGTCGTAGAGATTTACTTTGTCAAAAGAAGCGGTGTCACCGTCCTCGACGACCCAATAGCAATCGTTAAGGGATAGTCCTTTACAAACGCTGATAATACCGAGCGGACGGTTGAGGTTTAAGCCGCATTTTGCCAAAAGGCTATGGACATAGGCGCGATTCTTCGGGATCGTGCGGCGGCGCAGCCAGCGGCTTACTTCCTCCGGCGTCAGCGTCAAATCAAGCGGCAGAAATGCCGCTTTTTCTTCATTCGTCCAAAGGATTTGGATCTCCGGCTCACTGGTATCCGTTGTCGCGGAGAATTTAACCAACGGTTCATCGAACTGCTTTAAAATATAGTTCATGATAAATCCTCCTCAAAAGTCACTTCAGACCACACAGAAAATTTTCTACATTCAAATATTGAACACCCTCAGCAAACGTATCTTTCCCGCGATAAAGAACGAATTTACCACTGATCGGGCCAAAGCGTTTTTCAACGATTTGGCATTTCTCTGCATCACGCAGATGAAGTGTCTGCTTTTCGTTGGTCTCGGTGCTGTGCTTGATTTCATAGATGCGGCAATTTTTACTTGCTTTATCGTAAATCACCATGTCAAACTCGCCGCCGGCATCGAACTTGAATTTGAACGCTTCCATCGTACTGGGCGCGGTTTTGCGGACTTCCAGCAGAACAATGTCCTCCAGCATCCGGCCCTTTACATCGTCCAGAATCTTTCCTGTGATATATGCCTTATCTGCTTCGGAAATCGATGCGAAATAGGCATCCTGCATCAAGGAGTAGACTAAAGCCTTTGCGATGGCATAGCGCATACCGGGCTGGGAAAAGACGATATGCTCTGCCTGCTTACCGCTTTCATACCGTTCCGGACAGTTGACGATCAGATCCAGCATAAGCAGATACTTCTTCACTTTGTCGATATGCTCCTGCGTGATTGGAACGGTTGTTTCACTCTTTTCTTTGACCTCAATGATGGCCTTTAATCGCTCCAATATTTGCTTTTCATTGACATCATAGAGAACGGTCGCCCGTTCCGCAGGGAGATCATGTAAAAGCAGTTCCTTTGCGGAGCCAAAATCATGGGACTTAAATTCGTCCTCTACCACGCGCAGCACAAAGCGGTGGTTCATGTGCTGCACAATGCGGTTGATAACATTGGTCAGCTCACCTTTTTCGTAAAGCTCACGCAGTTGATTGAAATATTCACCGTAATGGTCATTTTTCAGCGTGTGCTGAATGTTACGGCTGATGGCGGTATCAATATACTTTCGTGTGCTTTCGTCGTCCCGAAACGCGACCTCGTCAAAGGCGGCATCCGGATCGTCAAAGCTCATATTTTCCATTTTCAGCGTTCCGCCGTATTCAATATAAGAATCGACAGAACAGATGTTCAGGAGCCGCGCATATTCCCGAAAGGGAATAAAAGAGGTGTGGATCGTCACGCTTCTGTCGTACAGTTCATCGCGGTTTGCCATTGCGAAGCCAAGAGAGTCCGTACCGGAAACAACGATTTTCATGCCCATCATGCTGAACACATCGGAAAGCACGGCAGCGGTGTCGATGAAGTCATTCAGGAGCGTAATTTCATCAATAAACACATACCGATAGCCCAGTTCAAACAGAACTTTCAAGTCCTTTGTCAGCCGTGACATATCATCGGTGGTCTGCACCTTGATGTAGGCCGTTCTTTCTATGGGCAGTTCGGAAAGCATTTGAAACAGAAGTGTTGTCTTTCCGGTTCGACGGAGACCGTATAAAATACAGATCTTCCCACCGTAGGAGCCAGCCACAAACTTCTGCAAGGTGCTGAAGCAGTCACGCTTGCCGTACTTTGCCACGCTGTTTGCCAACGCCTGCAAGCCTGTACCCGTGACAACATTCGTATGAAACTCTGTTGTTTGCGAGGGTAAGGAAACCGAGACAACAGGCTGACCATAGCTTTCCAACTTTTGATAAATCGCATGGTATCTGGCCGTGTTTGCTTTCGCAGCATCGTTTTCGTAATTCTGATAGTTGCGCGTGGACATCCCGAGGTATTCCGCACATTGGGCCTGATTCAACCCCTTTGAAATACGCAATTCTTTTAAGGTCACGCTCATCACCTCGCCTTTATTATATCACAGTATACGCAAAGGACAAGAAAAATACGCAAACATTTCGCGTTTTCTTCGTCTATTTTTCGCCTTTCTTCTTAGGGAGCTGCGTGAGAGCGTCCAATTCCTCGTAGGTCAATTCACCGTTCACATAGCGGTTTCGTGCATCCTCCGCTTGCGCTTTCCACGCCTGAAACGCGGCATCTGTGTAAATGGCCGGAGTACGGCGAACACGCATATCATAGGTTTTGATCCGCTGCCGGATGAGCTTTAAGCCATCATCGGCAGCGATTTTCTTTTCATGCTTCTCTTTGACTGCGAGTTCTTTGCAGCTTTTTCCGGTATCACCGACTGACCGATCACAATAAAGAGCTTTGGAAGAGAACGGGATAAAGTAACGATGACAATATTCACACTTTTTCAATTCAATTCCTTGCTCGACCATCTCCAGCAGTTCTGTCAGCAGCGTCGCGCCCAAATCGTCCGAGCCCTCGATGCGGGCAAACCGGACGGACTTTGGTGACGTCGAAATGCGGTCTGCCGCCAACACAGGATCAAAATTCTGCTCGTCTACATACAGCTTTCGTTCCGCGCGCATCTTCAGGTCCAAACCAGCGATTGCTGTGGCAGCCTGAAAATCGCGGCTCATATAGAGCGCCAAACGCTGCTTGGCGCTCAACTTAGATTTGTCCGGCACGAGCACAGCGTCTGCAAAGGCGGAGAGTTCCTTTTGCAGCTTCTCAAAACCTTCCATGCGTTCATCAAGCACGTCTGCCAGCTTTTCTTCAAAAAAGAGGGACTGCACAAAGCGCTCCCCGAAAGGGTGGATCGCGCTCAGCGCATTTTTGATCTCGGTAATGGCTTGATTTTCCATCATGGGCGTTGTTCGCACCAGTAATTTCGCCCGTAAAGAAGCGAAATCTGTGGACAAAAAGGCAATAAGGGTTGTCCCGAGACGATATTCCACGGGCTTGAATTCCGTTTCTACATATTCCTTTTTGGGGCCAAAACTCAAGCAATACAAGGCTCTCAAGGCTTTTCCTCCATTCGTGGACACAGCTGTGCAACGCGTGTGGTATATCATTTGTAACGCAATTAGTTTACCACATATTGAAATCTCCGTCAACGCTTGCTATCATTTTTGTGGAAGTTGAAATTCAGCACGAACGATCTTCCACAAAATTAAATGACCGCCGGAGCGTTTCTCTTTCGGGGAAGCAGGCCATGACCGTCTGATGACGCGAGCGTGCCAAGGAGCAGAAATCGAGTTTCCGTCAGGCAGGAAACCGCTTCCGGGAAAACGGCAACAAGTTCACCGGTCTCTCCGCATAGTTTCAAGGAAAGGGGGGAGCAGGATGGCAAGCAAACCGGAGCTGCTGCATAATCAGGCGGCAGACGAGATCGGGCAGGACTTTCTTCTCGCGTACCAGCGAGCCGTCCTGCTCGCCTTGCAGCGGCAAGGCTTCCTCAACGAAATGCAGTGTAGGAACTGCGTACAAAAATTAGAAGATCAAAAAAGAAATACAGGAAAATCAAAATCTGTAAAGGAATAGTGCCTTTTAGTATTCGCACAATTGCAAAGATACATTCTGTATCGTATGATACCACGAAAAGGAGGAGTTTTTATGTTACAAGTAGCAGCGTATTGCCGTGTATCCACGGATAAGGAAGACCAGGCAAATTCCTTTGAAGCGCAGCAGCGGTATTTCCGCGAGTACATCCAGCGCCAGCCGGATTGGGAGCTGCAAGGCATCTATGCTGACGAAGGATTTTCCGGCACATCGACCAACAAGCGCGTGGAGTTCAATAAAATGCTCCATGCGGCGGAGCTGGGACAGATCGACCTGATCGTGACCAAGGAGGTCAGCCGTTTTACCCGCAACACGGTGGACGCCCTGCAAATCACCCGCGAGCTGCGTCGGCGGGGCGTAGGCGTGCTGTTTCTCAATGACAGTCTGGATACCCGCACCAACGATGGGGAGCTTCGATTGACGATCATGAGTTCCTTCGCACAGGACGAAAGCCGAAGGACCTCTGAACGCTCCAAATGGGGACAGATGCGCAGCATGGAGAAGGGCGTCGTTTTTGGCGGCTCGCTGCTGGGTTACGACGTGATCGGCGGCAAAATGACCGTCAACCCGGAGGGCGCAGAAGTTGTCCGGCTCATCTTCCATAAGTATCTGCAAGAGCGCAAAGGGTGCAGCGCCATCGCGCGGGAGCTGCGGGAGGCCGGTATTCTCAGCAGCAAGGGCAACTGCCTTTGGTCGTCTGCCACCGTGACTAAGATCCTAAAGAATGAAAAATACTGCGGTGACCTAATCCAGAAAAAGACCTACACGCCGGACTATCTGACGCACGAAAAGAAGTACAACCACGGCAAGGAACCGCTGGTAGAACTAAAAGATCACCACGAGCCCATCATCGACCGCGAAACGTGGCAGGCGGTGCAGCGGGAGCTGTCCCGCCGCAACCGTGCGACAGGCTGCGGCGGACACGGCAACCGCTATCCGCTTTCCGGCAAAATTCGCTGCGGTGAGTGCGGCAAAAGCTTCTCTCACCGCACCAAAAAGCGGCAGGACGGAAGCTCCTATTATCGCTGGTGCTGCTTCACCGCCACCAACGAGGGCCTGCGGCGCACAGACGGCGCAGGAAATACCATCGGATGCAGTGTCGGGCGGCAGATCCGGGACGATGTCGCCATGGATCTTCTGCGGCGCTCCGTGAGCGCCGTGACGCTGGATAAGAAATCGATCATATCGAGCCTCACCCGCGTTGTGGAAAGCGTTCTGACGTCCGGTGAGGACAGCGGCGAGCAGGAACTGCGGCGGCTGGAGCTGGAGTTTGAAAAGCTGCAAGCCCGCAATGACACGATCCATGACCGCTTTTTCGACGAGAGCATCACCAAGGCTGACTATCAGCGCGCCAAAGCCCGCTGTGAGAATGAAATGAACCTGGTGCAGGAGAAAATTGCCGCGATCAAACAGCGGCAGACGCTGAACACCGACACGCAGACCCTAAAGCCGGACATTCGCGCCGCCATCACGGGCATCGTCAGCGGGCGCACGGCGGACGACGACTTTTACGGGCATCTCCTCCAGCAAATGACCGTGTACCGGGACGGCAGGGTAGAGGTGGCACTCAATCTGCTGCCCGCCAAATGGGTCTATGTACTGGATGGATTAGAAAAATACCGCGCCAAAATTGGGGGCCATGACGCTTCCTCTGTGCCGATGTCGGTCAGCAGGCCCTTGAGCTCGGGGTAGGGCATGGAGTAGCGCTGGGAGAGGTAGCGCAGCGACGCGCCGAGCTCGCCGTCCGGGCCGCCGTACTGCGAGATGATCGCCGCGGCAAGCCGTGGATTCGGGTTCTTGATCTTGACGGGGTACTGTAACTTTTTCTCATATACAAACATTACTTTTCTCCCTCCAGATCCCACGGCCACGGATCATTCAGCCACTTGAAGCTGCCGGGCGTCACGTCCGTCTGCAAAATCGGGCCGTACTGCTTTTCATAGGTCTCGCGCCCCTCGCGGCCGAGCTTGATATACGACCAGTAGAGGTTCAGAACCTCGGTGTCCTCCGGGTGTGTGGTGAGATAAAGCCCCAGCTCGTCGATGGCGTCCATTCCCTTGTGCGGGTCAAGCCCGGCCATGCCGATGAAACGGTCGGGATACTGTTCGAGGAAGGGGATAACCCCCTTGTTGCCGGAAGCGATGCCGTAGGTGGTTTCCGCGTCGCGGCTGGTGATGACGCCCTTGACCACGTTCTGCGCTTCCATGTCGCGCACGATGTCTTCAATGGGCTGGGAGCGGGCGCGCTCATGGAATTTGAACAGCGCGTGCATCTCGCCGAAGACGGGATGGTCGATCATCCCCTGTACGGTGGAAGGGATGTTCGGACGGAAACGAAAGTCGATGATCTTCACGATGGTCCCCTTTGCATGAATGTCTGGCGTGACGCCTTGACGACGATCTTTGCTTTCCCTAAAGCAAGAGGCGGACCATTTGTGAAACAAAAAACATTTAACAAGACTCCTTACTGCTATAAAACGGATAAAATTACCTAACAGACTCTTTTTTCATCTTTTTTATTTTTCCTTTTAAAT
>OLOJ01002991.1_pt1 | contig 12691 bp, 9 predicted proteins | sample 1672251 | NCBI WGS metagenome assembly OLOJ01 (sample SAMEA3136664, study PRJEB25190) | human gut metagenome | biome: human gut; feature: human-associated habitat; material: faeces | place: Austria | collected 2013 | reverse complement strand
TGATAACGGGTTGTCATCAGGATCGCGTAGTCAACGGTTGCTCCTAACTGGATCGCTCCGATAACAATGCTGGCAACGAACGGAAGGCTGATTCCCTGATAATACGGAATCGCCATATTTACCATAATTGCAAATTCAATAACAGATACCAGGATGATCGGCAACGAAATGGATTTGAAAATCACCATAATAATGATGAAAATGGCTGCAATGGAAATTGCATTTACTCTTACAAGGTCTGTATCTGTAACATCCTGTAAGTCTTTCATCAGCGGTGCTTCGCCAATCACCATTCCTGATTTATCATATTTCTTAACGATCTTATCAACCTTTTTGATCTGTGCATTTACCTGATCGGTTGCTGATTCATATTCAGAACCTACGAATGCAAGTTCGTAATTATCACTCTTAAGCATCTTCTTAATGTCCTTCGGAATCATAGAATCCGGAACGCTTGGTCCGATCAAGGAGTTCATGTTGATTGTCCATTTAACACCCTCGACCTTATCGATCTCATCAAACATCTTCTGCTTATCCAGTAAATCCATGTTCTTATCCATCATGACGATATGCATGTTGCTCATATTAAAGTCTTTCTTAAGTTCTGCATTCGCTACGTTACTGTCCAGTGTAGACGGCAATGAATCAGCAATGTTGTAATAAATCTTTGTATGATTGTTACCATAAATAGCCGGAAGCAATAATACAAGGAAGATTACAATCCATGCTTTGTAATGTTTGGTAATAAATGCGGATGGCTTATCCATATGCGCCAGCAGCAGCTTGTGCTGTGTCTTATCGATCGCCTTATCAAAGAACAATACGAGTGACGGAAGCACAGTTACACAACAGATAACTCCGATCACAACACCCTTTGCCATAACGATTCCAAGGTCACGTCCAAGTGCAAATGTCATAACACAAAGTGCAACAAATCCGGCTACGGTTGTAACAGAACTTCCCGCTACAGACTTGAATGTGTTGGAAATGGCATGCCCCATGGCACGTTCTTTCTCACCAGGGAACCTCTTCTTATTTTCTTCGTAACTGTTCAGCAGGAAGATAGAATAGTCCATCGTAACTCCAAGTTGCAGTACCGCTGTCAATGCCTGCGTAATATAGGAAGTTTCTCCGAGGATAATATTGCTTCCCAGGTTATACAAAATCGCAAGTCCGATACTGAACAAGAATAAAACAGGAACGACAAAAGATCCACATGTCAGCTCCAGAACAATCAGACTCAGAACTGCTGCAATGACCACATATACTGGCAGTTCCTGCATTGCTATGTTTTTAATATCTGTAACAATTCCTGTCATACCGCTGATGAAGCACTGCTTATTCGCCACATGACGAAGCTGTGTCAATGCATCCATCGCATCATCTGAGGATGTTGTATTATCGAATAATACTAACATCATTGTTGCATCGCCTTTGAAAAATGACTCTCTTAAATCCTTCGGGATCATCTCTACCGGAAGGCTAATATCTGCAACATCATCATACCATAACACGTCCTTTACGTGTTTGACCTTACTGAATTTTTCTTTCATTTGCTGGACGTCTTTCAATTCCATGTCCTTCACAACTACCATGGAGAACGCTCCCATGCCATATTCATCTACGAGAATATCCTGGCCTTTTACCGTCTCCAGATGTTCCGGAAGATAACTCAGCAGATCATAATTAACTCTCGTCTTCACTACTCCGATTGCTGACGGGATTGTCAGCAGCAATGCGAGAATCAGCACAATTACTCGGTGCTTTGCAATCCACTTTCCTACCTTAACCATTGTTGTATCATCTCCTTAATACTCTTCATAAATCTCTTTCGTAGTATAGTATACACTAAAATGACTTTTAGTCAATCTTTTTTATATAAAAAATGAAAAAAAGTCATTTTTCTTGACATGCAAGTAAAAATAAACTACCATATAAATGTAAAACTTACGTAAAAGGACAAACAGTTCCTATTAATATATGTAATTAGGATAAGAAGGAATGATTATGGGAAAAGTAGACGATAATAAAAAGCAAAAAAAACATACTCTGTTGCGGGCGGCTTTTCAGTTATTTACAGAAAAAGGATTTTCCAAGACAACTGTCGCTGACATCGTAGATCGCGCCGGGCTTGCCAAAGGTACTTTTTATCTGTACTTCAAAGACAAGTTTGACCTGCGCGATAAACTGATCGCATACAAAGCTACGCAGCTTTTCAACGATGCGCACTTAGAGTTGGATAAAGCAAATGTGCCAACATTTGAAGACGAAGTATTATTTATGACAGATTACATTATAGGAAGATTTATGACCGATGAACCGTTGATCCAGTTCGTTGCAAAGAATCTATCCTGGGGAATTTTCCAGGCAGAAGTATCGAACGGTGCCGGCGTACTGCCACAGGCATTTTTCGACCATTACTTAGAATCACTGGAACTTTATCATGTCAACTGTACGTCACCAAACCTTATGCTCTATACGATCATTGAGCTGATCGGCTGCACAAGTTACAGCTGCATCTTAAAACAGACACCGGTATCAATGGCAGAATATATGCCATATCTTCACGAGACATTAAAGAAGATCATCGAAGTATTTACTGTAAAAGAAGATGCCGAATAACACACCAAATGTAAAAATCGCTTAGACCTTTTTTCTCAGGTCTAAGCGATTTTTCTTTGGTAGCTTCTTTGCAAGTGCCGAAGTTGGCCAGTGATATGTCTTGCCACAACTGTTATCTTCCCGGGAGGGAGTGCATCCATCCTAAGAATGCCTTCCGCAATCCTGTCTCTGACTATCTCAACTTATCTTCGAAAATCTCTACGATCGTCTTCTCTGTCGCTACCATTCCCGGCGATGCAATAAGTCCCATGTTGCGCATCGTCTCTTCCGGTGTCGTCCCGTTGATACCATGAGCCTTGTCGATATGAACGCCTTCAAGTGCAAATTCTACTGATCGAAATGCTGTGTCACAGGCAGCCACACCTTTCATCGTACAGCCCTGGTTTCCGCCATCGCAGATCATGCCGGTAATGGAAGATGCCATATTGTTGAGGGTATATTCCAGTTCCTTTAATCTGCCACCCTTCATGTAGCAGACTCCGCAAGCCATACCAGATCCTGCCGCGATCGCGCATCCGCAAAATGCAGACAATCTTCCGGAGTACTCTTTAATATAAGTGCAGACAAGATAGCTCAACATTGTCGCACGATACAAAGTTTCTTCACTCAAGTGGTTAATCTTATACACACCATAGAGTGGCATTGTAGCGATAATTCCATGTGCGCCGGAACCGGTAATACTCATTGCCGGTTTGTCGAGTCCGATCACTCGTGCCTCGATGGCTGCATTGCAAAGAAGAGACGCTGTATTCTTCTCATCATCAGAAATCTCTTTGCCACCGTTCATTGCAAGAAGCGTTCTTGCAAATGTAGTGCGTGGATTTTCAAGTCCTTCGTGGAATAACTCCAGGTTTACTTTGTAAGCTTCTTTTACAAATTCAATCTCTTCCACCGGCACCGTTTCTACATATTCTAAGATTTCCTTCAATGTGTAGCCGTGAATAGAATGTACCTCTTCCTTTGCGTCCGCCTCTGTCGTATCTGCGGCATGCTCTGCCTCACTCTCCTCCAGCACCTCACCATTTACTTCAATCTTCGTAATATTCGTGTGAGAATCACGGATCGTAACTATTGCCTTATCGCTTTCCGTCTCCACTGTTGCCTGGATAAAGATACGACTTGTAATACCACTTAACTCGACGGTGATCTTACCTTCGTCAATGAGCTTTTGTGCGGTAACATTGTCTTCTGGTTTTACATCCGCCAGCGATTCCAATCCTTTTTCTGCATTTCCAGCCACATAGCCGAGTGCTGCAGCAAACACATTGCCCACTTCATTGGAATTCGGAATTCCACACGTAAATGCATTCTTATACATTCCACTGTTCATTGCAACATTTACATGTTTTAATTCTCCTTTTGTGTAGGAACGTGCCTTCGCTACACTGAATGCAATCGCTCCCGGCTCCGTCACACCAAGTGCCGGAAGCATGTCCGCTTTGATTAATTTTGTCAGTTCATTCATTTTAAAATTTACCCCCTTTGCATTTGAAAACTGCTCTCTTATTTATTCGGATTCTTTTTTGCTTCGATATACTCTCCATTTCTTCCTTCGAATGCTCTTCCCTTTCCGGTAATGCAGCTTACAAGCATCACTGCCCAGATTGCCCAGCTGTAAAACGTCGTAGCAATCATGTCTCCTGCGCCAAGCTTCGGAAGAAATGCATATGCATCTGTCTGCGAAGAGATTCCACCAAGCAAAAGTAATACACATCCGCCGAATGGAAGGAAAAATGGAAATGAGCAAATGGTTGTCGCAAGTATATTTGCTCTTCTATATGGATGAATGTCATTTTTCTTACCGATCGCATTGATAAATGGAGCTACACATATATTTGCAATTGTGTTGATTGCAGCAATCAGAATACCAAACACGGTAGACAGGCAGAACATCGAAATTTCCGCGCCTCTTTCTGTTTTGATGACCGAATTGTTCAGCCAATCTACAACTGCCTCCATGCATCCGGATGCAATAAGCAGCTCTCCCATAGATACAACGATCATTAACAGGATTGATACATTAAACATACCTGATACTCCACTTGTGATCGTTCCACTGATTGCGCCGTCTTTGATGCAGATCAGATCGGTCGGTTTGAAAAGCTTTGCTCCCAATCCGATCACAATAGCCAGAATGCTGCCCGTTCCGAGACTGGCAAATATATTTACTCCTTTTACAGCCAGAATAATAACTACCAGTGTAGGTATCAGAAGTAACAATCCTTGTGGCATCTGATACTGCTTCAACAGATTTTCTGCTTCTGCCGGATCCAGTGTATTTCCGGAACCGCCAAATACAAAAAACAATACTGCTGCAATGATCGCAGCGATAAAAACATATTTATATCTGCATTTTACAGTGCCACCAATGCTTGCCGCTCCATTTGTATATTTATACTCCTGAGAGGTTGCTGCAATGATCGTTGTATCCGATACCGGTGCGAAGTTATCACCAAATGCTGCTCCAGATAAGATCGCACCTGCCAGAACCGCCGGGTTGCATCCTAATAAAATACCCGCCGGATATAAAATAAAGCACATCGTTGAAATCGTTCCAAACCCAGATCCTGTTGCCACTGCAAACAATGCCGAGAAAACAAATGCGCATACTGTAAATACGGCTCCGGACACTCCAAGTTTTACGGAAACCCATACAAGTCCTTCTACAATATGTCCACTTTTCAATATGGCTCCATACATTCCCACAACTAACCATAACATCACTGCAGTCATCGCTACTTTCGAACCAAGTCCTTTTAATATAACATCCCAATAACGATCCAGATCTTTGCTGAAAAGCATTCCGATCAAAAGTGCGATCACACCTGCTGCAACCATGGCATTAATATCCTGAAAATTTGCGAAAGATAATCCTATCGTAATAATAATAAATATCGCAAATGGAACCAACGCCATTGCACGTCCCCCGCGGAACGTTAATCTTCTTTCTCCCATTTTACTGTCCTCCTTATATTTTGTGTACAGCTATATCAGCTGTTAGAAAACATACTACTCCACTAGGTTTATCCTGTCTAATACACAAAATTGATAAACTGTAAAAGGTATTTTCTATATAAGAAGGTCCGCTCGTTCAGATTTTATATGTTGAACCATCTCTTAATCGCTTTATGTTCTCCGATTACTAAAATTGTCGCATCCTGCTTCAAAAGCGTATCTGTGGAAAGGGCGATGTTCACCCCGCCTTTATCTTTCACTGCAATGATATTGATATTATATTTTCTTCGAACATCCAGCTCTCCGATTGTCTTTCCAAGCCACTCCTCCGGCACTTCCGCCTCGAAAATTGCGTGGGATGCGTCAATTTCCATATAATCCAAAATGTGGTCTGCCGTGTACCGGATAGATGCCCACTTGGCTACCTGGCGTTCCGGGTATACGACCTGATCTGCTCCGTTTCTTAAGAGAAATTTCTTCTGAATATCTCGTTCTGCCCGGGAGATAACAATCTTTGCTCCAAGTTCTTTTAATAGCGAAGTCGTCTCCAATGAATTTTCAAAATTTGCCGAAATTGTTACAAAACAAATATCAAAATTTCCAATGCCAAGTGATTTTAGAAAATCTGCATTTGTGCTGTCTCCAATCTGTGCATTCGTAACATATGGCAGAATTTCATTTACTCTGTCTTCATCATCATCAACTGCCATAACCTCATGGCCGAGCTCGTTTAACTCTACAGCGAGATGTCTGCCAAATCTTCCAAGTCCAATAAGTAAAATATTTTTCATGTTTATTTCCTCCAAACTATCCAACTGTAATCTGTTCTACCGGGAACTTTGCTTTGCTCTTATTTCTGGATGAAAATACAGCATAGATCAATGTAAGTCCTCCGACTCTTCCAAGATACATTAACACGATAAGGATCAACTGGGACGCCATATGAAGGTGTGGCGTAATTCCAAGTGTAAGTCCCACTGTTCCAACCGCCGAAGCCGTCTCATAAAGGCATTCGGCCAATGGTAGACCTTCATACATGCTGATCGCGATTCCGCCGCCAAAGAAAAGCATCACATACAGCATCAAAAGTGTAGCTGCATCGCGTATTACATGATTATCAATTCGCCTGTGAAATGCACTTACCGTATCTTTACTTCGAAATGTTGCAAATGCATTTAAGAGCAGCACTGCAATTGTCGTTGTCTTCATACCTCCGGCTGTAGAACTCGGCGATCCACCGATCAGCATAAGAATGATAATAAGTGTCTGTGCCGGTTCCGCCATCTTTCCGATATCTACGGTGTTAAACCCGGCAGTTCTCGGTGTCACCGCCTGGAAAAACGATGCAAGCAGCCGTTCCTCCATTGCAAGATTTTTAAAATTCCAAAAGAAAAAGAAAAGGCTCGGCAATAAAATAAGCACTGCCGTCGTCACGAGAACGATCTTGCTTTGCAGTCGATAGCGCCGGAAATGATATGTATTCGTGCACACATCTTCCCATGTAAGAAAACCAATGCCGCCGATAATGATAAGCAGCATAATCACTACATTTACAAGAGCATTTCCCGCATACTGCAGGAGGGACGGAAACGTATTTTTCGTCGTTCCGAGAATGTCAAATCCCGCATTGCAAAATGCAGAAATAGAATGAAAGATTGACAACCAGATTCCCTTCACGCCAAAATCTTTTCCGAAAACCGGCAGCAGTAATACCGCTCCGATAAGCTCTACCAGAAATGTTCCTTTTAATATAAACTTCGTCAGTCGGACAATTCCTCCGATCCTTGGCGCTGCAATGGCATCCTGCATTGTCGTGCGCTGCATAAGAGAAATCTTTTTCCCGGACAACAATGTGACCGAAACCGTAACTGTCACCACGCCAAGCCCACCGATCTGGATCAGTATTAAAATAACAAGCTGTCCAAAGAAAGACCAGTAGCTCCCCGTATCCAGCACTGCCAGCCCAGTCACGCACACCGCCGAAGTAGAAGTAAATAAAGCCTTGTGAAATGGCGTAAATACTCCCTCCACCGAGGAGATTGGCAACGTCAACAAAAACGCGCCAAATAAGATAACTGCGGCAAAACCCATCGTGATCAATTGAAACGGTGTAAAATGTCTTCCTATGTTTTTCATCATGTCAAATCCCTAATTTCTTCTATTAATGAGTCAAACAATATCTACGTATAGCTGTAGTATAATACTACACCTGTTTGAAATCAAGATAGCAAAAAAACTGCCACTTTGCGATTGAACCATCGTAAAAGCGACAGCTTTTCAATTTTTCCTATTATCTAAAATAACAACTGAAGTCCCATTGCGATCATCCACATGTAAGCACATGTCTTTGGGATCATCAGCAGACCCACCATTGGTTTTTTCTTGCTGAACAATGTAACCGGGATGTAGTATCCGAAAGAAAGGATGATGGCAGCTACCATTCTTGTCAAATAACATAAATATTTTTTCATCATCTCACTCCGCATTTTTCTTCAAACATTCATCCGCATTGTTACAAATCTTTTGAAATACCTGGATGCACATCTGCATCTCTTCTTCTGTTAATCCACTCAAAACATTTTTCGCAAATTGCTTCTGTGCGTTTTTCCCTGCTTCTATGATCGGAATTGCATCACCTAATAAAACGATTTCAATACGCTTCTTATTATTCGGACTTTGAATCCTATCGACCAGTCTCTTCGTCTCTAAATCCTTCAGTGAGATCGAAACGTGTGACTTCGTCAACTTGCGGACCTTAACAATATCAGCCGCTGTATTAAACTATCGAAGAAGCACATCAGATCACCATTTTCCTCGTACTTCGGGATGACCTTTCTGTGCTTCCTCAACCAAATATGATATTAAATTTAAATGATGTTATTGTTATCCGTGAACAAAAAAAGTGATTAACTTGTAAAGACCATTAGTTCCTTTTTCTCAGCATTAAGCTTCTTGTTATTCCGGCAATTGCTACGACCATAAGAACTGCCCATAAAATCGGCTTGGAACTGTCGCCTGTTTTAACCGAAGCATTCTTTTTGCTTTTCACTTTTATTTTTACAGTTGTTTTCGTCTTGTTTTGTTTATCCTTACCTGTATTCGTATCTGTTCCACCACTTGATGGCTTCTCCGGCTCTGTCGTCTCGCCCGGTTTTTCCGGCTCTGTCGCCTCGCCCGGCTTTTCCGGCTTTGTCGTCTCGCCCGGCTTTTCCGGCTTTGTCGTCTCGCCCGGCTTTTCCGGCTCTGTCGTCTCGCCCGGTGCATTTGCATCTACCGGATATAAAGAAAGGTTCGGCACAGTCAGAATATCTCTCCAATATGTATCATTATCATAATCGATATCATTTACATTTTCTCCATCGATCAGATTTCGATTCGTTGTTCCTGCAAGCTTCACATTATCTCCCAAAGCTTTTCCCGGTGTACTTGATTTGGAAACAGAAGCGCCGCCTTCTAAGTATGCATTTGCTACGGAAATCATTCCCGTACCGCTCACTGCATTTCCACCTTCTCCAAAATGTCCATCGCCACCGACGCAGATGAGTTTTCCTTCTCCGGTAATGGTTCCACCATTTAGCTCAACTGCTGTTCCGCCATTTGATGTAGTTGCATCTTTTCCACCGCCAAAGACAGCAAGTACGGCATCTTTTTCCAAAGTAAGTGTGCCATTAACCTTCAGTCCCCTCTGGCCGGTATAGCTTTTTCCTGTAGCAGCATCTGTTCCGGTAGGTGCCTCGTCGCCGCGCACGAATACCTTTCCTTTCAATGAAACATTTCCATTTACGACAACGACCGGTTCTGTATTGTGACGTGCACTTGATCCATTTGCAATGTTGTTCGTATTTGAGTAAATTTTTGCATTTTCCAATGTGGCACCATCCTGCAAGATCAGTTGACCATTAATGGACGCTCCGTTCAGAAACTCGCCTTCTCCATAGTCGTTATAATTCATGGAAAATGTTCCGCCATTTTGTACTTCTACAACTCCCTGAATGACAGAATCTCGAAGTGTGAGCTTCGCACCGTCCCCAACAATAATTTTCACACTGGATAAAATATCCATATTTACCAATGTCAGATTGCATCCTTTTGGCAAGATCAATGTCTGCTTCTGTGCAGTGCCCTCTGGTACAGCGTATCCAAGTTCTCCATATGTGCCACTTGTGTGAGAACCATACCACGCTTTTACATCTGCCGGAACAGTGACCCTCTGATCGCCGGAAGCATCTGTAAAGTTTTTAATCGCCCACGGCTCCATATCATACATATATTTTCCGTCTGCCGTTTTCGTACAGTTTGATAACACAAGCTGATCTTTTAATGTTTCTTCTCCACTGAAAACACGAAACGGCAGGCTGTTACTTGTCGCAGTATGTCCGTCTTCGTCTGTGATCGATACGCTGATATCATATGTACCTGCATTTGCAGGGGTTCCGGCTAACGTAAGGGAACCATCATGAACGGAATACACACCCGCCATCCCAGAATCATTTCCTTTGGATGCATCGTCGTGATTTACAATTATCACCGAAGACTCTTTGGATTTTATACGAATATCGCTTTCGCTCAAAAGTTTCCAATCATCTTTTGTCGGTTCCTGCTCTGCATTTACAAGTGCTACTTCTACACTTGCATCACTGTTTTTGTTCTGCGTAACATTCGTAGATGCACCACTGATTGCATCGTATCCTTTTTGATTTACAAGTGCTGACTCAAAGCTTCCGACTAGTCGCACGTAAAGCTTCATGTTATCGCCTGGCTTTGTATCCTGCGAAATTGTAAGCTTTCCATCCGCGATAGCAACTTTGAAAGCTAATGTTTTGTATCCGGTTGCCGTAATTGAAATCACATCACCATTTTTCAACGCTGCGGTCTGACTGTAGCTTTTCTGTGCAAATTCAACGGCGCCGTCCCGGATACGATATTTTCCACCCATAGAAGGTGTGAAACTATACGCTTCCCAGTCCGTGTCATTGACAGAGATTTTCGTGATCGCATCCGTATAATTTGCATCCGCAAATTTCAATTGCCATAATCCGTTGAACGAATCCTGCTTTACGGAAATGCTGTCAATGGTAATCTCTTTCTCTGCTGCCGATACGTTTACTTCACCTATTATCACACCTGTGATTAGCAATAATACTGCCAGCAAGAGTGTTTTGCATTTTCTCCTCATTCTCTTCAATAGTCCTTCCTCCATATATTTAGTTAGTCAATGCTAACCATAGATTAACATCATGTAGAGTTAGTGTCAACTAATTATTTTCTCAATAACGGTACGCGTACTCAAAAAGGAGCCCGTACCGCTCACGATACAGGCTCCCTTGATCTCCTGCCGCCATTGCCTCCGTCCCTGGCACCAATAACATTGATAGCACCATCGCCATACTTAATAAGATACTTATAAATTTCTTACTCATATTCATTTCTTCTTTCGGAAACAATTTGTAAACCTTAACATGCGTCCTTTAAGGTTTGTTTACTATACAAAAATGATAGCATATGCCCTTTGAATAATCACTTCAAATCAAACGTCTGTAAGACTTGGCGCGTGATGTTTCTTACGTTCTTTTTTATATTGATACATATCCCGATCGGCTCTGTCTTTGACAACTGCAATATCTTCACCCGAAAATGGAGCTGATCCGTAAGAAACGGTTGGGAAAAATGTAAACTTTCTTCGTTTCTCTGTCCACCGCCGCAGAAATTCCTGTTTGCATTCCTCTTCTTTCGCTCCGTTTTTCAGTAATACACAAAACTCATCCCCACCTATCCGATAACAATATCCAAAGTCTGCATATGCTTTTTTGATACATTCCGCAATATCTGCAAGGCAAAGATCACCTTTCACGTGACCATGACAGTCATTGACCTGTTTGAAATCATCCACATCAAACACTACCAGCACTCCACTGTTGTATTTTATCTTTTGGGTCTGGTTCAAATAGCTGTTCTGATTCAAAAGTCCTGTGAGTGCATCCAACTGATTCCACATTTCATTGCAATAGATAAAATATAATACAGAAAGCAACGTAATACATAACCATGTTACATGAAGTTCAGGCAGTGCAACCTGAATGACTGTTTCAACCATCACAAAAAGAATCAATGGATAGATCAGCATCCTGCTGCGATTCTGAAATTCTCTGGCTGTGATGATCGTAGATATCGAAAGATACAAAATTGCCCCAAAATACATGATGACATATATGTAAAAATGCGGACCACGTGAATACATATTATCCACACTCACGGAGAATACCATTCCATATGGAACAGAGACCAGCAGAAACATAAGATATGCGATCTCACAACACACTGCAATTCTGATCTTTCGTCGGAGAGCTGTTTTTCTGTCCAATACATACACAAGACAGATAGACACCGCCGGCGACAGGCCAAACCCCAGATAATTAGACACAATATTCAGCCATCGGTACCCGGACGGCAAACCATCCACAACCACTGTTATGACCTCCAGCACTGAAATTCCTGCGATCATAAGATAGGCCAGAAAAAAGCCACGCTTTTGTTTTTCGCTAAGCGATTCACTCAGATATGTGAGTATGCACATAAAGCATAAAACAAAAAGATCAATTGTAGTTAATACATAAAAATATCCATCCATTACAAAACTTCCCATTTTTTCATCTATCACTGCTTTTTCACAAATATTTGCTTTGTTTATCTGCAGCAAAAGATTCTGTTTTCGAATTCATAAACCTTAAACTATATTCTAACAAACTATGCATGAAAAAGATATACACTTTCACATCTACCTGCAAAATCCATTGTCAAAAAAATAGATGCATAAGATTGTTCTTTTCTCATGCATCTACTTCATAACAGGAGCATTCATCGTATTCTGCCGTCACAACAGACATTGAATGTTACCTTTTTTATATCTCTTCAGCTTTCACTAACGTAATGGTCCCGTCATCCAGGCATTCCACAAATTTGTAGACCAGATCCGGGTCAAATTGTTTTCCTGCGTCCTGAAGAAGTTTCTCTCTTGCTACACTCAACGAGAAGGCCTTCTTATAACAACGTTTGGACGTCATGGCATCAAAGGAATCTGCCACACACAGGATACGTGCTGTCAGAGGTATATCCT
>OLOJ01002984.1_pt1 | contig 12706 bp, 12 predicted proteins | sample 1672251 | NCBI WGS metagenome assembly OLOJ01 (sample SAMEA3136664, study PRJEB25190) | human gut metagenome | biome: human gut; feature: human-associated habitat; material: faeces | place: Austria | collected 2013 | reverse complement strand
AACATTTCTCCAGTACTGATAGAAATCAAATGGAGAAGTCTTCTCCGGATCAAGCCATACGGCACCACTCTGTGTTTTACCCATCTTCTTGCCTTCTGAGTTCAGGAGCAGTGTAATCGTCATCGCACTTGCGTCTTTCCCAAGTTTACGGCGAATCAGTTCTGTACCTGCAAGCATATTGCTCCACTGGTCATCTCCACCAAATTCCAGATTACATCCATATTTCTGGAATAACTCATAGAAATCATATGCCTGCATGATCATGTAGTTAAACTCAAGGAAACTTAATCCTTTCTCCATTCTCTGTTTGTAACATTCAGCAGTCAACATACGGTTTACGCTGAAGTGAGCACCTACTTCACGAAGTACTTCAATGTAGTTCAGATCCATCAGCCAGTCTGCATTATTTACCATCAATGCTTTTCCATCTGAGAAATCAATAAAACGGCTCATCTGCTTTTTAAAGCAGTCACAGTTATGCTGGATTGTCTCCGGTGTCATCATCTGACGCATATCTGTACGACCGGATGGGTCTCCGATCATCGCTGTTCCTCCACCGATCAGAGCGATCGGTTTATTTCCTGCTTCCTGAAGACGTTTCATCAGGCACAATGCCATGAAATGTCCGACATGAAGGCTGTCTGCTGTCGGATCAAATCCAATATAGAATGTTGCTTTTCCATTATTTACCAAATCTCTGATCCGTTCTTCGTCTGTTACCTGCGCGATCAGTCCGCGGGCTTTTAACTCTTCATAAATTCCCATTTTCCTGTCCTCTCCTTTTCTTATCTTAAGATTTACGTTCACGCAAAAAAAGTCCTTACCTGATCAAACAATCAGATAAGGACGAGATTATCGTGTTACCACCTTATATTCACCGATATGCTTACGCTTATCAGCCTCAGAAGGTCTGCGTGTTCACAAACCTGTGCACATAACGTATGCCACACGTCGCAGCCTACAAAACGCTTCTATGCAGATATCTTATGAAACCATACATGCGCTTCTTCGGTGCGCAGCTCCGGGATGTATTCGCAACCATGTCCTTTGTGCGCCTCTCACCAGCCGGCAACTCTCTGTACAGGTGTCAAGACTGTTACTTCTTCTCTTCTTCGCCTTTGTAAATATTCTCATATCGTTTAAAGACTAACTTATTTGCAGATATTTGTCAAGGCTTTTATTGCCTGAAATGCCCCGGCAATATTCCCAAAATAATATGACCGTTCCCAGTCACGCCTTATTGTAATAATGCAGGATCAGAAGAGACCTTACGAATTGCTCCGCATTTCGTACTCTCATAATTCTTATAATACGGGCACTGTGCTTTCAGGCACTGTGCATTTTCATCTGAAAATGTACAACATATCTTCTCTGGCAGTTCCATCTTCACACCCAACTCTTTCTCCACAAAATTCACTGCTTCTGTCACAGCCTTGAAGGAATCCCGTTTACAACATCTTGGACCGCCCGCCTCACCAATTGCCTCTAATGCTCTGGCAGTCATGCGATTTGCTCTTCCCCAGGATTTTCCGGTAAGCGGTGTAGCCTTTAAAATAATGCTCATGAAAATGCCCGTACTCACTGCAGCTCCACAGCAGCCCCACATTCCACAGGCACCACCCGGATATTCACTGCCACGATGCCGCATTTCTTCCAGTGCATCTTCAAAAGAATCCACTTTTCCGCCTGCATTCTTATATGCCGCCAGAAGTGCTGCTCCGACAAGAATATGATGTTCCGGTCCATGCATGTAAATGTATGGATTCTCCATAATCTCCTGCATAATCTCAATCGGATTCACCGAAGTCGTTTTGCCCGTTTCTTCCATGATCACTTCTACGCCTTTTTTCTCATGACAGCTATCACATACATAATGTCCATCTTCACAGCACGCATAACTTTCAAATATCTGATGGCACATCTGACATTCTAACTTTTCTGCCTTCTCTGTGTATACTAACGATTTCCCGCACACCAGACAGGCGCCTTCTCCTCTCGCCATACCTTTTCTCTCCTTTTTTTTAATGTGCCTTGCATATTCTCGTGCCAGGAGCGCGGTTATATGCAACACTCTACCTCTCATGCGAGTGTGCATCTCGCCAGAGGCTTATTATATAATAACAGATCTGCCTGAAAAGACAGATCTGTCTGTAATTACATTATCCCAAAAATACTACATCATCTTTCGGTTTCTCCGCCTCTGTCAGTTCTTCCAGATAAAGTACCGGCTGCTTACGGTCCGGATACATGACTGCTTCATACTCAAATCTTGCCCGCACATGTACCCACTGATTCTTCTTAACCTTTGTTCCATCTGTGATCTTGCACGGATATCCATAATAACGGACATCATTTGCACAACAGGTCATAATCTTACGCACCGGCACAAACATGTCATCTCCCATTCCTCTCGGGATAAGTACCTGCGCTGTAAATTCAACTTCCTTGTGCAGATACAATTCCGGATGATCATATGCATCTACATACCATACACCGAAATCCATATCCTCAATCACAATCTTGTCTCCCTTTACATCATATGGAAGATCGTCCTCTGACGGTTCAATGATCTTGCCTTCCAGATCTTCAAAAATCAGCTGTGCCATCGGATTCTGTACCTTCAAGGCACGGCGGAATCCGGCACGGCTCATGTTGCGGTCACAGCGGTTAACAATGATCAGTGAAGATTCTGTCAGCTGCTCCATCAGCATATTACGCATATTTGTCAGATACATATCCAATGTTGTTCCGTCCACAGTAGAGTAGATTCCCTGAATCTCCCATCCACGTGGGTAACGCATCTTAATCAGTTTTTCCAGCTTCCACATACCATTGAACTCAATCACAACCTGTGTCGGCTGGTAATTCTTCAAACAATTTTTGAAAAATGTAGGATTCAGCTGCTCTTCCTCTTCTACCTGCAGCATTACCATATTCTTCATCTTCAAATATTCCGGTGAAAACTCTTTCTCACCTTCCTCACATACGATCAGAAGTGTAAGTCCCGGTTCGATCCAGTCCTGTGTCATCAAAGTATCTTTGATCAGTGTTGTCTTACCACTGTCCAGAAATCCGGTACAAATAAAAATCGGTGTTGTTCCCATTTGTTTCTCCTTCTATATCCTGATTTAAAACTCCATCATTAAAAATGATATTTTATAAATGGAATAACTTCATCAGGTCTTCTTCTTTCAAATCTGTACCAATGACACAGATACGTCCTGTATAATCTGCCTGGCACTCACGAGTCTCGTACTCTTCCGGCACAAGGTCAAACTGTCTCCATGTTCCGTCTTCCATAGCGATAATTCCTTTGGAACGAAGGATTGTTCCATAACCATCTGTCTCTGATAATGCTTTCAGGATCAAATCCAGCTCTTCTTCTGTATACTTGTGAGCAGTCTCCTTGCCCCAGCTTGTAAACACATCATCTGCATGATGGTGATTATGGTGATCGTGGTCATGTCCGCAGCCACATCCACACTCGTGATCGTGATCATGGTGATGCTCATGATGTCCACAGCAGCCGTGCTCCTCATGGTCATGATCGTGATTATGGTGATGCTCATGATGTCCACAGCAACCGTGCTCCTCATGGTCGTGATCTTCGTGATCATGATGATGTTCATGATGTCCGCAGCAGCCGTGCTCCTCATGGTCGTGATCGTGATCATGGTGATGCTCATGATGTCCATGACCTTCTTTATCCTCGAACAGCCCTTCGATCTCTGCTCCTGCATGAAGTGCATGCTGGATTGCTTCTTTTCCAAGCTGGTCCCACGGTGTGGAAATAATCGCTGCCTTCTCATTCTCTTCACGCAGCATCTTTACACAATCTTCTACTTTCTCATCTGTCATCATCTGTGTACGGCTGACAACGATTGTAGAAGCATGCTCTACCTGATCCTTAAAGAACTCGCCAAAATTCTTCAGATACATCTTAGCTTTCTTACCATCAACGATCGTAATTCTTCCTTCGATCTCGATATCTGCATCTTTCTTCACGTCTTCGATTGCTCTTGCTACATCGGATAATTTTCCAACTCCTGAAGGCTCGATGATTACACGGTCCGGTTTGTACTCATCCAGAACTTTCACGAGCGCCTTACTAAAATCTCCAACCAGTGTACAGCAGATGCATCCGGAGTTCATCTCTGTAATCTCAATTCCTGCATCTTTTAAGAAACCACCGTCAATTCCAATCTCACCAAATTCATTCTCAATCAGAACCAGTTTCTCTCCTGCGAATACATCCTGTACCAGTTGTTTAATAAATGTTGTCTTTCCGGCTCCGAGGAATCCGGAAATAATATCTACTTTTGTCATTATATAGTTACCTCTTTTCTTTATACATTTGCATATTAGTTGCGTTTAATCTCCGTTTCTTATCTTACCACAAACTTGCCCTGTCTTCTAGACCTTTCCCGGCTTCATGAGAAAAAAGAATATGAATTTTCTATAAAATTGTCAGTACGCGAAAAAGAAGCAGTATTTTTATCCCCCTGAAAATACTGCTTCTTTTGTTATACCATATGAAATTTTTAATTTTAACGAACAAAGCCTTATTTCACTGCCCAGTGTGACAGACTCTGACCGACCACTTATCTTATTAGTTTTGTTTGATTATCTTGTAGATCACCTTACAGGATTCCGCCTACAGACAGGAATAATGGTGCAAATACAAGTGATACGATCGTCATTAACTTAATCAGAATGTTAATAGACGGTCCGGAAGTATCTTTAAACGGATCACCAACGGTATCTCCGACAACGGCTGCTTTGTGAGCCTCACTTCCTTTTCCACCATGATTGCCATCTTCGATGTACTTCTTCGCATTGTCCCATGCACCACCTGCATTAGACATGAAAATTGCCATCATAACACCTGTTACAAGTGCTCCTGCCAGAAGTCCGCCAAGTGCGGATGGTCCAAGTAACAGACCAACTGCAAGCGGTGACAGTACTGCCATCACACCAGGAACCAGCATCTCGTGAAGTGCTGCTGTTGTGGAAATCGCTACGCAGGACTTGTAATCCGGTTTCTCTTTTCCTTCCATAATGCCAGGCATCTCTTTGAACTGACGTCTTACTTCCTCGATCATCTGATATGCAGCCTTCGATACAGAAGACATTGTCATAGCTGAGAACAGGAACGGAAGCATACCACCGATAAATAATCCAATGATTACACGGCTGTCCAGAATGTCAATGTTCTTTAACTGAACTGCTTCTGCATAAGATACAAATAAAGCAAGTGCTGTAAGCGCTGCAGAACCGATGGCAAATCCTTTACCCATAGCTGCAGTTGTGTTACCAACAGCATCCAGCTTGTCCGTGATCTTACGAACACTTGGATCAAGACCTGACATCTCAGCGATACCACCGGCATTGTCTGCGATCGGTCCATATGCGTCTACAGCAACTGTAATTGCAGTTGTAGACAGCATACCGACTGCCGCCAGAGCGATTCCGTAAAGTCCACTGACTGTATAAGCCACAAAAATACCTACGCAGATCAGTAGGATCGGAATAGCTGTAGACTTCATACCAACAGCAATACCACTGATGATCGTTGTTGCAGATCCTGTCTCAGACTGTTCTGCGATCTCTTTTACAGATTTGTAGTCACCTGAAGTATAAACTTCTGTGATGATACCGATCAGAAGACCAACGATCAGTCCTGCTGTTACAGAGATTGCTGCGTTAAAATTGCCAAAGCAGTATTTGCTTGCAAAAAACGCAACGATCAATACCAGAATACTGGATACATAAGATCCCATCTTCAGTGCTTTGTGTGGATTGGAGTTCTCATCACCCTTAACAAAGAATGTACCAAGGATAGATGAGATCAGTCCCAATCCTGAGATCAGAAGCGGGAACAGTGCTCCGGATACCTGGAAATACACAACTCCGAGTGTCAGCGCAGAAATCAGCGCACCAACATAAGACTCGAAAAGGTCCGCTCCCATACCGGCAACATCACCTACGTTATCTCCTACGTTATCAGCGATTACGGCCGGGTTACGCGGATCATCTTCCGGGATTCCTGCTTCTACCTTACCAACAAGATCCGCTCCAACGTCAGCAGCTTTTGTATAAATACCACCACCAACACGGGCAAATAATGCAATAGAAGAAGCACCTAAACTGAATCCGGAAAGGACTTCTACGTTCTTCGTGATCACATAGATTGCGCTTACTCCGAGAACACCAAGTCCTGCTACACACATCCCCATTACAGCACCACCTGAAAATGCGATGGAGAGTGCACGGTTCATACCGGACTCTTTTGCAGCATTCGCTGTTCTGACATTTGCCTTCGTTGCTACAGTCATACCACAGTAACCAGCCAGTGTGGAGAATAATGCTCCCACAACAAAACATACAGCAGTTACCCAACTCTTGATCCCGACTCCGATCAAGATGAATAAAATCAGCACGAATACGACAAGGATCTTGTATTCTGCTGTGAGGAAGGCCTGGGCTCCTTCACTGATCGCTCCTGCGATCTCTCTCATCCTTTCGTTACCGGCACTCTGTCTGCTTACTTTTGCTGCAAGATATGCGGCAAAAAGCAATGCGACAACTCCGAATACCGGAACAATCACAAAAAGATTTTCCATATACTTAACCTCCCAATAGATTAGTGTTATCTATAATACCATATTTACAGAAAAAATAAAAAGACTTTTTTAGATTTTTTGTGAATTTTCTTGTTATTCCTCCTGTTTTAACGTTTTTTCTTCTCTTTCGCAAGCAGTGCTGCCCCCAAAGCACCTGCGTATCTTCCATTTTTCGTTGTCTCAACCACACATCCTAACTTCTTTGACAAAATATCTGTAAAATAGACACTGTCACTTAAACCGCCTGTCAGAATCACCTTATCGGAAAGTGTTTTTCTCTGGCTGAGTTGGGCAACTTTGGCTGCCACTGAATCTACAACACCCGCTGCAATGTCTTCTCTTTTCTTTCCTTCTCCAATATAATTAATGACTTCTGACTCTGCAAATACCGTACACAGAGAACTGATTGGAAGCACTTCTCCTTCCACTGCCAGTTCAAACAGTTCCTGAAGCGTCACGCCGAGACGGTTCGCCATAACTTCCAGAAATTTTCCCGTTCCCGCTGAACATTTATCGTTCATCAGAAAATCTCGTACCATTCCATGTTCCACAAGAATTACTTTTGTATCCTGACCGCCTACGTCAATGATCGTGCAGTCATCACCCGCCATTTCGCGTCCCCCTCTTGCATGACAGGTAATCTCTGTGATAACAAAATCTGCGAACTCAACCGCAACACGTCCATATCCGGTTGCTACTACTTTTGTCTCGTCTGACAGAACATCTATATTTTCTGTCTCTAATTTTTCTTTAATGATCTGACAGGTCTCCTTGCTGCTCCATCCTGTTGGCAAAACGAAATGTAATTCTTTTTCTCCACGCACAACTACTTTAGAAGCGGTTGAACCAATATCAATTCCTACGTAATACATCTTAATCTCCTGCTCTTTTTGCTGACTTTTCCACATTTATCTTCGTTCTTCTTCGGAATATCCACCATTTTCCGAATCATCATAGCCGATTTCCACAAGTACAAGTCCGTTCGGCGGTGCTGTAACGCCTGCTGCTGTACGGACTTTCTCATCCAGAATCTCTTTTACCCGTTCCGGTTCGTAAAATCCCCTACCGACACGTATCAGCGTCCCGGCAATGATACGGACCATATTATAGAGAAATCCATTTCCCGTGATTCGAAGGGTAATGTCTTCCCCTTCCTGCATGATATCCAGCGCATATACCGTACGCACTGTGTCTTCCACGTTTGTCTTAATATTGCAGAAACTCACAAAATCATGCTCCCCGATCAGATACGCTGCACCTTTTTTCATCGCTTCTACATCCATCGGGAACGAAACATGTGTACTGTATCTTCGTTTCAGCGGATTTTGCACCGGCGCATTACAAATGTGATATTCATATGTTTTAACTACATGATCCTGATAACGCGGATGCCAGTCATCCGGTACCTGACAAGACTGCCGGATGACAATATCATCCGGCAGTTTCTGATTCAATGCATAAGCCATGCGCTCCGGCGGAATGGAAGACTCCGTATCAAAAACGGCAACATTTCCCAGTGCATGCACACCGGAATCTGTACGGCTTGCTCCGATGATCCGGATATCCTCTCCCGTCAGCTTACTGATTTTTTTATTTAATACTTCTTCTACGGTGATTCCATTCGGCTGAATCTGCCATCCGCAGTAATCCGTACCGTCATAGGCAACCGTTAATTTCACTCTTCTGCTCATTTATGTTCTCCTGGAACTTTAAAAATACTGCCATCATTTCACATTGATTCTTCTGTTGATGCCATCACCGCTTATTTAAAATACCCAGATATGCAACTGCACACCACGACCGATTGCGACCACTGCGACCACATATGCAATCACAATGATATAAGCCGCATAATCTCTGCTCTTATAGCGAAGTGGCTTCATCTTCGTGCGCCCATCGCCGCCCCTGTAGCACCTGGCTTCCATCGCCATCGCAAGGTCATTTGCACGGCGGAATGCCGATACAAACAACGGTACCAGGATCGGCACCATGCTTTTCGCTCTCTGCAGTATATTACCGCTCTCGAAATCCGCACCTCTTGCAAGCTGTGCTTTCATGATCTTATCTGTCTCTTCCAGCAAAATCGGAATAAACCGGAGTGCGATTGACATCATCATTGCAATCTCATGTACCGGCACATGAATCTTATTCAGTGGATGAAGCACCGCTTCGATCCCATCTGTCAGCTCATTCGGTGTTGTCGTAAATGTCATCAGCGAAGAACCAATAATCAGATAAACAAGCCGGATTGCCATATATACCGCAGTACGAAGACCACCTTCTGTGATTGTAAAGATCCATGCATGAAACAGCACGTCTCCCTGTCTTGTCAGAAACAGGTTAAATAATACTGTGATCATAAGCAGCATGATCACCGGCTTCAGTCCTTTTACAATATAAGAAAAAGGAACTTTGGAAATGTGGATCACACAGATCAGAAATACCGTTGCCACAAGATATCCCGGAATACTGCTGAATAAGAAAAGCGAGATCAGATACAGCAGTGTACATATCAGTTTTACTCTCGGATCCAGTCTGTGGACCACACTTTTTGCCGGATAATATTGTCCTATTGTAATATCTCGAATCATTTTCTCTTCTCCAGTGCCTTCTTAATCTGTGCAGCCGCTTCTTCCACGGTTGTTACATTTGGTTCCACTGCAAATCCCTGTTCTTTCAGATCATGCATAATATAAGTTACCTGCGGTGCTGCAAGCCCTACCTGCTCCAACTCCCGATAATGTTCAAATACCTTGCGCGGGCAGTCATTGTACATCACTTCGCCTTTATTCATAACGATAATGCGATCAGCATATCTGGCAATATCCTCCATACTGTGGGACACCAGAATAACTGTCATATCTCTCTGCGTATGCAGATAAGCGATCTGATCCAGAATGTCATCACGTCCTTTCGGATCCAGTCCCGCTGTCGGTTCATCCAGTACAAGTACCTTCGGATGCATGGCAAGCACACCTGCAATCGCTACACGCCTTTTCTGCCCACCCGAGAGTTCGAAAGGCGAAGAATTGTAATATTTTTCTTTTAATCCAACAAGTTTCAATGCCTCCAGCGCACATTCCATACACTGATCCGGATTCAGTCCCTGATTCTTCGGCCCAAAGCAGACATCACTCATAACATCCACTTCAAAAAGCTGATGCTCCGGATACTGAAATACAAGTCCGACCTGATTTCTCAGTTCACGCATATTATATCCCGGTTCGTAAATATTCTTACCATCATAATAAAGTGCACCGGATGTCGCCTTTACCAGTCCATTCAGATGCTGAATCAGCGTGGATTTACCCGATCCTGTATGACCGATGATCCCTACAAATTCTCCGTGCGGAATTTCCAGACATACATCCTTCAATGCCTGTTTTTCGTAGGCGGTTCCTGCACTGTATACATAATTCAAATGTTCTAATTTAATCGACATAATGCTTCCACCAACTCTTCCTTTCGCAGAATTCCTTCCGGAATATCCACTCCCTGTTTACGAAGTGTATCTGCAAGGAGTGTCACCTGCGGTACATCCAGGCGGTACTCTTTTAATTTATCTACCTGCGAAAATATCTTCTTCGGTGTTCCTTGCATAACTACATGACCATGATCCATAACATAGATCTGATCCGCATCGATGACTTCTTCCATATAGTGCGTGATCAGGATCACCGTCACATGTTTCTCTTTTCTTAACTTCTGAACTGTTTTCAGAACTTCTTTCCGACCGGATCCAGCATCGCGGTAGGCTCATCAAGCACGATACACTTCGGCTCCATCGCCACTACGCCCGCAATTGCCACACGCTGCTTTTGTCCGCCGGACAGCTTGTTTGGCGAATGGTGTCTGTATTCCAGCATGCCGACTGCTTTCAGACTTTCTTCCACACGTGTCCAGATCTCATCTGTTGGAACTCCAAGGTTCTCCGGACCGAATCCTACATCTTCTTCCACAACTGTTCCGATGATCTGATTGTCCGGATTCTGAAATACCATTCCCGCCGACTGTCTGACATCCCACAGATGCTCCGGTTCTTTTGTATTCCAGCCGCTCACCCACATCGTGCCGCCGGTTGGAACTAATATTGCATTCATATGCTTTGCCAGCGTTGATTTCCCGGAACCGTTATGTCCCAAAATGGCAATAAACTGCCCTTCTCTGGCGTTTATATTCACCCCGTCAATTGCGCGGTACGTTCCGGTCACGTTACCTTCTTCATCCCGCTTCTCATATTCAAATATCAGATTATCTGTCTGAACCATATCCATCTGTTATATGCCTCCAGCCATAAAATATCAGGCTGCACCCGGTAAGGTGCAGCACATGGTCTTCTTTGTTTCTTTCATCTTATTATGAAACTTTCTCCGGCTCCGGATAAGTCTCTCCGAATGTCTCAACCGTTACACTCTTCATCTTCTGTTCTTCTAACGGTCTGTCACTGTAATCTGTATCGGTTGCAGCAATCTTATTTACCACATCCATACCTTCGATGATCTTACCAAATGCAGCATAAGCGCCGTCCAGATGTGGGGAGTTCTTGTGCATGATGAAAAACTGGGATCCTGCTGAATCCGGGTGCATGGCTCTTGCCATAGACAGTACACCTTCTGTGTGCGCAAGGCTGTTCGCATAACCATTCTGCATGAATTCGCCACGGATCGTATATCCCGGACCACCCATTCCTGTTCCATCCGGACATCCGCCCTGGATCATGAATCCACTGATCACACGATGAAAGATCAGTCCGTTGTAGAATCCTTTATTAACGAGAGAAACGAAATTGTTTACTGTATTCGGTGCAATCTCAGGATACAGCTCCGCTTTCATAATATCTCCATTTTCCATTTCAATTGTAACTACTGGATTTGCCATTTTTTATATCCTCACTTTTTCCTGTAATTTTACATACTCGGCTATTATTGTAACTGAAAAACAGTTTTTCGTAAAGAGGGGACAGGGATTTTCTAAAAAGGGACAGGGGAATTTTAATTTGGGACGGGGATTTTCTAGAAAATCCCCGTCCCAAATTAAAAATTAAATCGTATACAACACTATCCCGCCTTTTTCCTCATAGCCGGTGGCCCACATCTTCCGGAGCGACAGCCAAATTTCCTCGCCATATGTCGCAATACAGATGAGCATATCTTCATCCTTCTCTTCATAACCGACAACCAGGAACCAGTGCCATGTGAAATCCTTAAATTCTTCGGTATTCTTATGTTTCAACATCAGATACGGAACCGGAAGTCCTGCATCGATCTGGCTCTTGATCCGCCGGTATGCCTCTGCATATTCTACATCACCGGATATTTCCTGCATGCGTATATTTAAAAATCCGGCTTCTTCTATATCCAGCTTCGCCTGCACAGCCGCTATATATTTGCTGAACCCATCCACATACCAGGATAATTTGCGGACACCGCCCACTCTTGGACGGATGTAAGGCTTCATCACCTGGCTGAACCGCTTGTAATCTTCTTTTGTCAGATTGTTGATATCGTAGGGATACAATGCACGCATTCCCATATATTTTGCAAAATAGATACAGCTGTCGCACGCCGTTGCCGCAGCGCAGCCACCCATATTCATAACTACATTACTGAACCAGTCCTGATTTCCGCCAAATGCCCCCTCAATAGCGAAATATTCCAGCTCTTTCTTCATTGTCTGTTCACCTTCTTGTTTTTATTTTCCTGTACTCTCATTCTACTTATACTCTTACTCTGTCTAAAGCGTTGCCACAAAATCGCTTTTAACCGCTTTTCTGTCCAAAGCGTTGCCACAAAATCGCTCTTAACCACTTTTCTCAAATACTTTTATTCCGTCCGGAGTGCTGTCACCGGATCACTCTTTGCTGCTTTTCTGGACGGGATCAATCCGCCTAGAAGTGTCAGAATGACACTCAGCACGATCAGCACAAGCGCCGGCACAGCCGGAAGGACTGCATTTATATTGGTATTATTTGTCAGTGTATGGATCACCATGTTTGCAGGAACAAGAATCAGAAGCGTCAGTCCGATTCCCATAGAGACGTTTCAGCCCGTAAGACACACCACCCGGAGCGCCGCCAACACCTG
>OLOJ01002981.1_pt1 | contig 12717 bp, 11 predicted proteins | sample 1672251 | NCBI WGS metagenome assembly OLOJ01 (sample SAMEA3136664, study PRJEB25190) | human gut metagenome | biome: human gut; feature: human-associated habitat; material: faeces | place: Austria | collected 2013 | reverse complement strand
TTTTCTTCCAGCAGATCGGTTACTTTTTGTGCAAGGATATCAGATTCCCGGCCTTGGTATTTCTGATGTTCACAGATTATTCTTTCCATTGCGGCGGTATTGCTAAGGCCATTTTCGGCGGCAAAGCGGCAAAGATAATTGTAAGCCTGCTCAGAGAGCCGAAATGAACATGGGGAATGAATCATAGGTTAATCCTCCTTTTTCTCTAAAGAATGTCTAAGCTTCTGCAATTCAGAGGCTACGGAAGCCAAAGCCTCTGCGTTGACGGCAAGGATACGCTGGTACTTATCGTCAAGCTGAGTAAGCTCATGCAGGACGGCGAGGTTTTGCAGATACATTCTTAAAAATGCTTCTCGTGACATATGGCGGTCAGCGGCTTCCTGATCGAGTTTAGCGATTACCAGCTTGTCTACATTGCGGATTTTCAAATCCGGCATATACTATCACTCCTAACTGAAATCCCGCACGCAGGTGCGGGGAATCGGTTTTCTACTGCGGAACGCAGATAGAAAAGGGCATAAGGGAAAACTGTCCCCAAATTCTTTGGGGAGCCAGGCAAAGCCTGGCGTTTTCATGGGGTCAAAAAGACGGCGGAAAAATACGTTTGTAATACAAAAATTACCATATAATTCCAAATGTAATACAACGGTAATACGGCCATAGAGCATTTTTGGCAGCGAAACGCGCGAGAGCTCATAGGTTAAGCGAGTGGTCATAGGTTAAGCGAGAGGCTGTAGGTGGATTTACAACTGTCAGGGGGTCAGGGGGCGGAACTGGTTCCGCCCCCTGGAACAGTGGGAAAAAGCGGAATTTGTTCCGCTTTTCTACTGCTCTAATTCTGCTTGGAGCTGCTGTTCCATTTGCTCATAAAGCATAATGCTTCGTTTTTTCTCCTGTTCGTTATTCAAATACCTGGAAAGCTTAGAGATCAAATAACCGATATTATGCGTCACTTTTCTTTTCACGGTCTGATATTGATACGCCTCCTTTTCCAATAACACTTTCGCAAAGAAATTTCCTTGTTCTGCGGAACGAGAGAGCCATAGATACGCTTTTCCCGGATCAGGAGCAACAATGCCTCTGCCATAATAATACAGCTTTCCAAGGGAATATTGAGCGAATTGATTTCCTTGTTCTGCGGAGAGAGTAAGCCACTTTTCGGCCTGCCGGGTATCCGGGGAGAAATCTTCTTTGCCGTCCAGATACAGCCTGCCAAGGGAATATTGAGCAAACTGATTGCCCTGTTCTGCGGAGAGGATAAGCCATCTTTCGGCCTGCCGGGTATCCGGGGAGAAATCTTCTCTGCCGTCCAGATACAGCCTGCCAAGGGAATATTGAGCAAATTGGTTTCCTTGCTCTGCGGAGAGGGTAAGCCATTTTATAGCCTGGGGAAGATTGTAGACACATTCCTCTTCTAAAAGAAAACATTTAGCGAGGGCAAACTGGGCGGTGTCAACACCCTTTTCAGCGCTCTCTGTCAGAAGGGGGATGATTCGGCGTATTCCATCAATATCAAAATTTTTTAGATAGATATTTGCCAGCATATTTTTTGCGTGGACATTTCCAAGCTCACATGCTTTTTCTAAAAGGGATAAGCCATAGCTTTCGTTTCTCTCTGTCCCGGTTCCCGTATAAGCCATTTGCCCTACACGGTACAACAGGTTATCATCACACCGTTTGTCGAGCAGTTCGGTGAACCACTGATAAGCACGCTGAAAATGTTCGTCCGATAACTGTTTGTTTATATTTGTCCCAATGCCGTCACGCTCCATTTTCGCAAGCTCGTACACCGCATAGGCGTTTCCTTTTTCTGCGGAAGCTTTGTAATAAACATAAGCAGTCTGAGGATTTTTCTCGACACCCTTACCGTGCAGGTATAGTCCAGCCAAGGAGTATTGAGCGTATTGATTTCCTGAGTCGGCGGCTGGCTGAAAATATTCAGCGGCTTTGGCATAGTCTTTTTCTGTCCCAAGGCCATAATAGTAGTGTTTGCCGATCCGGTAGGCCAGATATGGAGAGGAATCCTGAGAATATAATTCCAGGAATCCCCGCAGCGCTAAGGAATACCATTCACCGGCAGCAGATTGATCGATTTCCCGGCCCATTCCATAGGCAAACATTTTTCCTAAATCGTCCATAGCCAGCACATTTCCTTTTTCGGCTTCTTGAAATAAAGCGTTAAAAGCTTTCTGAAAATCCGGCTTTCTCTTTTTCGTTCCATAAAGAAAACGGCGGGCCAGCTTGTATTCCTTACTCCATTCCAGAATAAATTCTCCGGCAAACGCTGGGTGCGGTTCCCCGTAATCTTCCGGTTCCAGAGGAATTTCAGAATTCAGAGGTTTTTCAAGAATCGAAAAAAGAGGATCGATGTCCGGGGCTGTTAGTAAAACTTCACTTTCGGGAAGTGGTTCTGAAAATTCGGTAAGCCCAGCCTTTTTGACGGCTTTATCCATTTCTTTCAATTCCCGCAGAATAGAATTTCCCATTCTGGCGTATAAATCCTGTAAACGGTTCTTAGTGAATTGGCTAGAAGATTTTCCTTTTCCGTAGGCCAGAGAATACTTATCCTCCTGGAGCTTTAGAAGCTTGACAAGTTCCTGAAAATCCCTTTTATGGTGCTGTGCGATAAATTCTTTGCTGATATAATCCAGGACAGGACGCAGAGGCTTCATAACGTTGGTATTATATTTCCACAGCCTCCTATCCTTTGGAAGATGAGCGTATAAAGCGCGCAGTTCTTTTTCAAGATCGGGAGAGGGAGCTTCCAGCCTTGTCCGTATGCCTCCAATGATTTTCCCACGGATCAGATCGTTAATCATTTGGTTTTCCCGCTTTTGGTCTAATATCCGGTTTACAGCGGCGCTTTTGGCGGCGTCAATAGAACTTTGCTTAAACCGCCCCTTGTATTCCTCACGCCCGCCGATCACCTTAATGGGCCGGGTAGGGAGAGGCTCTGTTGCCGCAATATGAACATGAATATTATCTGTGTTGTAATGGATAGCGGCGCTCCACACAGCGGAACCCTTCAGGGCTTCTTTTTCCAGAAGTTTATCCATAGCGGCCCTGGTATACTCTTTTAATTTAGCGGCCTCAACCTGTTTTGTCAGAGGATTGTACAGCCCGTTTTGTTCTAACCATCGGTTGTCAAAGCTTAGAACAGTCTGCCACATCACACTGTTGTTTTTCTGTGCCTGGGAAAATGCCTGTTTTAACGTTTGTTTATCCTTTTGGCTGAGGATATCTTTTTCAGAGGTAAACAGCCCGGTTGTCTTTCCCGGGTTTTCCATGTAGGCTAAATAGCCCTCTGCCCAGCTATCCTGTTGAAGCTGTCCGTAATCATCGTGAAAAAGGTCAAACTTTCGGAAGTTATCGTTCCGCACCGCCTCGTCACGGTCTATGTAATTAATATACTCCATAAATTTTTTGCTTCCCGCCGTTGTGAATTTTGTTTTGAGAATCATTCCCGCCTTGATTGGCTGTTCCATGCGGTCTGCTCCTAACTGTCAAAAATACAGGAACGCTCGTAAGCTTCCAAATCATAAGAGGGAGAATATGGTTCCAGGGTTTCAGAAAACCAACGGGAATATGGGAAGGTGTGTGGAGCATTGCGAAGAGCTGCCGTTAAATAGGCATAGGGATTTTTAATTGTGGCGGTACTATTGGAGAGGCAATGGCAGACATAACGGATATGTTCCTCCGTGAGCTGCAAAAAAGGGTTGTCCGGTTCTTTAGAGCCATTATTCGATGCTATAATATTCGTGATTGCTTCGAGGTAGGGGGAAACACAGGGATCGCATTTTAAATTTCCATATCCAATTTGATATTTTACTTGTTCCACAGCCACATCACTTTTTTGATGATAATGATAATAATACCTGTTGCTTTTAGGAACTGTTGCTTTTATATTGTCCTGGTTTTTATGGTACGGGGAAACGGCGTTCGGGAATATAAGGGACGGTTTTCTATTGTCCGGCTTTTTAGGGGACGAAAAAGCCTGTGTTTTCCCTTTGTCCTGCTTTTTAGGGTGCGAAAGTTTTTGAGAATTTCCATTGTCCTGCTTTTTAAGGTGTGGGGAGTTCCTTTCCCCGCCTTGCTGATCCTTTTGACTTAACTGAGATCGGGAAGCGTTGGGAAATTCGTTAAAATAGTAGTCATTAACGCTGAATTTATGACCGGCCTTTCTTTGCTTCACAGTAAGATAACCGCAGTCTAACAACTGATGGAAATGCTTATAATAGGTGGATTCGCTGATCCCCAGATCATGGAGGATACGGGAACGGGTGGGAAAGGAAACGGCTCCAGCTCCAGCGTAAGAGGAAAGATAGGCGTAAATCGCTTTAGCAGTAATGGAGAGCCGGGCGTCCTTCATGACGGCTTTATAAATCATTCCATATCCTTTGGAATGGATACCGAAAGCAATTAGATTCGATGTTTTACCCTGGCCTGCGGATTTTTTTGCTTGGAGTTTTTTAGGATTGCTTACCAGGTAATAGCAGTTTCTATTTAAGTATCCTTTCATTTTTTCAATACGGAGATATCCCTCTTGAATCAATAGCTTAAAGTGGGAATAATAGCGTTCCTTGCCAATACTAAGATCAGAGAGAATTTTTGCCCGTGTGGGAAAGCAGGATTCCCCGGCTCCGGCAAAGGAAGCAAGATAAGCGTAAATGGCTTTTGCTTCCGGGGTCAGAACGGAATCCGTCATGACCGCCTTTCCAACGATCCCGAAGCCCATATAGGAAATGCCTTCTGTTTTTAGCAGGTTTTCCATCTTTTTTTCCATTTTCATCCCCATTGTGTCCTTTCTATTGTCAAATGAAAAAAGCAAGGGGCGGAACTAGTTCCGCCCCTTGCTTTTTGTGTGAGGTTTTTATTTATGTAACTCATTAAGCTTTGTATTTGAAGCCGATCCGGGTTTGCTGAAGAAATTTCTGAGCTACAAATTGAGAAAAGTCAAAATCTGTTCTAAAATATTTTGAGCGAGGATAAGCAAATCCGCCCTGGTGCTTGGGTACACCAGAGCGGTCAGGCCAGCCACAGCCAAACACAAAAGAATCGCCGAAGCTAAAGCTTTAACTAAGGCGGCGATGGTTTTCACTGTGAATTTCGCCATGTTGGATTTTTCAACTACGACTATCCTTTTATCAGCGGTGACATTGTGCTGCCTTTTTAGCTTTTCCTGGCTTTCCTGAAACGCCTGCTGTTCCTTGTATTTTTTGACAAGGCAGGTTTTAAACTTTGCCATCAGCTTTTCCTCCGAAAGAAACGGAACCGTTTCTTTTCCTTTGATAGTTCCGCAGGGATCACCGGGAGCAGCTTGGCGAGCTGTTCCCCGGACTGGGAGGAATACACAAACGGATCAGGAATCCAGGGTGCGAAAAAGGTATGTTCCGCCCGGTCTGACATCAATTCTAAAATGTCCTTACGGTCTGATTCATGAGTAAAGGAAAAAATATACTCAATGTCCTTATCATACAAAGAAGCAAGGATATCGGTCATATAGGAAGCCTCATTCGGCTTAATGCCGCAGACCATGATTTTAAGATTCTTTTCCAAATAGGAAACCAGAGAAAATCCGACAGAATCAAAAATCCCAAAGTCGTAAATATAATACTCATAGCCCAGCCGCAGAACCTCAGCGATTTTGTCCTTTCGGTAAAACATATCCACATTTTGATAAGTCACCCGGCCTAGTTCATCATCAAAGGAAATACCGTCCTCATACAGTTCCTTCAGAGCCTTGATATAGCCGTTTTCATTGAGTTCAATATAACAGGCCCTATGTCCTTGAAATATCAGATGTTTTACTAGCTGGATTGCCTGGGTAGTGGTTCCGATCCGTTCCAAGCAGCCTGCAACAGCGATGGTTTGATACGGAGGAAGGGCATGAATAACAGGCATTTCAGACGAAGGATTTCCTGGATCGGCAGGCGGCGGGAGAGGGCTGTTACGGCCTTCTAAAGCCCGTATAAGGTCGCTTTTTAAACCAGCCAGGGAAGTTGCCGTGATAAAATTAAACACGCCGGAACGCCTTAGAGAACGGATTAATTCCGTATCTTCACTGTAACCGGGAGTTAAAAAAATAAGGGGAGAGGGGACGGCGGACATGATGCGTTTCGACAGTTCAGCAATCGTGTTATAGTCGTTAACCAGCATTTCAGCATCTATGATAATATGGGAGTAGCTTTGTGATAAAATAACGGAATCTATAATTTTTTCCAGGTCAGGGACATAACCGGAAAATTTTACCTCCATATGGGAGGCTTCCTCGATAAAATATCCCCGTTCCTCCGTGCCGATGAATAAAATCATAATTGACAGGTTCCTTTCTGTTTGAGATTAAAAGCTTTCTTCTGTGCCTAGTATTGTTTTTATAAGTGCTGTTCCATTTTCTGTGACATTTTATGGCCCCCTAACGTTCAAGTTCTTTTCTTGGAATAGTAGCTTTTTTTTCGCAATACTTTGCGATAGGTTTTTTTATATCTGAGATATCAGGAGAATTGATTTTAATGATTTCCATGCCAGGACTGGCAACATCGGGGAGGAAGCTTCCCATTGCTTCTGGATTACAGGAAATCACAAATTTTTCATCACGTTCAATAAACTTAATAGAATTTTGATAACGAATACACTGGTATTCCCGCCCTTTTATAGAGTACCATTGACCGGATTGATAATATTCGTCCGCTTCAGCCCTTGTCAGTCGGCAGACCTCTTGAAAAGGCCGATTCAAAATTCCCTTTTGATCTCGAAACCGTTTCTCGACATCTTTTTCAAAATTATAGTTCATGTGAAATGCCTCCTTTTAACGTGTGAGCATATTTTCTTGAACGGAGGGCTTGGCTTGACAATACTGTTGAATAGGGCTTTTACAGTGACGGTCAGGCTTTGTTTCTTTGGATTTCTCAAAGGGCGGAACCAGTTCCGCCTTCTGATCCGGCTGCGGCGCAGGAACCGGCGTCTCCCGAAGCAGGGGAGACGTGGAAAGGAGAACCTGTAGGCGGAGGCTGAGAGAACTTCCATCATCGGAATGGGTAAGAGTATCAGAAAGGAAATCCTTTATATTTTGGTATTCCTCCGGGTCTGCTCCTACGGGATTTTTCTGATTCTCCATGACCGTGTAAAGTGCTTCCAGTTTATCCATTGAAGCCTGATAAAGTTTATCCAAGTCAACCTCTCCATATATTTTTTTCAGACTGAAATAATTTTCAAGCTCTTGGGCTATATGCTCCTGAATTTCCCGGCTTAAAGCCTGGGGATTCTTGTCCCTTATCTCCTTATATTCCCGCACTAGCGAAGCTAAGTGCTCTCCACCTGCCTTTTCCAGCTTATTTACTCCATTAACAGCGTCTGTCAGCGTATCGGAAATACTGCGGAGTTCCTGCTTTAGCAGGATTGGAGAAATCGGCTCGGCTTTTTCAGAGGAACTCTGTTTAGGCGGAACCAGTTCCGCCCCCGGAGACAGAGAGGCCGATGCCTGAAACGCTTTGTTGTGATTCATGCTGTATACAATATTGTCCACGCATTTTTGAATTGTGCTGTGAAAATATGTGCCGTAATAAATACGGTTGCTGTTAAGAAGCTGTTTAACTTCCTCGTCCTTCTGCCTGCTTTCCTCTAAGGTGTGCAGTCTCCCGGACTGTTCATAGTAATCCCCACGTTTTACAAAAAGATTGAAATTGTGGTAGCTGTGAAAGGTATCCATAATTTCCTTTTGAAAGTCAGGGTTAGGCTCTTTTAGATAAACCTGGTTCAAAAGAATAGGTGCGTCAGTCACTACTACGTCAACCTTTCCAATGAGCCGGGCCAGTCGGTGATTTTGCTCCTGGAAAAGCTTCCTCTGGTTTTTTAAGCTTCCGTCCAGCAGTTCCCGTTTTTCGTCCCACACTAATTCTTTAGCGTATTCAGGAACATACTCCGCCTGAATGTTACGTTTTTTCAATTCACTGGCAATTTCCCAGGCACAGGTGGTTTTTCCTGCTCCCGGCCCGGCGAATAGATTAACGATGATGGTGTTTTTGACGGGCGGCATAGCACCGGGCACTTTTTGTAGAAATTTTGTGGAGTATGGAAGCTTAGACAGGTCTGTATTCTGTTCGTCCAATAATTCAGAGCTGATTTTTGGGTTTTGTTCCGGTTCTTTTACAAAGTCTGGAATGATGGTATATCCAGAGCGATCTACATAGTGGACAGTTGTTTTACCATTTTCATGGAGTACCACAATATCCGAAACCGAAAGGGAATGTCCCGTGAAATCCTCCGGGTGATTTATATTGAATTTTTCAAAAATGTGATCTAAAGTGATGCCAGGAGTAAGCGGAGAGGAATAGACTTTCTCATAATTCTCTTGACGAACCGTTAAACCCAGTTTTTTAAGCTCTTTCGTGCCTTGAAAAAAATATGGCCGAGTTTCGGGTGAGTCTCTTAACTGATAGATTTCATATCGGTTTTGAAGGGCGTTTTCCAACCGCTCGATCATACCCTTGGCGCAGGACTGTATTCCTTGCAGAAGAGCGCAAAGCTTATCCGCTTCCATTCCGTGGCTCCATGCGGCGAGATAATCAAAAGAATAGGAGGAAGTATCCAGCCCGAAATGCTCTGAAACTATAAAGGAAACAGCCTCCGCCTCAATTTCTTTTTGGCTTTTATCCATAGAAAGGTTATGTAGCCAGGAATGGGCCATTTCGTGAAACAAAGTTTTTAGGGCTTGAGCTTCGGAAATACCATTTCGGAGTACAATTTTTTTCGCTCCATATTCACAATAACCATAGGTGCCAGGATCAGGAATATCCTCAAAGGAAATGGAATAATTCGTGATGGCTTGGGCGGCTTTTAGAATATTTGAAAAATCGTCTTTTCCGCCTTGAAGCGGAGGCGCGAGCTGAGGAAGGGGATCGCCTTCTGTTTGGGAAATGTCAAAGACAGAAATTGCCCGGAATTTTATGATAGTGATTTCCTTTTGTTCTTCTTTTGCATTTTCGTCCGACTGGTCGTTCTCCGGGCCTTTTATCGTTGTTTTATACGGCGCAAAAATCCTAATGGCTTTTTCATCTTTTTTCACATGACGGTTTAAGGAAAGCCAAGTCTTATATCCAGCTACATGGGTAGCGTTCGGACACGCACTGAAAATAAGAATAGAATTTCGATAAGAATAGGTGTGAAGCTTTGACATGGCTTTGAAATATTCCCGGATACGTCCGCTTTGAAAAACCTCCTGAACGCCGGATAACATCTTTTGGGTAAGCTCGTCTAAATATTTATTCTCTGCCATAAAAATCACCTCCTTACGGCTTCAGACTGTCTAAGACAGCTTGAAATATCTTGCGGTTATATGGGTTAGGCTCCTGCTCAATAGAAATTTTTAGAATTTCAATTTTTTTCGGGAGGGTAAAGGAATTTAAAAGCTCCATAACCTCCAGTTCCTCGTTATTCCAGAATTTTTCCATAGTTACGAACTCCTTAAAAAATAAATAAGGGCGGAACTGGTTCCGCCCTGTCTGCTGTAACTCAAAAATTCCTTCAGGAAGATCCCATCGCCTCCGACCGCAGAACTTAATGAGTTACAAAGTTTGAAGCCATTAAATTGATCTCACAGAATAGTGATGATCATTAAGCCAAAATATTTTTATTACCTCCTTCAATTTTTCAAAATAAAAAGACCGTCTGATAAAGACGGTCTAAAAAATAAACATATTGATTGTGTTGGGAAACAAGAATCACAGAACACAATTTATCGAGAAAATATTTTTTACGAAAGCTGTATCGAAGTTTTTTGAGGATACAGTGTCATCACTAAACTATATTGTCGGTTCTGAACCTCTTCCCAGGAAGCAGGCTTAAATTGCTCGGAAATCATAGAAAACGGAAGCTTGGTTTGATATTCCTCCCCAGGAGCTAAGGTGGGTTGCAAAGTCGCATTTGTTGTATCGCTGTTTAACTGCATAAAAGCTCCCATATTGACGCCATTACACCATACACCGGATTCCAGCTTGAAAGGATAAAGCAAAATCTGTTTTTCTACATCACCAACATTTTTGATAGTAAGCTCAAGAAGGTAGCATTTTACATCTTGCCCCAAACTGATCTCATTTTCAAAAACCGTTTTTACTGTTTGTTCGTCTAAAAAATAATTATCCGCAACAGTAATTTCAAATTGTCCATCATAGATCACTGGTTCACTTTCGGAATAATTGATGATTTCAGGAGGGGGATATTTTTGGTTCAGTGTAATGTAGCAAAAAATCCCCGCCCCCGCCAAGAGCAAAACTAAAATGCAGATTACTATTTTTTTAATCTTCATTCTTCTGCCCCCTTATCGGAATTGTCGTTTTCTTCCCCAACGACATAAGATCTTGTAATTTCTCCTGTGTCAATACAAAAAATTTCATCAGATAGAAACTCAAGTTCTTCCCGGTCATGGCAGGAGATAATAATTAACGCTCCGTGTTCTTTATGCCTCAGCAAAATGTTCTTTACAACGCTGACCGTTTTTTCATCCAGTGCGTTAATGGGCTCGTCTAGGATAATCATATCAGGGTTTTCCATGACAGCTGCGGCAATACCCAGCTTTTGTTTCATTCCCAGCGAGTATTTTCTAAATTTCTTTTTATCCTCTGGATCTAAACCTAATTCTTCCATTACCGATTTAATCTCTTTTTCCCCGACTTTGTTTTGTATGGAGGCCAAAATCTCAAGATTTTTGTATCCGCTGTAATTTGAAACAAATCCGGGATTTTCGATCAAAGCACCTATACTTCTTGGAAAAGAAATATCCTTGCCAAGAATTTCTCCATCGATAATCACTTGTCCGCTGGTAGGAAGAATGAGTCCGCAGATAGAACGCATCAGCATGGTTTTACCGGAACCGTTTTTCCCTCGAAGCCCGTAAATTCTTCCTCGTTCCATACTTAAAGTAATATCTTTGAGAATCTGAGCTTTTGATATAGTTTTGGATAAATTTTTTACTTCTAAATACAAACCAATCTCCCCTTTCAGTCTGATTTGGTCAAGATATCATAGTTTTTAAAGTAGAATAACCCCACAACGGAGGAGATTACAGAAATTGCGATACATAATAGGAGGCCTTTCCATGGGTCTATGCCGCTTTCGGGAAGAATAAGCGAATTTCTTTGAGCCATCAAATAACATCCGGGAAGCCAAGGGGAAGAATAGAAGATAGAGGCTACCAGGATGGCGGCGGTTATAATCATGCCGAGAATTGGCTTAAAGATCAGGGCGATTGTCATTTGGAAAAGAGAAATAGAGATGGAAGCGAGAATCGGTAAGAGGATACCGGCCCAAAGAACTGAATGGCTGTTTACAGAAGGAGGAAGTGAAATGGAGTAACATAGGGATAGAATGTCCCTATGTGGCAAAAGTGAGAACCCTCCGGAAAACAAAGCAAATACAGCGATTATCATATAGGCGGTAAGATAGTAGCATAAAACGGAAAGAATATTCCAAATACATTTACTAATCCACCAGTATGAACGTTTTTGAGAGGCGAGTAGCATTTTTTGTCCGTAGCCGGATAAATCCTTGAAAGGGTAAAAGCTGACGATAAAAGCCAGAAATAAATTGGTCAACAGAAAGAGGACGTTAATTTGGAAATCCTTGTCATTAGGATCAAATTCTCTCATGCCCCGAAACTGACTGATTAGAAAATCTCCAAAGGAAGGAGAAAGAATAGAAGTTCCGTCAGTTGCGTATGCGGTTAAATGAGAAATGCTCGCTAGGAAAGTACCGCTCAGGATAGCAAAGATTACAGCGGAGGCAAAATACTTGATCCATTGACCTCCAATTCCTACACGGATGTCATGCTTAATATGAAGCCACAGCCTATTTTCGTTCAGCTTCAATTCAAGAACTCCTTTCGTTTGGCATATATGGCCCCGGTAATCCCAAAAACTGCCGCAATCATTATTTCCACCAAGGCTCCTTGCCATAAGGTTTGATCCGACCATTTGGAAAAGGTGATAGAAGCTCTCTGCGCCAAAACAGCGTATCGCTCCATAAAAATATCCCAACAGAAAAGGAAAATTATGACCAGCCAGGGGAGAATCCCTTTTTTGGAAAACCAGCAAAAAAACATAAAAAGATAGGAAGCAGCAAGCATACAGAGAAAGCACATGATGGCAAAGATTAAAAGAACGGTCAGAAAAGAAACAGACATGAGCTTTGCGGTGTTGGAATAAAAGATACTTCCGGTGCTACTCCAGTTAATGTAGCCGGAGGAAAAGAACGGTGCGATTATAAGAGTGCATACGGTATAGTACAAGCTGAATAAGAGAGCGTAAACAGCCGCTCGAACAAGCTGGGAAAACAAAATTTGTCTGCGGCTTTTCATACGAAGCACATAGCTCACATCGAAATTGCGGCGGTTCTCGTTTTGCAGAAATAATAAAAAAAGGCTTATCAATAGGAAAGAAAAAAACCAATTTTCCTTTTGAAAAATCAGAAAATCTGCGGTTGTGACAGGAAGATGGTAGTATACCTGATATTGATATGCCTTTCCAAAGCAGTTTGAGAGGGTTGCGATGGGAAGAATGAGTATGATGAGTAAAGGCCACGTTGGGCCAGAACAAAATAAAGATAAATCCATTTTTTTACATTGATTAGTAGATGTCACCTTTTCCACCTCGATACATAAATCCAAAGGCTGTAATAAGAAATAGGATTACAGTTTCTAAAATTGTAGGTATGACAGCGTTTTCATCA
>OLOJ01002972.1_pt1 | contig 12732 bp, 6 predicted proteins | sample 1672251 | NCBI WGS metagenome assembly OLOJ01 (sample SAMEA3136664, study PRJEB25190) | human gut metagenome | biome: human gut; feature: human-associated habitat; material: faeces | place: Austria | collected 2013 | reverse complement strand
GAAATTCGTTTCGTGGAGCGTCTCATGGAAAATCCCCCTAATCTAGCAACGGTTTCCAAGTCTACTAGATTGGGGGGACGGGAGCCAAGCTGCAATACCCCCCAGACACCCGTCTATAGGTCGTGACGTTGTCTATAAACAGGCTCACCGCCCGCGGAATAAAATTCGGCGCAAATCGTTTGAGCAGGCGACGCGCGGAAGGAGCGTGTAGGGCGGTAATATACTGACCGTCAGCCGCGGCATCCTCGCGGAAACCCATTTGTTGCCGGAACTATAGTCCCCGGCGCGGGCTCACCTTATCTCCCCGGCACGGGCTCGATATCCTCTCGGATATCTAATCGTCTTGGACTTTTACCCACCCAAGCACAGTACGGCTTTTACGTGCCGCCACGCAGAGCCTAGCCTGGAACTATTGTCTAAAACATAGGCCTTCAAAGCAACTTAGGTTCAAGTACGGACATGCAAATACGGGCACTGGATACAGGTCTTGACTGTCAATGGTTATCAATCGCATGTGTTTCTGGCAAATTACGCCCGTCTTATGCGTGCGATACAATCAGTCTCACCGAACACCAAACCAGCAACCCGAAGGGACCAACGTGTTAACAATTCACTATGGTGATATGGAAAACGTTATCTACAATACGTCGGTTTACTTCGATAACGTCTATTCGCCCCAGTGGTTTCAAGACGCCTTTGCTCAAAGGATTATTAAATCAATCGATAAAGGCAATGTCGTTGGACCCTGCGCAATAGACACCAAGATCCTAGGCATTATCCCTCCTGAAAGGCTGTCGGGAGGCACTAAGACGCTGTTGCTCATGTACTTCATGCCTCAGAACGTATACAACGCCACAACCTGCAGCGACAATTGCGCTTACTGGATTCTGAGAATTGCCACGCAAAAGGACTTAACCATCAACCTCTACCATCTGATGGATTTTGGAAACGGCAAGTTCACGGCTACCGTTGCAAACACGGGCGATGTCGTTCACACGATGTTCGACCTTGTCCCTATAGCCGCAAAATGCCTAAGGGAAACTCCTGACATGCACTTTCGTTAGGCTCTGTTAGACCAAGATTGACATACATATGTCATCACGGCGCCATATCGTTAGCCTCGTAGACCGCGGGGCAGCATGAACGCCGAGGACCTGGTAATCACCTTCAAGAGGGACATCGCGAGCCTCAGCAGGACCGAACGCCGCCGGCTCCGCCTACGAGGCCGAGCGCTCCCCGCGCTGCGGGTCCGCCGCGGTCGTGAAGAAGGGCAAATCAAAGAACGGCGAGCAGCGTTACCTCTGCCAGGATTGCGGCAGGACCTTCGGCATGGGCAGCGGGCACATCCTGGGGACGAGCAGGCTCCCGAAGGAGACCTGGATGGCCAATGCCGAGTGCTTCGTTCTCATGCTGCCCCTGCGCGAATGCGCGGGGCGCTGCCATGTCTGCCTCAAGACCGCCTACACCATGCGCCACAGGCTCATCGAGTGTCTCTCGGCCTACTCGCCCTCGTTCAAGACCGGGCGGGGCTGCGGCTGCGAGCTCGACGAGACCTACTTCCCCGAGTCGTTCAAGGGCAACCACACGAAGGGGTCATTTACGATGCCACGTCACTCCCGACATCGTGGCAAGCAGGTGCACAGGCGCGGACTGTCGCGCGAGCAGATCTGCGTCATGACCGGCGTGAACGACTCGAACGAGACGTTTCTCCAGGTCTCGGGACGAGGCATCCTGTCGAGGAAACGCGCCATGGACGTGCTGAGGGACCGCATCGCGTCCGCTTCCGTCGTAGCGACGGACAAGGCGTCCGCCTATGTCGACATCCTCGCGGAGCTCGAGGTCGACGCACACACGGCCTACGATTCCAAGGACCCTTCCGAGGGGACCATCAACCGGATCAACACCGTCCATTCGCTCCTCGATACCTTCATGAAGCCGTTTAAGGGCGTGTCGACGAAGCACCTCGGCACCTACCTCGCTTGGTTCAAGTGGTGCCGGACCTTCATGGCGACCGATTCCGGCACCGCCGAGCGCACGGTCGCGCGACAGCTCGCCAACGGCGTGTGCAGGAGCCGCATCCATGATATGTTCAACGTCCTGCCGCCCTAAATGGACTACTGGACCGAAGCCGCCGCATAGAGACAGTAGAATGGTCGCATCGCGATATACGAGGAAAGGTGCAGCCATGCCGTCGAATATACCGGCCACGACGATCCGGATCGACCCGGAGGCCAAAAAGGAGGCCACGGCCATCCTGGACGAGCTCGGCCTGTCCATGTCCACCGCCGTCAACGCGTTCCTCAGGGCGCCCGTCCGGAAGGGCGGGTTGCCGTTCGAGATGAGGGTCAAGGCGCCGGTGCCCGACGGGAAGACGGCGAGATAGCCGGCAAATCGACTTGGAGCGATGGGACCCTCACGATTGACCCGACAGATCTTGAGCACATCGCCCCCTTACCGGATTCAAACCCGGCAAGGGGGCGATTATCTTGCAATTTCAAAAAGATGATTGGGGCAGAATGTCAATCATGGTCTAACAGAGCCAAATCAATCCAACAGTTTAGATAACGGGTAATGATTCGGGAACAGGGCGTTCGGCCGGATGGAACAGATAGATATGGACCTTGAATATCAACTTCATCCGAACACCTCCCATATTCATCTGTACATGTACGGATGAATATGGGAATCCGATACCCTGAGGGCCGGATCGGCCGGCCCCGGGAGATCGGAGGACGCCATGTCCGGAAAGGGCGGGAAGGGCGCCGCGAGGGCGGTCCCGAGGACCCACGGCAGGCTCACCGGGTACGAGCGGGACACGGTCCAGAGGATGCTGAAGCGCAGGGTTCGCTCGGCCACTTCCTCGAGAGGTTCAAGGGCGTATCGACCCGCAGGCTCCACAGCTGCCTGATGTGGTTCAGATGGCTGCGCGAGGCCGCACGCGTCGGGGACAGGACGTCGCTCATGCGCGAGCAGCTCGACGACGGGCGCTACGAAAAGATCCGGAAGAAGATGATGGAGCCGGAGTACGAGTTCCATCTGGAGCCGGACGTGCAAACGGCGGGTTAACATAGCCTTTCACCAAAAAGGGCGAGCGGCCGCGCCCTGCGACCACCCGCCCTCAATCAAAGCCCTTCTCGGCCGCCGTAGCTACCGGTTCCGGCGCCGCAGGATAACGCCTGCGGCGATCAGCACCACCGCGCCGCCCGCGATGCCACCCAGGGCCATCGGCGACAAGCTGGTATCGCCCGTATACGGCAGACCCGGCTTCTCCTCCTTCGGCACCGGTGACTTGCTCGGCGGGTTGGTGGGCGGCTCCGTCGGCGGGGTGGTCGGCGGCGTGTACGTGTTCTTGAACACCGGCGCCACGGCGCCGTCATAGGTTACCGTCGCCACCAGATGGCCCGCGCCGTCGTCCGTCACCATCACCGTTACCTGGTGCTCGGCCGCGTCGTACGTCACGTTCTTCTGACCGTCGTCCACCTCGGAGATGCTGTAGGTGTATGTCCCGGGCTTGTCGTACGAGATCGCCTCGAAGCCCACCGTGCCGTCCGCCGCGTTCTTTGCGGTCTGCAGCACCTTGCCGTCGGCATCCTTCAGCTGGAAGGAGAACTGCCCTTCCTTCAGGTCCTCGCCGCTCAGCACCTTGGAGGCCCCCAGCTTCACCTCAGTCGCGGCCGGCGCGTAACTGTTGCTGAACGCCACCGCATCCGCAGCCTTGCCGCCCTTGCTGTAGGCAACCTGCGCCTCCAGCGCGTGCGTCTCCGCATTCTCCGTCACCGTCACCGTCGCGGTAAAGACCGTCGTGTCGTAGGTGACGCCGTTCGCCGTCGCCCCTGCCCGCTCGGACACGGTGTAGACGTACGTCCCCACCTTGTCCAGCTGCAGCGGCGCGAAGCCGAACGTGCCGTCGACGCCGTTCTGCACCGTCTGGACCACGTTGCCGGCGGCGTCCTTCAGGTCGAAGGAAAACTCGCCCTCGGCCAGGTCGCGGCCGGTCAGGGCCTTCGTTCCGGTAATCGTCGCCGTCGTTGCCGTCGGCGTGTAGGTGTTGGTGAAGGTCAGATCCGCGGCCGTCTTGTTCGCCGTCGCGGTCAGCTGGCCGCTGCCGTCGTCGGTCACGCTCACCGTCACATCCAACACCGCATCGCTGTAAGTGATGGTGCCATCTTGGCCCGCAACCTCCTTCACCTGGTACGTATGCGAACCAGTCGCAGTGTACGAGATGGCCTTGAAGGTAAACGCGATACCCGCGTTCGTGGTCCGGTCAATCTCCTGCCCGGTGGCCGCGTCAATCAGCGCGAACGTGAACTCGCCATCGGCGGGCGTCCGCATGGTGGCCGAATCGGTATTCTCAAGCACCTTGATGCCGGAGATCTGGTAGGAGGTCGCGCCCGGCTGGTAGCTGTTCGCAAACGTCATGGTGTTGGGGGTGACGCCGTTCTCGGTGCCCTCGCTCGGCTTCACCGTGGAGTTCTCTACCACCAGCTTGCCGTCGTTGTTGTCCTTCACCACGTAGGTCAGGGTGTACGTCTTGCCGGTGTAGGTCACGCCCGGCACGCCCGGCGCGTCCCCCGTCGGCTGCACCTCGCGGACCGTGTAGGTAAAGGTGCCCGCATGGTCGAAGGTCAGCTTGTCGAAGGCAACCTTGCCGTGCGCATCGTTCTTCTGGGTCTGGATCACCGAGCCGTCAGACCCCACCAGCTCGAAGGCGAAGTCTCCCGCCTTTAGCTGATAGCTGCCGTCGTGCACGTCAACGCTCTTGGTGAGGGCGATCGCGCCGGAGTCCGTCGCCTGTGCCTCATAGGTGTTGGTGAAGCTGGGCTTCGTGACATTCGTGCCGTCGTAGGCGACGCTCGCCTGCAGCGTGCCGGCATTGTCCGCAACCGTCACCACGGCATGGTGCACCGCGGCGTCGTAGGTCACGTAGGCCAGATCACCCTTCCGCTCCACGATGGTGTACTCGTGCGTGCCCGGCTTCGCGTAGGAGAAGGCGTCGAAGTTAACACTTCCGTCCGCGCCGTTGGTCGCGGTCCGGACGGGCTTGGCCCCGGCAAGCTGCTCAGCCGTCAGGTTGCCCTCGTACACATCGAAGGTGAACTCGCCGCACTTGGGGACGATCGGCGTGTTGTCGTCCTTCTTCACATAGCTCTTCTGCGCACCGAGGGCCAGGCCGGTCGCGGCCGGCTGGTAGGTGTTGGTGAAGGTATCCGAGCCGGATGCGCTCGTCACGATCGCCTTCGCATTCAGTGCTCCGTTCCCGCCGTCCGTGACCGTCACCGTATAGGTGAGGGGATGGCTGTCATAGACCATGCCCGGCTCCGCGCCCGGCTGCTCCACGATGGTGTAGGTGAAGTCCTTGCTCGCGGCGCCGTCCAAGTCGGAGAGCTGGAACTCGCGCGTGAAGCTGACCTTGCCGTTTGCATCGTTCTTCGCGGTGTCGAGCACCTTGCCGTCGGCGTCCTTCAGCTCGAACGTGTACTCGCCGCCCTTCAGCTTAGTGTCGTGCGTGAAGCCCGGCGCGACCGCAACGACCTTGGTCGCCGTCAGCTCCACGGAGCCGGTTGCGTCGTAAGTGTTCTTGAAGGTGGGGGCATCCGTCTTGCCGTCGTCGTAGGTGACGCTCGCCTCCAGCTGGCCGGCGTTGTCCACGACCGTCACCACGGCATGGTGCACCGTAGCGTCGTAAGTCACGTGGGACAAGTTGCCCTTCTGCTCCGCGATGGTGTATTTGTACTCGCCGGCCTTGGTGTAGTCGATGGTCGGGAAGGCAACGGTGCCGTCCTCGCCGTTCTCAGCGGTCTGGATGGGCTGCTTGCCCTTCAGCTGCTCAGCCGTCAGATCACCCTCGTACAGGTCGAAGGTGAACTCGCCGCCCTTGAGCGTGGCCTGCGTGTTGTCGGACTTCACGTACGATTTCTTCGCCGTGAGCGTAGCCGAGGTCTCGGCAGGCTGGTACTTGTTGGTGAAGGTCGGGGCGTCATTCCTGTCGTCATAAGTGACAGTCGCCTTTGCCTTGTCACCGTCCGCCTTCACCGAGACGTGGACCTTCACCGCCGTGGAATCGTAGGTGATGGTCGAATCGCCGCCAGCGACCTCCTTGAGCGTGTAGTCGTACTCGCCCAGGTTCAGGCCCTTGACGGTCAGCTTGACCTTGCCGTCCCGGTCGTTGGCGCCCTTGGCGACCTCGTTGCCGGCCTGGTCGTACAGGCCGAAGGCGAACGCGCCGTCCGTCAGCGCCTTGCCCGTGAGGGTCTTCGTTGCCTCGACGGTAACGTCCGTCGTCGGCTTCGAGTTGGTGAAGGTCGGCACGGCCTCATCGCCGCCGTAGGTGGCGGTTGCGCCCAGCGTGCCGTTCTTGTTATCGGTGACGCTGACCTTGACCTTCACTTCCTGACCGTCGTAGACGACGGTCAGGTCGGCGCCCTTCACCTCCTTGATGGTGTAGTCGTAGTCACCGGCCTCGGTGTAGTTGATGGGCTGGAAGGTAATGTTGCCGTTCTCGTCGTTCGTGACGGTCTCAAGGGGCGTGCCTTCCGCCTTGTCACCCTTGTACAGAGCAAACGAGAAATCGTTCCCCGCGAGCGCACCGCCCGTAAAGTGCTTCTTCGCCGCCAGGGTCACGGAACCCTTCGCAGCATAGCTGTTGGTAAAGGTGGCGAGGTTCACCTTGCCTTTCTTGACCTCAAGCGTCTCGCTCTTGTCATCGCCGTCCTTTTCCACCGCCACGCCTGTGACAGTCAGCTTGGCATTCTTGTCCTCAACCTTCACCGTGACGGTGTAGGTGGAATCGTCCATCGTCCAACCAGCGTTCTGCACACCAGTCGTATTAGGATCGTCATCTTCCCCGTGGGCCTCGGTGAGCGTAAACGTGTAGTCGCCTGCCTTGTTGAATGTCATGTCGGAGAAGTTGAGGGGCTGGCCGTCCTTGCCGGTGATCTCCCCCTTCGTGGTCTTGGACTCCGAGGGTGTGTCACCCTTTAGACCGTCATCCTCCAGATCGCCGGCGTCAATCTTATCCTTCGTCTTCGACGTGGCAGCCAGCGTGAACGAGAACTTCTTGTCCGTCCTCTCGGTGCCGGAGATCTTCTTCGTTACCTGTGGGGTCAGTTTGTCGCTGGCTTCCGCCGTGTAAGTGTTGGTAAACACCAGCTTGTTGGCTTCGACCAACGTGCCGTCGGTATTTTGCTTCGCGATCTTACTGGTGACGCTATCGCCTGCGTCCTTCAGATCCGTGGCACCCTGCTTGCGGCCGGTCAGCTTATAGCCCGCGGGCATCTGGTCTGCGCCGGTCAGCTCCCGCACCGTGTACTCGTCGCCCTCGCTAAGACCGTACACGCGAATCGTCTCGTCGGCCTTGATGGTTTGTGAATAGCCGTTCGTCAGGTTGAACACGTTGCCGACCCGCCGCTCGCCCGCAGTCCCCGCCTTCTCGAACACTGCAGCCTTGTAGGTCTTCCCCTCGGGCACGGTGAACTTGAAGGTGAACCCCGCGTCCTTATTGCCCGTCAGGCCATCGGGCACGTCAACCTTCTTCGTCACCTCGAGGCTCGCCTCGCGTTCGTTCGCCACGCGCACGCAGGTGGCGCCCGTGAACAGGGCATTCAGGTTCATGTCGCCCAGATCGGCGCGGGCGCCCTTCGCATTAGTGACACCAGGTTCATCCTGCGTGATGCCCATACGTATCCAGCCCGTCTCGGTCTCCAGGCGGTAGGGTTCGCCCGCCTTGGTGGGCCCATACTGGTAGATACGTCCGTTGGCGCCGTACTTGAGGTGTACCGTGTCGCCGGCACCGGCGGAATCGACATCGCTCCACGAAAGATTACCGCCATCGGTCACGCCATCCGATGTCTGCCGCATACCCTTGATCCACGTGAGTGTGTTGTCGATGTCGCCCTCTGCGCCAAACTGGCCCAGACTCTTCATAAGCGTGCCCGGCCCCACGAACGTCGAGACGCCGTCATCGGCCGTACCAGCATCGGCATGGACGCCGTAATCGTCCACAATCACCTTGGTGAGCGTGTCGTTAAGCAGGAAGCCCTTGGGCGCCGAGACCTCCTTTAGGAAGTAGGCGCCCTTCACGAGCGGCTTGTTGCCGTCGCTCGTACACGGGAATATGCCCGCCCCTTCGAGCTGGATCGGGTTGCTGACCTGCCCCGTCGTCAAGGTGTCGTAGGGGATCTGGTCGCCGTTGAGCACGACTTTGCCGTTCGCGTCTGTTGTCACCTGACCGTCCGTGTACAAGCCGAACTTCGCGCCGTCTACGGGGTTGCCCTCGGTATCGGTCTTCTGCACGAACAGGCGGTTCTGGATGTTCGTGACGAGCAGGCTCGTGGCGAACTGCCGCTTAAAGTTCACCTGGTCACCGGGGAGGTCATCACTGAACACATGGACCGTGTTGTCCGTATTCGCGTCGGCGATGGAGCTCGCCGTTGTGTAGTAGATGGCCACCGCGTACTCGGCATTCTTGCGGGCATCACCGCTCAGCAAGTAGTAGTACTTGGAGATGTCACCGGGCAGATACGGAATCTCTACCTGGTACTGGCCGCTCGTGTTGAGCGTGAAGGCGTACAGGTCCTTCTTCGCCGCCTCGATGGCGCCGGCCATGCCCTGGGCGCCGGCGAGGGTATACCCCTTCGTCGGGTCGCCCGACACGGCGTGCCAGGCGTTCTTGCTTTTATCGCGCTTGAAAACTACTGCGAACAGGGTGCCGCGCTTCATATCAACAATATTGCCTGGCTTCATCGAGTCATCGTCCGCCTGGTACACGGTCGACGGCGCGGTGATGGTCTCCTTCGAGCCGGCGAACGCACCGCTCTGCCAAACGGAGCTGTCCGCGTCCATACCGCCGCGGTTGATGATGACGCCGCCCGCGCCGTTCTCGTCGCTCGCGGGCACGTACTCGAACTGCATGCTACCGTCCGTTGCCGTGAGGCTCGAGCGGTGACCTTCGGGCACCTTTGTTTCCTTCAGGAGGTAGTACCGGCAATTATGGTCTTTACTATAAAGGTCATCGAAGTTGATAACGCCGTTGTCCACTTTATTCGTGAGCGTCAGTTGTCCATCCGCGTCCGTGGTGCCGGAGCCAAGAAGGTAATTCTGATCAGTGGTCGTGTCAGTGAAGTGCTCGTCTGTCTTGTACAGCGCAAACTGAGCGCCCTCCACCAGACCGCCATCCTGGTCGAACTTGATAATGTCGGACTCGGGAACCGTCACGAGGTTGTACTTGAGCTTCATGTTGGAGTCGGTGGCGCCACGCTCCAAGTAGAAGAACTTGAGCGTGTGGCTGGTGTCGTTAGCGAAGGTGCTGCCAGTGAAGCCCGAAGTGCCCCGCCCCGCTTCCTGGAACTTTTCTAACAGCGTGCCGTTTGGGGAATCGTTAACCTTAATCTCGCCCGTTTGGAAGTTAATGGTCAGATCAGCACTGGTGTGGATACCGCCAATGTCGCCCACGAGGACATCGTCAATGAACACCCAGACGTCGTCGTCTCCGGCGAATTCAAAGGTCATGGGCTTGTCAGCGTTCGTTTTGCCATCCTTCGGCTGCACGAAGCGCGACGACATGGAGAGGCCGAAATAATGGTTGAGGGGTCCGTTGTTCTGCGACGTAATGCCGTTCGGGACGAGTTTGCCGTCCTTTTCCTTGAATACCTCATCGGCCGCATCGAAGGGGAAGAACTGGCCTACTGAATGAGGCTCAGCCCCCGCTTGCATAACGCCGGCAGCATTGTAGACATCAAATGCATTCTTATTGGCGTTGTACGCCGCGTAGTTCCGCGAGCTGTCATACTCGTAGTAGCCACCCTTGGCCTGCAACAGACCCGTCACACCCATATGGGATATCTTGCCCGTCTGGACGGAGGAATCAAACAGGTAGCCGAGGGATTCTCCCTCCCAGCGGTTGGTGAGTTTCGGGTAACCACCGGCAAGAACATTGTTCACGATGCCGGTGCGGACCCGGGAGCCACCCGTATACTGGTTAAGTTCCTCGCTGGCTCCTTGATCCTTGAACTGGAAGCGGTGGTTCTTGTTGATGCCGCCGTTGCCGGAAACCGACAGATGGTTATCGGGATTCACCCAGTAATCAAACAGGTTGATTGTTGTCCCCGAAGGCGAAATCGTCGGAACCGTGTGGTCCGAAATTGCCGCCTCGGCACGAAGCGGCAGGAAGAAACTCGCCGTCAGCGCGATGGCGAGGGCCAGAACAATCGCATATGGCGAGACCGAGCGCAGCCCGCGACGACGGCCACAAGACATGACGGACCACCGCTCGCGCGGCCGGTGTTCACCAGGAAGTTCCCTGCTTAGACACCCCCCCCGGTAGCAATATTCACGAGTCGAGACGTCATCTCTCTGAGCTCCTGCATAATTTCCTCCCCAGTCACACGGCGACCTGCCCGGGCGCTCCCCGGGGGCCGAGGCGGTCTGGCACATGCCCGCGGTCGTTCAAGGAATACCAACCCCAGCATATGTCTCTTAAGATATCTTAGTCTTATTCTATGACAGTTTTTTGTCTCATTACCGATGAAATCGGCTCAGTCCCTTTGTCGCATGCTAGAGCGTGTGGAGCAGGGCGATGAGGAAGCGGATGCCTTGGAGGTAGGCGCGACGGGTGATGCGCTCGTTGGTGCCGTGGACGCCGCGGTCGCATTCGTCATCGTCGACCACGAAGGCGGAGAAGCGGATGCACTCGTGGCAAATGCGCTGGTAGTTGGCGGCATCGGTTGCACCAATCACGGTCGAGGGCACGATGCTCATCGGCTCTTGGCCCACCGCAGACGATCCGTTTTCCTCCGTCGGCTTGGGATCACGGAAATAGCGGGCGGCGATGGCGCGGACGGCCTCGAGCCCCGGACCGCCCACGCGCGGGGACGGCGAGGGCTCGGAGCTGCCGGGGCCCAGCTCGACCTCGACTCGGCCGGCGAGCCCAGCGGTGGCAACGGCCTCGCGGCAGCAGGCCACGACATCGGCCACGCTCGTACCCTCGAGCATGCGGAAGTTGATATTGACCCACATATCTTGCGGCATTACGTTGGCACCGGTACTGCCGCCCTCGATTTGCGTGGGCGCACAGGTGGTGGTCACAAGCGGGTACAGCTTTTTGCTGGCAAGGCAGTCGCGCACGATGGCATCCTTGCTGGCAGCAATCTCGTCTGCGGTATAAAGCCCCAGCTCGACGAGCTGCGCGGCAAGCAGATCGGTTACACGCGCCGGCCACTCGATATCGCAAATCGCGGCAATAGCGCGGCTGAGCACTTCGAGCGACGTGCCACCGTAAGGGTTGGAAGAATGCCCGCCCTCGCTCTTCGTCCTGAGCACGATATCGGCATAGCCCTTCTCGGCAAGATCGGCATGCATAAGCCAACCCTCGCCTGCGCCGTACTCGGCAGCCTCAACGATACGATAGTCGCCCTCGTCAATCAGGTACCCAAGCTCAACGCCGCGCTCCTCGAGCACGCGGCCAATGGCACCCGCGCCGCACTGCGTGGTCTCCTCATCCTGGCCAAAGGCCAGCAGCAGGGTTCGTTCGTGTTGCCAGCCGTGCGCCAGCGCATACTCAACGGCCTCCAGGATGCCTGCGACCTGGTCTTTCATATCGATGGCGCCGCGACCCCAAATATAGGTGTCGTCCACGTGCCCGCTAAAGGGATTGTGCGTCCAGTCTGTCTCGGTGCCCGGCACCACGGGAACCACGTCCATGTGGCCCATGAGCATGACCGGCTTGAGGACGGGGTCGATGCCGGCAAGCGTCACGAGCAGCGAATGGTCGATGAGCTCGACCTCGCCCGCCGCAAACACGCGCGGCCAGGCCTGCTGCATATAGGCGCGCAGGTCGGCAAACGCCTGCCAGTCCACCGTCTGGGCATCCATGCTCGAAATCGTCGGAAACGACAGCACGCGGCCCAGGCGCTCGCACGCGCCGACCTCGTCGATATCGGCAAAATCATCCTCGTGCGCAAAGAAGCGCCAAACCTCGGCCATGCCTTCCTCCAAAAACAACGTGGCAAAGAGGCGGTCCCTTTGCCACGTTCGCTTGCATTATTTGTCGTTGAGATAACGCGAGAGGAACTCGCGGGTGCGCTGGTGTTTGGGGTTGCCGAAGAGCTCGGCCGGCGCGGCATCCTCGAGCACCACGCCCTTGTCCATAAAGACCACGCGGTCGGACACCGTGCGGGCAAAGGCCATCTCGTGCGTGACGACGACCATGGTCATGCCGTCGGCGGCGAGCTTGCGCATGACCTCGAGCACCTCGCCCACGATCTCGGGGTCGAGCGCGGAGGTCGGCTCGTCGAACAGCATGATCTGCGGATTCATACATAGGGCACGAGCGATGGCCACGCGCTGCTTTTGGCCGCCGGACAGGCGACCAACGGCGGCGTGCGCGAACTTCTCGAGTCCCACGCTCGTCAGATGCTCCAGCGCGACCTTTTCGGCCTCGGCCTTGCTCATCTTTTTGAGCGTGACGGGCGCGAGCGTACAGTTGTCGAGCACATCCATGTTGTTGAAGAGGTTGAAGCCTTGGAACACCATGCCGATGTCCTCGCGCAGCTTGTTGATGTTGCAGCGCTCGGCCGTGAGGTCCTGGCCGTGGAACCAGATGTGGCCCGCGTCCGGGGTCTCGAGCAGGTTGAGGCAGCGCAGGAAGGTCGACTTGCCCGAACCCGAGGCGCCGATGATGGTGACGACCTCACCGGGATTGACAGCGAGGTCGATGCCCTTAAGCACCTCGAGCGA
>OLOJ01002968.1_pt1 | contig 12747 bp, 14 predicted proteins | sample 1672251 | NCBI WGS metagenome assembly OLOJ01 (sample SAMEA3136664, study PRJEB25190) | human gut metagenome | biome: human gut; feature: human-associated habitat; material: faeces | place: Austria | collected 2013 | reverse complement strand
AGGTCTGGAGAGTCCGACCGTGGTCGGCGCGCAGGCAGCAAATGAGCTGCTGAATATTGTCGGTGTAAAGGCTTCCTTTGTGCTGACCGAATATGAAGGGAAGGTTTATATCAGCGCCCGTGCGATTGATGAGGTAAATGTTCAGATCATTATGGAGCGCCTTGGCGGCGGAGGCCATATGAATATTGCCGGTGCACAGCTGAAGGATACCGATCTGGAGGGCGCAAGGGTGAAGCTGAAAGAAGTACTGACACAGATGACGAAAGAAGGAGCGATTTAATTATGAAGGTTATTTTATTACAGGATGTAAAGGCACTTGGAAAAAAGGGCGATGTTGTAAATGTCAGCGACGGATATGCAAGAAATATGCTTCTGAAAAAGGGGATTGGTAAAGAGGCAAACGGTCAGAACATCAATGACCTGAAGCTGCAGAAGGCCAATGAAGAGAAGGTCGCAAAGGAAAATCTGGAGGCAGCAAAAAAGCTGGCCGAGGAGATGAAGGATAAAGAGATCCGGGTTTCCGTCAAGGCAGGCGAAGGCGGACGGGTATTCGGATCCGTATCGACGAAAGAGATCGCAGAGGAGATCAAAAAGCAGCTCGGCTATGAGATCGATAAGAAAAAGATTTTACTGGATGCACCGGTGAAGGCACTTGGCTACACCGAGATCGGTATCAAACTGCACACCAAAGTGACAGCGAAGATGCGGGTACATGTGGTAGAGGGATAAGCAGCAACACGGAATAACCAGACTTTGCAGGGTACTGCGCAGTCTGGTTATATTTTACGGCGGAGATCATAACAAAACGGAGCAGATTTCCGCTTGTTCAGGAGGAAATAGATTGTGGCAGATGAATTACTGAAACGGGTCATGCCAAACAATGTGGAAGCAGAGCAGTCGGTCATCGGTGCGATCACGATTGCTTCGGAGATTCTGACGGTAGATGATTTTTACCAGAAGCAGTACGGGATTTTGTTTGAAGCGATGGTGGAACTGTATACCGAGAATGTTCCGGTCGATTTGATCACCCTGCAAAACCGGCTGAAGGAGAAGGATGTGCCGCCGGAGATCAGCAGTCTGGAATATGTCGGTGATCTGGTAACTACAGTTCCGACGTCTGCAAACGTAAAATATTATGCGGAGATCGTGGCAGATAAGGCAATGATGCGAAAACTTATCAAGCTGACCGAGTCAATTGCAAATACTTGTTATGTCGGGAAAGAATCTCTTCCGGTAATTATGGAACAGACGGAGAAATCGGTATTTGAATTATTACAGCACCGCAATACCGGAGATTATGTTCCAATCAAAGATGTTGTATTAAATGCGCTGGAACGAATCGAGAAAGCTTCAAAGAATAAAGGAACTGTTACAGGAATCCCGACAGGATTTATTGATTTAGATTACAAATTATCCGGCCTTCAGCCGTCAGATCTTGTTCTTGTAGCGGCCCGTCCGTCTATGGGTAAGACAGCGTTCGTACTGAATATTGCCCAGTATGTTGCATTTAAGAAAAATAAAGGTGTTGCCATTTTCAGTCTTGAGATGTCAAAGGAACAGTTGGTGAACCGTATGTTTTCTCTGGAATCCCAGGTAGATGCACAGGCACTCAGAACCGGTAATCTAAAAGATTCCGAGTGGGAGAAGCTAATCGAAGGAGCCGGAATTATCGGAAAGTCACACCTTGTGATTGACGATACACCAGGTATTTCCGTATCCGAACTTCGTTCAAAATGTAGGAAATATAAACTGGAGCAGGATCTTCAGCTTGTCATCATTGACTACTTGCAGTTGATGAGTGGAAGTGTAGGTGGGAAATCCGAGTCCAGACAGCAGGAGATTTCTGAAATCTCACGTTCACTAAAAGCTCTTGCAAGAGAGTTAAATGTACCGGTCATTGCATTGTCACAGCTCAGCCGTGCGGTAGAGTCGAGACCGGATAAGCGTCCGATGCTTTCTGACCTCCGTGAGTCCGGAGCTATCGAGCAGGATGCCGACGTTGTAATGTTTATTTATCGTGATGAGTATTATAATAAAGATTCCGAATTTAAGAAACAGGCCGAGATTATTATAGCAAAACAGAGAAACGGTCCGGTAGGGACCGTTAATCTGGCTTGGCTTGGTGAATACACGAAGTTTGCAAATTTAAGCAGGCAGGAATAGCCGTTTTAATTTGCCGATTGGACCAGCTTCAGCTGCAGCTTTCCGATAGGATTGCTGTTGTCTGATGAGCTGGTCTATTTTTTTAAACTGTTCTTCCTCCTGCCGTTCCTTTGCATCCAACAGAAAAGACATTTCCCGACTGAACATCTGCATCAAGACTTCGTTATTGTTTTCCAGCATTCTTTTCATATGTAACTGCTCACGAGTGCGCCGGATATCAGGAATGACGGCTTTTAGTTCTTCAAAAGGGACTCCTTGTTCATAGAGTTCTCTAATACAGCCGTAAAGCCTGGCATCGTCCCGGGTCTCTTTTCTTAGTTGTTCCAGAGCATTGCCCATAATAAAACCCCCTTATTCAATTAAGATTTCTTTGCAAAAGGATAGATTCCCTTTGCCTGTCCCAAGAATAGCATATGAAAAGTGCAAAAAAAGTCAAAACGTGGGGCAAGAAAAAAGAATGTTCCTGAACCGGAACATTCTTTTTGCGTTTAAATCTTATATGTGTGGAATCTTATGCCTCGGAAATTGCTCCTACTGGGCACTGTGCTGCACATGCACCACAGTCGATACAAGCATCAGCGTTGATCTCGTATTTGCCATCTCCTTCAGAAATAGCGCTTACTGGACATTCTGCTTCGCAGCTTCCACATGAAATACAATCGTCTCCAATTACGTGTGCCATGGGTAATTACCTCCTTTTTCATAAATATGTTGAATAGACATAGACATTTTCGTCTGCTACTATCATAATACAAAAAAATCAATTATACAAGCAGTATATTGTGAAAAAAATAATCAATAAGACATGTGAGAGAAATATTTAAGAAATTCTTTAAAAAAAAATTCAAGCTTTTTTCGCGAATATGGTGTATAGTGTTTAAGTGGAAAATAAGATGCATGACAATTGTTAAGGGGATTGGTATTATGAAGAAAAGATGCAAGATGATCATCGCACTGCTTAGTGCAGCTATGGTGCTGACTGCATGTGCGCAAAATACATCAGACACAGATAGCAATAAGGCAAATGATACAAAGACGCAGGATACTTCAAAAGATGTGGCACAAGATGATACGGAGACAGAAAAGACGAAGGAATATCAGGCAAAGCTGGACATGATCGAACCTTCTGCATACGGAGATGCCAGAGGATTATCGCTTGAAGAAGGCGCTTACATTTCCATTATTGGAAAAGGGACAAATGACGATTTCTGGGTGCAGGTAAAAAAAGGTGCCGAGCAGGCAGGTAAAGATATCAATGAGCAGCTTGGCTACAAAGGGAAAAAAGCAGTCAAGGTCGTGTATAGCGGTCCATCTGATAAGGACAATGTGGATGAGCAGGTTAATATTCTGGATGAGGAGTTATCCCGTTATCCGGCAGCTTTGGCAATTTCTATTGCAGACGCTAAAGCATGCGAAGTGCAGTTCGATCAAGCCGGTTGGAATGGAACACCAATTGTAACATTTGATTCAAGCAGTGATTATCCGGGAATCAGTGCATTTGTCTCAACAGATAACAGTGCAAGTGCAACAGAAGCAGCAAACCGACTGGCGGAGGCAATGGGGGAATCCGGAGAAGTCATGCTTTTTATGCAGGACTCGAAATCGCAGGTAGCCCAGACAAGGGAAAATGCATTTGTAAGCCAGATTCAGAGCACATATCCGAATATCACGATTGTAGAGACATACCATATGGATCAGATTGACACTTACAAAAACCAGATGATACAGGAGTTAGCAACGGACAAGCAGGCAGCGGATATTACGGAAGAGGAAGTGATTGATTATTTGTTTGAAAAACACCCGAATGTAAAGGGATGTTTTGCAAGTAACAGTGACGCTATGGAACTGGTGCTCGATGAGATGGAGAGAAAGAATGTATCACCATTCATAGTCGGATATGATGTGAATGATGATTCGATGGAAGCATTGAAAGCAGGAAAGATTGACGGACTTGTTGTACAGAATCCGTTCGGTATGGGGTATGCGGCAACGATTGCTTCTGCAAGAGCAGCGCTGAATATGGGAAATGAAGCATTTGTCAATACAGGATATGTGTGGGTAACAAAGCAGAATCTGAATGATGAAGCGGTTCAGAGTATCCTGAATTAAGAGGAAAATGATATGATTACGAGTACGTCGAATGCGAAAGTCAAACGACTGGTGAATTTAAAAAAGAAGAAAAAGCTCAGAGATGAAGAAGGTGTCTTCCTTGTAGAAGGTATCCGCATGTTCCGGGAAGTGCCAAAAGACCGTCTGGTGGAAGTCTATGCATCGGAAGAGTTCTGGAATCGGGAGCGTAAGGCTGTAGAACAGGTATTGGCAGGAACGAAAGTGCAGCCGGAGATTCTGGCAGATTTTGTTTTTGAATATGTGTCTGACACGAAGACGCCGCAGGGGATTCTTTGCCTGGTGCGTCAGAAACAATACAGCATTACTGAGATTGTGAAGGAAAAAGGTGGGGAATTACCACTTCTTCTTGTATTGGATCAGATCCAGGATCCTGGAAATCTGGGAACCATTGTACGGACAGCAGAGGGCGCAGGAGTGACGGGGATTGTAATGAGTCAGGACTGTGTAGATATGTACAATCCGAAGGTAGTCCGTTCTACGATGGGGGCGGCTTATCGTGTACCATTCTGCTATGTGGATGATCTGGCAGAGGAAGTAAAGCAGATGAAAGAAGCAGGAATCTGCACTTATGCGGCCCATTTGGAAGGGAAAAATTCCTACGATGAAGAAGATTATCGCAAAGCCAGTGCATTTCTGATAGGAAATGAAGGAAATGGTCTCCGTGATGAGGTGGCAGATCAGGCACAGGTGTATATCCGTATTCCGATGAAGGGACAGGTAGAGTCTCTGAATGCGGCAGTGGCTACGGCAATTCTGACATTCGAGGCAGCAAGACAGAGACGATAAGATAAATAAATGATGAGAAAAAAAGCAACGAATGCCGAGAGGGATTCGTTGCTTTATTATGCAAAGTATAGTAATATGATACTAAGCCGTTAAGCTGGGATTTTCCTCAAAATGACATGGAAAATGATATGGAAAAGGACAGCTTTGGAAAGCATAGAGTGATAGAAGGATTTGTGTCAGTACTATGTGCTGTGAATTTTGAATGAAGGAGGGTCAGATTATGCAGACGACGGTTATCTGGTTAAGCTTATTTGTACTGTTTCTGGTTATCGAGATCATTACGATGGGGCTTACGACTATCTGGTTCGCAGGAGGAGCATTAGTTGCATTTCTTGTGGCAGTACTGGGGTTGGGACTAGGAGTGCAGATTATAATATTTGCAATTGTATCTTTGGCACTTCTGGCAGTGACAAGACCGCTTGCCATGAAGTACTTTAACCAGGAGAGACAAAAGACCGGAGCAGAGCTTCTGATCGGACAGAAAGCACTTGTAATTGAAGAGATTGACACACTTTCGTCAAAAGGACGTGTGGAGGTGCGTGGGCAGGAGTGGGCTGCGAAGACAGATGCCCCGGAAGGAAAGATCCCAAAGAATGCAATTGTAGTAGTTGAAGGTATTCAGGGAGTGAAACTGATTGTAAGGAATGGAGAGGAGACGAAGATATGATGGCAGCATTAATGGGAACATTTTTAGTGATTATTTTAATTATTGTTATGGTATTACTGATTTCCTGTGTGAAAATCGTAAGACAGGCGCAGGCACTTGTGATTGAGAGACTGGGAGCATACCAGGCAACGTGGGGAACCGGACTTCACTTTAAACTTCCGATCGTGGATCGTGTTGCAAGAAGAGTGGATATGAAAGAGCAGGTTGTAGATTTTGCGCCACAGCCGGTTATCACAAAAGATAATGTAACAATGAGAATCGATACCGTTGTATTTTACCAGATTACAGATCCGAAGATGTTCTGTTATGGAGTGGCAAATCCGATTATGGCGATCGAGAACCTGACAGCGACAACTCTTCGTAATATTATCGGAGATCTGGAGCTGGATCAGACACTGACTTCCCGCGAAACGATTAATACGAAGATGCGGGCATCTCTGGATGTGGCAACAGATCCATGGGGAATCAAAGTGAACCGTGTAGAGCTTAAGAATATTATTCCTCCGGCAGCTATCCAAGATGCCATGGAAAAGCAGATGAAAGCAGAGCGTGAGAGACGTGAAGCAATCTTACGTGCAGAGGGAGAGAAAAAATCTACGATTCTTGTTGCAGAGGGACATAAAGAATCTGCAATTCTGGATGCTGAGGCTGAGAAGCAGGCTGCAATCTTACGTGCAGAGGCGCAGAAAGAGGCTATGATTCGTGAGGCAGAAGGTCAGGCTGAGGCGATTATGAAAGTACAGCAGGCAAATGCAGACGGTATCCGCTTCCTGAAAGAAGCAGGAGCAGACGAGGCAGTTCTTACAATGAAGAGCCTGGAAGCATTTGAAAAAGCTGCAGATGGAAAGGCTACAAAGATTATTATTCCATCTGAGATCCAGGGAATCGCAGGACTGGTGAAGAGCATCAAAGAAGTCGCAGTTGATGATACACAGAAATAATAAATATGACAGAATGACAGCAAGCCGGATAAGAGACGGCTTGTAAATATACAGAAAGAAGGACATAAGAGAGATGGATTTAAAGGGAAGAAATTTTCTGACACTGAAAGATTTTACACCAGAGGAAATCACATACATGCTGGATCTTGCGGCAGATCTCAAGGATAAGAAGAAAAAAGGTATTCCGGTCGATAAATACAGAGGCATGAATGTAGCGCTGATTTTTGAAAAGACAAGTACAAGAACACGTTGTGCATTTGAAGTGGCAGCACATGACATGGGCATGGGAACAACTTATCTTGATCCGACAGGATCACAGATCGGCAAGAAAGAAAGTATTGAAGACACAGCAAGAGTTCTCGGAAGAATGTTCGATGGAATTGAGTACCGTGGATTTGGTCAGGAGATTGTAGAAGACCTTGCAAAATATGCAGGAGTTCCAGTATGGAACGGACTGACAAATGAGTATCACCCGACACAGATGCTGGCAGATATGTTGACAATCCGTGAGCATTTCGGACATTTAAAAGGAATAAAACTGGTGTACATGGGTGATGCAAGATACAATATGGGTAACTCTCTTATGATCGCATGTGCGAAACTGGGAATGCATTTTGTAGCATGTACCTCTAAGAATTATTTCCCAAATGCAGAGCTTGTTGAAACTTGCCAGGGATATGCAAAGGAAAGCGGAGCAACCATCACTCTGACAGAAGATGTAGAGAGCGGAACAAAAGACGCAGATGTTATCTACACAGATGTATGGGTATCCATGGGAGAGCCTGACGAAGTCTGGGAGGAGCGTATCCGCGAGCTGTCACCATATAAAGTAACAAAGAAAGTTATGGAGAATGCAGGAGAGAAAGCAATCTTCCTTCACTGCCTGCCGGCATTCCATGATCTGAAGACAAAGATCGGCAAACAGATTTACGAGAAATATGGTCTGACAGATATGGAAGTTACAGACGAAGTATTCGAGTCTTCCCAGTCAAAAGTATTTGATGAGGCAGAGAACCGTATGCATACGATCAAAGCAGTTATGGTAGCGACACTCGGCGAGAGATAAGCATAAGATCAATGAAATGACAAGGCATTCGAGAAATGTCTGAATATAGAAAAAGATAAGAAGAGATAAAAGATGAAATCAGAAATATTACGCTTATTAAAAGAAAGTGATGATTACATCTCCGGGCAGCAGATGTGCGACAGATTCCATGTGTCCAGAACGGCTGTATGGAAAGCGATAGAACAATTAAAAAAAGAAGGTTACGAGATAGAGGCGGTGCGCAATAGAGGGTACCGCCTTCTCGAAAGTCCGGATATTATGTCGGAGGCGGAGATCCGAAGCCTTATGGATACAGAATGGGCAGGAAAGAATATCGTTTATTTTGATGAGATTGATTCTACGAATAATCGGGCAAAAGAGCTGGGTGAGAAAGACGGTGCTCATGGAACACTTTTTGTGGCAGATCGTCAGGTGGCTGGAAAAGGGAGAAGAGGCCGTGTGTGGGAATCCCCAAAAGGAATCAGCATTTATATGACAATTCTGCTCCGACCAGATCTGATACCGACAAAGGCACCGATGCTGACATTAGTTATGGCACAGAGTGTGGCAGAAGGTATCCGGGAAGTGACCGGCATGGAGACTGGAATCAAATGGCCGAACGATATTGTTATGAATAAAAAGAAGGTCTGCGGAATTTTGACAGAGATGAGCACGGAGATTGATTATATCAACTATGTGGTCATCGGTGTAGGAATCAATGTCAATCAGAAAGTATTTGACGAGGAACTGAAAGAGAAAGCCACTTCCCTTATGATTGAGACAGGGGCACCGGTAAAACGTTCCGCACTGATTGCAGCTGTCATGAAGCATTTTGAAAAAAATTATGCACTTTTTATGGAAAATGGTGATTTGTCCGGATTACAGGAGAGTTATAATGAGATGCTTGTAAACCGGGGAAAAGAAGTACGGATTCTGGAGCCGGGAAATGAATATAATGCCCATGCATATGGAATCAACGAGACAGGAGAATTAATCGTACGCACACAAAAAGGCGAAGAAAAACATATATTTGCAGGAGAAGTATCTGTAAGAGGGATTTATGGGTACGTATAATCCCAGGACATAAGCTTGTGTGACGTGAGAAGCCTGACAGGATTTTGCCTAGTGTTACACGGCTTAGAAATTATAAAAAAGGAGTAGTTTATGTATCAGGATAAGGTCGTGCTTTGTGGCGCGAATTCATATGAAGAAAAATATTATCTGAACCCGGATTTTGACAGACTTCCGGATCATGTAAAGGATGAGCTGAAGATCATGTGCGTACTGTATGTAAATGATGTAGGCGGAATTCTGACACTCGTATTTGAAGAAGACGGAGAACTGTGTTTCGAAGTGACTTCCGAGGACTTTGATCCAACATTTGATGATATTGGAAGCCATCTGAAAATCAAGCAGATCCAGAGAGAAAAGCAGGATCTGTTAGAAGCACTGCAGTTGTATTACCGAGTATTTTTTCTGGGAGAGGAGATTGAATAGATGCTGTTAGTTATCGATGTTGGAAATACAAACATTACATTAGGAGTATTTAACGGTGAGAATTTGTCAGCAACATTTCGCATGACTACGAAGATACAGAGGACCTCTGATGAGTATGGAATTGCGCTAAATGAACTGATCTGGCATCAGGGATTTGAAAAGTCAGATATTGATGCCTGTATTGTAGCATCCGTTGTGCCGGACATTATGCATTCTCTTGGAAGTGCCATGATCAAATATTTCGGAATCAAGCCAATCGTAGTTTCCGCCGGAATCAAGACCGGGCTGAAGATAAAGACTGAAAATCCAAAACAGGTCGGAGCAGACCGTATTGTTGATGCAGTGGCAGCATATACACTTCACGGCGGACCAGTCATCGTGATTGATTATGGAACTGCTACAACTTACGATGTAGTAGGAGCGGATGGAACATTTGAGGCAGCAGTTATCGCTCCGGGAATCCGCACCTCTGCACAGGCAATGTGGAATCAGGCAGCAATGCTCCCGGCAGTCGAGATTAAGAAACCAGAATCAATTTTAGCAAAAGAGACCATTTCCTGTATGCAGGCCGGAATTGTATTCGGACAGATTGGGCAGACAGAGTATATCGTCAAGAAGATAAAAGAAGAGTCCGGATATGTAGATGCAAAAGTTGTAGCAAGCGGCGGTCTCGGTAAGATCATTGCAAAAGAGACAGATATCATCGACGTATACGATCCACAGCTTACATTAAAAGGATTACGGATGATTTACGAGAAAAATAAACGTTAAAATAATAACGGGGGACGTAGTAAAATGCCAAAGTACTACGTCCCCAATTAGTAAAAGGGGTGTCCCTAATTAATTAAAGAGGTGTCTCAAATTGGAAATTGGAAATTTAAAATTAGAGAATCCGTACATTCTGGCTCCTATGGCAGGCGTGACAGACCTGCCTTTTCGTTTGCTCTGTAAAGAACAGGGGGCGGGACTTTTATGTATGGAAATGATCAGTGCGAAAGCACTGCAATATAAGAATAAAAATACAAAAGTGCTACTTGCGATCCACCCGCAGGAGTATCCGGTATCATTACAGTTATTTGGTTCAGATCCTAAGATTATCAGCGAGCAGGCGAAGAGAATTGAAGACCTGCCGTTTCAGATTCTGGACATTAATATGGGGTGTCCGGTTCCAAAAGTCGTGAAGAATGGAGAGGGGTCTGCGCTCATGAAGAATCCGAAGCTGGTGTTTGAAATCGTATCACAGCTTGTGAAAGCGATTGAAAAACCAGTGACGGTTAAGATTCGAAAAGGTTTTGATGATGATCATATAAATGCGGTGGAAATCGCGAAGATTGCAGAGGAAGCTGGGGCATCAGCGGTTGCAGTTCATGGAAGAACAAGAGAACAGTATTATTCCGGCGAGGCGGATTGGGATATTATCCGTCAGGTGAAAGAGGCAGTGCATATTCCGGTTATTGGAAATGGAGATGTGACGTCTGCCGAAAAGGCAGCGGAAATGCGGAAGATCACAGGCTGTGACGGCGTGATGATAGGACGTGGTGTTCAGGGAAATCCATGGATTTTCCGAGAGCTGGCTGAGTATGACAGAACCGGAACAATTCCACCAAGACCGACACAAGAAGAAATTCGGAATATGATGCTTCGGCATGCAAGAATGCAGTTGGAATTCAAAGGAGAGTACCTTGGAATCCGGGAAATGCGTAAGCATGTGGCATGGTATGTAAAAGGAATGAAAGGTGCAGCGAAGTTCCGCGCACAGATCAATCAGGTAGAATCTTACGAAGAGCTGGAAGAATTGTTGAAGATGTTAATAAAATAGAAAGAATTTGTAATTGCAACATCATAAAAAGACTATAGACTGCGTATACTTTATCGTGCAAAATGATTGACAATAGTCGGCTGGTTTTGTATAATAATGAAATTGTGAAAGTATCTTTATTTTCAAGAAAGGGAGCAAAAGAATACCATGGAAGCAAAGAAGAAATTACTTACTTATGCAGGATTAAAAGCACTTGAAGAGGAGTTAGAGAATCTGAAAGTTGTTAAGCGTAAGGAAGTTGCTGCAAAGATAAAAGAAGCTAGAGAACAGGGAGATTTATCAGAGAATGCGGAGTATGATGCTGCAAAAGATGAGCAGCGTGATATTGAGGCTCGTATCGAGGAGCTGGAAGCAATTCTCAAGAACGCTGAAGTCGTTGTAGAAGATGAAGTTGATTTTGATAAGATTAACGTAGGATGTACAGTAAAGGCATATGACATCACATTTGACGAAGAAATCGAATTCAAATTGGTAGGTTCAACAGAGGCTAACAGTCTGGAAGGAAAGATTTCAAACGAGTCACCAGTTGGACATGCCCTGATCGGCAAGACGATTGGAGATGTTGTAGAAGTGGAGACACAGGCTGGAGTTATGCAGTACAAAGTACTGGATATTACACGTACAGTATAAGAAAAGGAAGAGAGGAGAATCGCAGTGGGAGATCAGCAGAAGAATACACAGGAACCTGACGTAAATCAGCTTAGAAAGGTTCGTCGTGAGAAACTTGCAGATTTACAGGCAAACGGAAAGAATCCATTTGAGATCACAAAGTATGATGTGACTTGTCATGCAACAGATATTAAAGAAAATTTTGAGGAGATGGAAGGAAAACACGTATCAGTAGCAGGACGTGTGATGCAGAAGCGTGTTATGGGAAAAGCTTCTTTCTGTAACATTTTAGACCTCAGTGGAAATATTCAGTCTTATGTTGCAAGAGACAGTATCGGAGAAGAGTCATATAAGGATTTCAAGAAACTGGATATCGGAGATATCATTGGTATTGAAGGTGAAGTATTCAAGACTAAGACCGGTGAGATTTCTATCCATGCATCTGCAGTAAAACTTCTGTCTAAGAGTCTGCAGATTCTTCCAGAGAAGTTCCACGGACTGACAAACACAGATACACGTTACCGCCAGAGATATGTAGATTTGATTGTGAACCCGGAGGTTCGTGACACATTTATTAAACGTTCCAGAATTATCAGTGCAGTTCGCCGTTATCTGGACGGACAGGGATTTATGGAAGTTGAGACTCCGATGCTGGTTGCAAATGCCGGTGGAGCTGCAGCAAGACCTTTTGAGACTCATTTTAATGCACTGAATGAGGATTTGAAGCTTCGTATTTCTCTGGAACTTTACTTAAAAAGACTGATTGTTGGTGGACTTGAGAGAGTTTACGAAATCGGACGTGTATTCCGTAACGAAGGTCTTGACACAAGACACAATCCAGAATTCACTCTGATGGAGTTATATCAGGCATATACAGATTACAACGGAATGATGGATCTGACAGAGAATCTGTACCGTCACGTTGCACAGGAAGTACTTGGAACAACGAAAATTGTTTACAAGGGAATCGAGATGGATCTCGGAGAACCATTCGAGCGTATCACGATGGTAGACGCAGTTAAAAAATATGCCGGAGTTGACTGGAATGAAGTTGAGACTCTGGAGCAGGCAAGAGAACTTGCAAAAGAGC
>OLOJ01002965.1_pt1 | contig 12760 bp, 12 predicted proteins | sample 1672251 | NCBI WGS metagenome assembly OLOJ01 (sample SAMEA3136664, study PRJEB25190) | human gut metagenome | biome: human gut; feature: human-associated habitat; material: faeces | place: Austria | collected 2013 | reverse complement strand
AACTCAAGTGCAACATTAACACTTGCGCTCTGCATTTTAGGAATAGCGGTACAGTTTCTCACAACAAAAGACCCTGTACCAAAAAAAGTTTCCAGACATAAGCATGGATAAATTTAATTTATAAATTTGATACAGTTACAGCACTTGTACTGCTGAAAAAGCGCACTTATCTAAGCCTTCTGTCTTAGACAAAAGACCAGCCTGGATACTCCGGTTCATCCTCAGCTGTGTCCCATACTCTCTGGTGATCCGTTCCAGATCTTCCCTTCTTTTTTCTTTTGCTTTGCCACAGACAGGGAAAACAAAAACAGCTTTTGGCATCGGGCGTGGCGAATGGCGAGGATTCATGTATTTGCAATGGAATCGGATTCCGAAAATTTATGAAAAAAGCGTGGATGCCTATGGTATAAAGAGCAGATGCTTTGCAGGTTTTGCGTCACGAAACTTGAGAACGAACCCGCCACCGAGCGCGTTGTCTGAGCGGCCGCGAGTTTAGCGCGAATGGCGTTTCCATAAACGTTCGAAAGTTGAGTAGCAAAACGCACGTCATCTGCGATTATACCATAGGTCCCACGCTTGTTCGTAAAAATATGGCAGCGATTCCATGCAATGCATGAATCCCTGCCATAGGGTAGGGCTGTTTTTGATGCGACAGCCCCTTCTTAAATCCTCTTCTACTATCTTAATGTGCTCTACTGTTCTTCCCATAGAACAACTTCACCTGTTTCAAGGCTCTTTTTTACATCTATTATTCGCTGATTAGAAGAACCACGAAATCTGAGTGTAATATCCTTCTTCGCTTCTACAAATGGTCCGTCCACAAGGTAGTCAATCTGTTCTAACATCTTTTTTGTATACTTCCACTTTGGAAGCATTCTATTTAAAATATCCTTTTCAAAAACATAACCTGTAAAACACCAGATGGTTTTGTTGGGATAGACTTCTTTTATTTTGCGTGCCAATGGTAAAAGACCACGCTGGTTTTCAATTTCCAATGGTTCGCCACCAAGAAAAGTAACGCCGGCATAAGCACCAAAACTTAAAGCGTCAATAATGTAATCAATAGTTTCCTGTGTAAACTCTTTCCCGTAATTAAAATCCCAAGCCTGTTCATTAAAGCAACCGGGACATCTATGATTGCATCCGCTGACAAAAAGGGAAAGTCTGATTCCCGGTCCATTTGCAATATCATATGTTTTTAATTCAGCGTAATTCAAAAAATCACTCCTTAAATATTGTCTCTGACAGCTTTACTTACAACATCTGCAACATCAGGATTAAATGCTTCAGGTAAAATATTTTCATCATTTAATTCATCATCAGGAACAAGTGATGCAATTGCAAGAGCAGCAGCTAATTTCATTTCTTCTGTAATCTGCTTTGCACGACCTTCTAAAGCACCCTTGAAAATTCCAGGGAATGCTACAACATTGTTTACCTGGTTAGGGAAGTCAGAACGACCAGTTCCAACAACTCTTGCACCTGCAGCCTTTGCTACATCAGGCATAATTTCGGGAACAGGGTTAGCCATTGCAAAAATAATGGCGTCCTTATTCATTGTTTTAACCATTTCTGCTGAGACTATGTTTGGAGCAGAAACACCAATGAAAATATCTGCACCAACTAAAGCGTCTGCAAGTTTTCCGTTTTGACCTGAAAGGTTAGTAACTTCTGCCATTTCTTTCTGAGCCCAGTTTAAATCTTCAATATCTTTTGAAAGAATGCCGTATAATCCACAGATAGTAACATCCTTAAAACCGTAAGTTAAAAGAAGTTTGCAAATTGCAATTCCTGCAGAACCGTCGCCATTAATTACAACCTTGCAGTTTTCCTTTTCTTTTCCAACAACCTTAAGAGCATTAATAATTCCTGCTAAAACAACGATAGCAGTACCATGCTGATCATCGTGGAAAACAGGTATATCAAGTTTTTCCTTAAGTTTGCTTTCTATTTCAAAACATCTTGGAGCTGAAATGTCTTCTAAGTTAATGCCACCAAAGCCGGGAGCAATTCTTGCGACTGTGTGGACAATTTCATCAGGATCCTGTGTGTCAAGGCAAATAGGAACGGCATTTACACCACCAAATTCCTTAAATAAAACAGCTTTTCCTTCCATAACAGGCATTGCTGCTTCAGGACCAATATTTCCAAGACCAAGAACTGCGCTACCGTCAGATACAACAGCTACAGTGTTTGCTTTCCATGTATATTTGTAAACATCATCAGGGTTTGCAGCGATTTTTCTGCAAGGTTCTGCAACACCTGGTGTATAAGCTAAAGATAAATCTTCGCGGGTTTTTACGTGACATTTAGCTTCTGTGCTTAATTTTCCATTTAATTCTTCATGCAATTTTAATGCTTTTTCATTAGTTGTCATGATAAACCTCCATATATATTTAATTTTACGTGTTATGAAACTACACAACTCAGATAAGTATACCATAATTTAAAAATTAACACTATGATTTTTTGGTGGTGTGTGTTAGAATATGTATCTAATGAATTTAAAAAGTCTTTAGGGAAGTCCCCTAGTGAATCCCATGTGAATTATAAATCAATATTACTTTTTATATTTACAATATGAAAATCAATTTATTTACTACGGACAGAAAATTTGGCTCTGTTTGTGAAAGGAGATTATTAGTAAAATGAGAGAAAAATTGCAATCATTACCAGTGGGAGAGTTAAGAAAAATTGCAAAAGAAAATGGCATAAAATCTGTTACAACATTAAGAAAGCAACAGTTAGTTGACATGATTTTAGAAGTTACACAGAGAAAAGAAAAAGAAGCTTCAAGCAGTGAACCGGAAACAGTTGAAAAAAATGAAGCAGAAACAGCCACAAACAGTGAAGCAATACAGAGTGACGATAATAATGAAAAGAATATAGAAAAAGAAAGTGGAAAATCTCATCCTACAGCAGAATATGGTACGGGAGAACATATAGTTAGAAGAAGAGTTGTTCATAAGTCAAAGGAGGAACAGATAGAACATAAAGATGAAATTCCAAATGAACAAGGCAAAATGAGAACAGGTATTTTGGAAGTTATGCCTGATGGATTCGGCTTTATAAGATGTGATAACTTTCTACCGGGAGATGATGACGTTTACGTTGCGCCATCTCAGATTAAAAGATTCAGACTTAAAACAGGAGATTATGTAACAGGTAGAGTTAGAGAAAAAAGAGAAAATGAAAAATTCGGTGCTTTATATTATTTAGAAAAGGTTAATGACGAACCACTGGATAAAGTAATGAACCGCCCTAATTTTGAAGATCTTACGCCGATTTTTCCAAATGAAAGATTACACTTAGAAACAGATGGTCACAGTACAGCAATGAGAGTTGTGGACTTGGTAAGCCCTATTGGAAAAGGACAAAGAGGAATGATAGTTGCCCCACCAAAGGCAGGTAAAACAACATTACTTAAAGAAACAGCAAAAGCTGTATTAAAAAATAATCCCGAAATGGAAATCATAATTCTTTTAATAGATGAACGTCCTGAAGAAGTAACAGATATTAAGGAAGCAATCAGAGGTGACAATGTTGATGTTATTTATTCAACATTCGATGAATTACCGGAACATCATAAGAGAGTTTCAGAAATGGTAATAGAGAGAGCTAAAAGATTAGTAGAACATGGGAAAGATGTAATTATTCTTTTAGACAGTATTACAAGACTTGCAAGAGCCTATAACATGACTGTTCCACCAAGTGGAAGAACTTTATCAGGTGGTTTGGATCCGGCAGCACTTCACATGCCAAAAAGATTTTTCGGTGCAGCTAGAAATATGAGAGAAGGTGGCAGTCTTACAATTCTTGCAACTGCGTTAGTTAATACAGGAAGTAAAATGGATGACGTAGTATATGAAGAATTTAAGGGAACAGGTAACATGGAACTTGTACTTGACAGAAAATTATCAGAGAAGAGAATATTCCCTGCAATTGATATTGCACAGTCAGGAACAAGACGTGAAGATTTATTGTTAAGCAATGACGAATTAGGTGCTTCATATATAATAAGAAAAGAAATGAACGGCATGAGAAAAGAAGATGCAGTAGAGCAGATTCTAAATTTATTTGCCAGAACCAAAAATAATGATGACTTTATTAAGCAAATCGCTAAAATTCGAGTAAGCCATAGCAGAAGATAAAGTTTTTTATAAAAAAATGAAATCTTTTTGCTAAAAGGGTTGTAAACTATGAAATGCTATGTTATAATGGCTAGGCTATTGAGTAAAAACGGATTGGCGTTGCCAATATGCATAAAAAATAATTCAAAGAGGTGAATGTAATGAGAGAAGGAATCCATCCAGATTACCAGGAAGCAACCGTTACATGTAACTGTGGTAACACATTCGTAACAGGTTCAACAAAACCAGAGCTTCATGTTGAAATTTGTTCAGCATGTCATCCATTCTACACAGGACAGCAGAAAGCTATTTCAGCTCGTGGTAGAATTGATAAGTTCAACAAGAAATATGGTATCAAATAATTTTTAAGGATAACAGGTTGAGAAGCAATTCTCAACCTATTTTCGTAATTAGATAAATTTTTGTTACAAAAGGTGAATTATATATGAGAAATAACAAACTAGGCTCTTCCGGCATTGGCGGTCAGGCTGTCATGGAAGGGATTATGATGAGAAATAAGGAACACTATGCTGTGGCAGTAAGACAGTCAGACGGTTCCATAATTGTAGATACACAGGAATATAAAGGCGTAACAGGAAAGAGTAAGAAATTTCAATTACCATTCATCAGAGGAATTTTTAGTTTTGTGGATTCTTTAGTATTGGGAATCAAGACACTAACATATTCCGCACAGTTTTTTGATGATGATGAAAACTTTGACGAGGAACCGGGACAAATTGAAAAATGGCTTTTAGGAAAAGTTGGTGATAAAGCTGAAAAAGTTATAATGGGACTTACAGTGGCGTTTTCCGTTATAATTGCAGTAGCTTTATTTATGGTTTTGCCATTATTTATTGCTGACTTAATGGAGAAATGTATTCCATGGGTTAAAACTTCTTACGTGCCAGCTATTGAAGGCGTGGTAAAGATTCTTATTTTCATAGGATATTTAATATTAATTTCTTTAATGAAGGATATTAAGAGAACGTTTATGTATCATGGAGCAGAGCATAAATGTATTAACTGTATTGAGAACGGTCATATACTAACAGTCAATAATGTAAGAAAAAGTTCACGTTTTCACAAAAGATGTGGTACAAGTTTTCTTTTAATTGTTTTGGTTATTAGTATTATATTTTTTATGATTATAAGAACAGATGTTGTTTGGTTAAGATATTTTCTTAGAATTCTGATGGTGCCTGTAATAGCAGGCGTGTCTTATGAGTTCATTAGAAAAGCAGGTACATCTGATAACAAAATCATCAATGCTTTAAGCATGCCGGGCCTTTGGATGCAGAAAATAACAACAAAAGAACCTACTGACGACATGATAGAAGTTGCCATTGAGGCTGTTGAAGCTGTATTTGATTGGGAACAGTATTTAATTGATAATGGAATTGCTGCAAGAAGACCAAGAAAAGTTAGAAAGCAGGTTTCAAAAGAAAATATAGCGGATATTGATCCGGATGTTGATAGAGTGTTAAATAAGTCAATAGATAATGCATTAAAGAGAACATATGTTGATAATTCTGTGAATCCTGAAAGGGATAACATTGGAGATAATGACTTTGAAACATACAATCAGGGAGTTAATAATCAGCAGGAAGAAAAGAAAGTTAAAACAGGTTCAGGATATAATTGGAAGTTTTAGTTATTGAACTGATAAAAGATGCCATACAACAGTTAGAAAAAGCAAACATAGCAGATGCAACGGTTGACAGTTGGCTTTTATCAGAGGAAATATTAAATGTAAAAAAACAAAATTATTATATGAATATGGGTATTACTGTTAATGAAGAATTAGCAGCAAAATACAAAGAAGCTGTTAATAAAAGAGCAGAGCATATACCTTTACAGCATATTATTGGGTATCAGCAGTTTTTGGATTATAAGATTTTGGTTAATGAGAATGTTTTAATCCCAAGACCTGAAACAGAACTTTTGGTTGAAAAAGTTACTGATTTTATAGGTAATAATGAAATGAAAGTTCTTGATATGTGTACAGGTTCAGGTTGTATAGCAATAGCTGTTGATAAAATGTGTGACAAGGCATCAGTTGTTGGAGCAGATATTTCAAAAGATGCCTTAGAGGTTGCTGTAAAAAACAACGCCTTAAATCATGCAAATGTTGAATTCACAAAGAGTGATATGTTTTCAAACATAGAAGGAAAATATGACATAATTGTTTCCAATCCACCGTACATTCCAACTAAAGATGTTGTGGAATTAGAACAGGAAGTAAAGGAGCATGATCCACTTCTTGCGTTAGATGGAAGTGATGACGGATTAAAATTTTATAGAATTATTAGCAAAAATGCTGTAGAATACTTAAGGGAAAAAGGAATGCTTTTTCTGGAGATTGGATATGACCAGGGAAAAACAGTTCCTGATTTGCTAAAAAACAATGGATTTACAAATATAAAAGTTTTTAAAGATTTATCGGGGCTTGACCGTATGGTTGTTGCCGGAAAGGAATAAAAATGTTTGATAAATTAGATGGTATACTTGAAAGATATGACGAAATATTAGAACAGTTAAATGATCCTAACGTTGTTAGTGATCAATCAAATTTTAGAAAACTTATGAAAGAACAAAGCGACTTGGCTCCTATTGTTGAATTGTACAAGAAATATAAAGAAGCTAAGCAAACTATTGAAGACAGCCTTGCAATTCTTGATGAAGAATCAGATGAAGATATGAGAGAACTTGCAAAGGAAGAATTAAACGAAGCAAAGGCATCTATTCCGGAAATGGAAGACCAGTTGAAAATTCTTCTTTTACCTAAAGATGAAAATGATGACAAAAACGTTATTGTTGAAATCAGAGGTGGTGCAGGTGGTGATGAAGCTGCTTTATTTGCCGCTGAATTATACAGAATGTATTGCATGTACGCTGAAAGCCAGAAGTGGAAAACAGAAATGATTTCTGTAAATGAAAATGGTCTTGGAGGTTTCAAGGAAGTTGTATTTATGATTAACGGTCAGGGAGCTTACTCAAGATTAAAATACGAAAGTGGTGTACATCGTGTACAGCGTATACCTGTTACTGAATCAGGCGGTCGTATTCATACATCAACTGCAACAGTTGCAATTATGCCTGAAGCAGAAGAAGTTGACGTAGAAATAGATATGAACGATTGCCGTTTTGATGTATTTAGAGCATCAGGTAACGGTGGACAGTGTGTAAATACAACAGACTCTGCTGTAAGACTTACACATATACCAACAGGAATTGTAATTTCATGTCAGGATGAAAAATCACAGTTAAAGAACAAGGATAAAGCTTTAAAGGTACTTCGTGCTAGACTTTACGAATTAGAATGTCAGAAGAAACAGGACGCAGAGTCAGAAGCAAGAAGAAGCCAGATTGGTACAGGAGACCGTTCTGAAAAAATCAGAACATACAATTTCCCACAGGGACGTGTAACAGATCACAGAATTAAATTTACTACACATAGACTTGAAAACATTATGAATGGTGACTTAGATGAAATCATCGATAATTGCGTAGCAGCAGATCAGGCTGCAAAATTAGCACAAGTAGAAGATGAATAAAGTGGATTGAATAATTTATCTTTTCCAGTAAAAATAGCTACAGTTAGAAATACACCTTGTTCTAACTGTAGCTATTTTTTTATTGTGAAAAGCAAATAACATAATTTTCTATACTGAATAGCATGGTGTGCCTAATATTGTTTCGTAGGATGAACAAATCTTGTCTGCCAGACTTACAATGTAGCTTTCTCTGTATTTTGGTGGCTTAATGTTTAATGGAAACATATGCTTGGCAATAATGTCCATTTCAATGTTTGTTAATTCAAAATCTTTACTTGCATTATTTAAGGCTGTTTCCGCGTGACTAAAACCATGCCATTTGTGGGAATCGTCTGCCACGTGCCAATCATAAAGAAAATAATCGTGTAGCAGTGCACCACGAATTAAACTGTTATAGTCGCATCTTAAATGCATTTTCTTTGCAATGTAAAAACTAACGTAGGCAACAGCTACACAATGATCTAAAGTTGAAGTGTCGCCATGTTGAATGTATTTATCCATTCTTTTTACTTTTTCATTTTCAATTATAGGTTTTGCAATTTCTGCAAACTCAATTCTAATAATTTCCTTATTCATATCAACCTCATTGTAAAAAACTCTAACTATTTAATTATATTGTAAAAAAACTGGATTTGCAATTGTTTACTTATTATTCTTAGGTTATAATTTAAATATGTAAAATTTGTGAAAATACTAAAGTGAATTATTTTTAAACGAAAGAGATTAGAAGGTTATTTGCCTGCTTATATGCAGACAAAGGTAAAATAAAAATTTTTAACTCTGTAGTTTAAAAAGCTTTTTTAGTATTTCAGAAAAGGAAGAATATGCCAAATATTATTGAAATACAGGATTTAAACAGTGAAGAATTAGATATATACGGAAGATTTTCAGAGAGCAGATTATTAAATTTATATGCACCTAATGGCGGGATTTTTATTGCTGAAAGCCCAAAAGTTATTGAGAGAGCATTGGATAGTGGTTACAAGCCTGTGTCTGCTTTAATTGAAAAGAAACATATTGAAACACAAGGTCAGGAAATCATAAAGAGATTAGGGGATGTACCAATTTATACAGGAGAGTTTGATTTGCTTACTAACCTAACAGGCTTCAAGCTGACCAGAGGAATGCTTTGTGCAATGAAGAGAAAAGAACTTCCTACGGTAAGTGAGGTTTGCCATAATGCAAAAAGAATAGCTGTGCTTGAAGATGTGGTAAATCCAACAAATGTGGGGGCAATTTTTCGGTTGGCGGCAGCTTTAAATATTGATGGAATAATACTTACATCAACTTGCAGCAATCCTCTGTACAGAAGAGCAATAAGAGTAAGCATGGGGACGGTTTTTCAGATAAAATGGACAATTGCCCACACTAAGAAGAAAAACATTAACGAAATTTTACACCAATTAGGCTTTAAGACGGCAGCAATGGCTTTAAAGGAAGAAAGTGTAAATATTGATAATGATGCTTTAATGAATGAAGATAGGCTTGCAATAATTCTTGGCACTGAAGGGGAAGGTCTTACAGAAGAAACAATAAATGGAAGTGACTATACAGTGTGCATACCAATGTCTAACGGCGTGGATTCGTTAAATGTTGCGGCGGCAAGTGCAGTTGCGTTTTGGCAGTTGGGAAATAAATAAAAGGTATTGATTTTATAATGAAAGAACAAAACAACAGAATAGTTCGAAAAGAAAAATATAATATAGCCGGGTTGAAAGTTTTAATGACAACTTATTATGAAGAAACATACAAAAGAGCAAAAAAATATATTGCTAAAGCTGAGAGCTGGGATGAAAAGGAGGCTGACATTGTCATAGACTTGGGTAATGAGACCTATGAAAAAATCCATGATGAATATATGCCTTATTTAAACTGTGAAGCCATAGAGTATATATATACAGGAAGTTATTTTCATCATAAATTGTTAAAATACAATGGGTGTATGCTTCATTCATCAGGTGTGGTTGTGGATGGATATGCATATTTGTTTTCGGCAAATAGCGGCACCGGGAAATCAACTCATACAGGGCTGTGGTTGGAACATTTTAAAGATAAAGCTTATATAATTAATGATGACAAACCGGTGTTGAAAAAAGAAAATGACAGTTGGTACGTTTATGGAACACCATGGAGTGGTAAATATGACATTAATGCAAATAAAAAAGAACTTCTTGGTGGGATAGTTTTTTTGGAAAGGTCCAAGACAAATTATATAGAGCCATTGCAGGTAAAAGATGCAATTCCGTTATTCTATAATCAGACAGTAAAAAGTTTCAAAAAAGTTGAAAGCATCGAGTTAGTGTTAAAAACTTTAGAACAGGTATTAACGGAAAATCCCATATACAAAATGGGCTGTGACATATCAGATAGTGCAGTGGAAATGGCTTATAATACAATCAAAATAATGGAGGCTAGGATGAAAATAAAACAGGGATTTATTTTAAGAAATGTTGCCGGGAACAATGTTGTTGTGCCTGTAGGTGAGGCAACAATAGATTTTAATGGCATGATGAGTTTAAATGAAACAGGCGCGTTTTTGTTTGAGAAAATGATAGAGGGAACAACAAAGGAGCAGTTAATTGAGCAATTAATGAGCCAGTACGAAATTGATGCAGATACTGCAAAAAATGACGTTGAAGAATTTATTGAGAAGGTAAAGAAGGAGAATTTGTTTGAATAAAATAGTTCAAATAGAAGATATAGTTCCCATTATTGAAGAACAGCTTAAATCAGGCGGCAAGGTTAGTTTTACGCCAAGAGGAACAAGTATGTTACCTTTGTTTCGGGACAATGTGGATACGGTTATTTTGGCAACACCGGAATTTACATTGAAAAAATACAATATTGTATTTTATAGAAGAAATAACGGTCAGTATATTTTACATAGAATTGTTAAAGTACAAAAAGACAGCTATAAAATACGGGGAGATAATCAGGTAGTTAATGAGTACGGCATATCAAAAGATAACATAATTGCTGTGGTTGTGGGATTTAAAAGAAATGGAAAAGAATATACAACAGCTAATATTTTATACAAAATTTACAGCATTATATGGGTTAAAACGGTTCTGCTTAGAAAATGTTATAGGAAGGGTAGAAGAATTCTGTCCAAAATAAAAAGAAAAACATTAAGAAAAGACGATTAAAACGATAAATGAAATGAGTAACAGAGATAATATGAATAAAAATTCAGGGTTAAAATGGACAATAAAAAATAGTAAAAAACAAATGCCATGGATTATTACACTAAGTGTTTCTAATATAGTGTTGGCTTTGATTGGCACTATATTAGCATTGGCAAGTAAGTTTGCAATAGATACCGCTCAAAAAGCAGCTACGTCAAAGACGAATGTAGAATTTGTGCATTACAAAAATTTAATTATTATTTATGGCATTATAATTTTCGGTATAATAGCCGGAAGAATGATATTAAGAATTTTTGCACAAAGTCTGTCTGTGAAAATACAGGCAAAATTGGAAATGAGTATGAGAGAAAGCCTATTCGCAAACATTATCAGCAAGGAATATGACAAAATAAATGTTTATCATAGTGGCGAACTAATGAACAGATTAACAGGTGATGTGGCAATTGTGGCTGGGGGAATAGCAAATATTGTCCCACAGTTTTTATATTTTGCAGCACAGTTTATGGGCGCTTTTGTTATTTTAATTATTTTTGATTGGAAATTTACACTGGTATTTTTAATAGCAGGCATAATAATCTTTGTGGTTACTTTATTTTTTAGAGGAAAATTAAAAAATCTTCACAAGAGAGTTCAGGAAACAGATGGCACTGTAAGGTCTTTTTTTCAGGAGACAATTGAGAGTATATTAGTTGTTAAAACTTTTGGCGTAGAAGAACAGTTTGAAGCAAATGGTAGAATTTTACAGCAGGAAAATTACAATACAAAAATGAAAAGACGTACCATAAGCATACTGGCAAACACAGGCTTTTCCTTTGTATTTAACGGTGGTTATTTATTAGGCTTAATATGGTGTGCCATGAAAGTTAGCATGGGGGTGATGACCTATGGAACCCTTACGGCGGTGCTACAGTTGATTTCACAGGTGCAGACACCTTTTGTAAATATTACGAAAGTCGTACCACAGTATTACTCAATGATAGCCTCAGCTGAAAGAATACAGGAAATTGAAAAAATTCCAAGTGAAGATGTGGAAGAAACAAAGATAGACACGCAGGAAATTTATAAAAAATTAAAAGAAATAAACATTAATAATATTTCATTTAGTTACGGTAGGTCTGCTATTATAGAAAGTGGCAATGGTAGGATTGCAAAAGGAGATTTCGTTGCCATTAGGGGCATATCAGGAATTGGAAAAAGTACATTAATGCGAATACTTCTAGGTGTTTTTAAGCCAACAGAAGGTTCAATTGATTTAGAGCTTGATAATAATAGTATAATGGAAATAAGTCCTAAAACAAGACCTTTGTTCTCTTATGTACCACAGGGAAACTACCTGTTTAGTGGAACTTTGCGTGAGAATATAATGTTAGCAAACAACAAAGCTACACAAGATGAAGTGGAAGAAGCTTTAAAAATTAGCTGTGTAAAGGATTTTGTAGACAAACTCCCTAAGGGATTGGATACAGTTATAGGCGAAAAGGGATTAGGCATTTCAGAAGGACAGGCACAAAGATTTGCAATAGCAAGAGCGTTAATCAGCGACGCGCCGATACTTCTGTTAGATGAAGCAACATCAGCATTAGACATTGAAACAGAAAAAGAAGTTCTAAAAGAAATAAAGAAATTAACTGAGAAAACGGTTATAATAATAACACATAAAGAGGCTGCACTGGAAGTGTGCAATAAAGAGATAATAATAAAAGATAAGATATTACATGTGAAAAATATTTAGACAAAAAAAGTCCGACATAATAAGTGTCGGACTTTTTTGGAGCTGTTTATGTATATTTCGTTGTTACTTTAGCTGTAGTTGTAAGTTGCTCCCATAGGGCATCGTGGAATAACATTGCAAGCTCCTCCCAATGTTTGTGTTGTTGCTTTTCGAAAAAAAGTTCTTTTTTCAAATTATCAACTTCAGATCGGAAGAGCA
>OLOJ01002962.1_pt1 | contig 12766 bp, 11 predicted proteins | sample 1672251 | NCBI WGS metagenome assembly OLOJ01 (sample SAMEA3136664, study PRJEB25190) | human gut metagenome | biome: human gut; feature: human-associated habitat; material: faeces | place: Austria | collected 2013 | reverse complement strand
AATCAGTCATAAGATGCTGAATTTTTTCGGCGCCGTCTATTCCTTTCAAAACAAAAGGATCAAGCGCATCAAGATAATAGCCGTATTCGGCATAAATATCGTTTAAGCCGTCAATAAGCGATTTGCCCTGCGCCTTATACCAAGACGCCATTTGGCAAATAAGCATTGCCGAAACAACACCGTCCTTATCCCTTGCGTGAGTGCCGACAAGATAGCCGTATGATTCCTCATAACCGATAACGAATTCGCGCTCGCCGCTTTTTTCATATTGATTTATCTTATCGCCGATATATTTAAATCCGGTTAATGTTTCATCAATATTAAGGCCGTAGTTTCTTGCGATGTCGGCACCAAGCTCGGAGGTTACTATTGTTTTAACAAGAGTTGATTTTTTATTCAAAGCCGACTTTTTCATATCAAGCACAAATTTAACAAGCAAAGCTCCCGTTTGATTGCCCGTGAAAAGGATATAATCACCGTTTTCATCGCGAACCGCAATTCCGACCCTGTCGCAATCCGGGTCTGTGCCGAGCACAATATCGGCTCCGATTTCCTTTGCTTTTTCTATTGCAAGATTAAGCGCGTCCTTTTCCTCGGGATTAGGGCTTCTTACCGTGCTGAAATTACCGTCCGGAAGCTCCTGTTCCTTAACAACGGTTACATCAAAATTTGCAAGCATCTTGCGAACGGGAATATTGCCGGTGCCGTGAAGCGGAGTGTAAACAATTTTTAAATCTGATTTTTCTTCATAAAGGGATTGCTTTGAAACAGCATCATAAAAGGCATCAAGTTCATTATCACCGATTTCATTTATCAAATCCGCATTAACCGTTTTGCCTTCAAGAATTTCAGCCGCTTCGGAATAGCTTTTGCCCTCAATATAAGTTAGCACCTCTGCAGCTGCCTCGGTGCATATTTGGCAACCGGTTTCATCAAACGCTTTATAGCCGTTATATTCCTTAGGATTATGCGAAGCAGTTATCATAACACCTGCGGAGCAGCCGAGCAACCTTGTTGTGAAAGAAAGCACGGGAACGGGCACACAATAAGAATATTTATAAACCTTGATTCCCTTTGCCGCAAGCACTTTTGCAACGGTATCCGCAAAAGCGGAGGAATTATTTCGGGTGTCATATGCAACTGCCACGGAACAATCCGCTTCAAATTTATTTTTGATATAAGCGGCAAGGCCCAAAGTCGCCCTGCCGACGGTGTATTTATTCATGCGGTTTGAGCCGGCTCCCATAACACCTCTTAATCCGCCCGTACCGAAGGCAAGATCCTTATAAAATCTGTCCTCCACATCCTTTTCATTGCCGGCCGCCGCAAGCAACTCGGATTTGGTTTCGTCGTCTGCAAAAGAAAGCCAATCGTTATATTTTTCCTTATATTTCATTTTGTCCTCCGTAAAAGGCCGCGCCTTAAATATTCATACAGTTTATTTTAAGCTATTATACCACGGCAAAAAGCAGTGCACAACAGTCTTTTTAAATTTTAGGCATAAAAAAGCCCTGCAAAAAATGCAAGGCTTTTGTCGTTTATTTTTCTTATGTTTTCCTTAAACTTATGCTCTTGAAAGATACTCGCCGGAACGTGTATCAATCTTGATGACCTCTCCCTCATTAACGAACAGAGGAACCATAACCTGCGCACCAGTCTCAACGATAGCCGGTTTTGTAGCACCTGTTGCTGTGTTACCTTTTACGCCCGGCTCAGACTCTGTGATCAGAAGCTCAACAGTTGTCGGTGGGTCAATTGCAAATACTTTACCCTGATATGATTTCAGAGTTACGTCTGTTCCTTCTTTTACGAACTTCAGGCTATCTCCAACATCCTCAGAATCAACCGGAATCTGCTCGAATGTCTCGTTGTCCATGAAGTAATACAGGTTTCCGTCAACATAGGAATACTGCATTGTCTTTCTCTCGATAAATGCTTTCTTTAATACATCTTTAGATGGGTTAAATGTTCTCTCAACAACACCACCGTTGATAACATCTTTCAGTTTTGTACGGACGAAAGCAGAACCTTTACCTGGTTTTACATGTAAGAATTCCAGACATTCATATACCTTTCCGTCGATCTCATACGTCGTACCTTTTTCAATATAAGCATCAGCCATTGTATATATCCTCCTTAATCGCACCCGAATGGCACTTTATACGTTTTCACTTTTACCATTTTATAATAGATTGTGCCTTTTTTCAACTATTTTTTCGCCTGTTTCTTGCTTCTTGCGTAAAAATACAACACAATCTTCTCCAAATATCTCTTCAGCACAATCTGAATCTCTTCTTTTGGGTGAATCGGTTTCACAAGAATATTGGAAATCCCCGTTCTTTTTGCGCCCCAGACATCCGTAAATAACTGATCTCCGATAAACACACTGTTTGTCTCATCAGTCCCCATAATCTCCATAGCCTTCCGGTAATTCTTTGTTGATGGCTTGTGCGCATTGTACACATAATCTACTTGAATCGGCTCATTGAACATCTTTACACGCGGCTCCTGATTATTGGAAATGAGACAACATTTAAATCCAATCTTTTTTAATCTGTCAAAGAGTGCGATTGCCCTCGCATCAGCCGGTGCTCCATGCGGTACAAGTGTATTGTCAATATCAAAGATCAGGCCACGATATCCTTCTTCATATAATTTTTCAAAATCAATCACATATGTGGAAGCCACATATCTATCCGGGAAAAATCTGTCAAACATTACTCTCCATCCATTTCTGTCAGTCTCTGTACTAACTCTTCACACACCTGAAGAACAGTCTTGTGATCCGTATTGACAATAATATCGGCGGCTGCCTCATATTTTTCACGACGTGCCTCCATCAATTCTGCAATACCTTTTACATTCTTCCGTCCTGCGAGAACCGGTCTGTCGTCGGAATCTTTCACGCGCTCATAAACTTCCTCCGGACTGGCAGTCAGAAGAACGACTCTTCCATTCTTCTTCATCTGTTCTACATTGCATTCTCGAAGTACAACTCCGCCTCCGCAGGAAATGAGTACATTTTTGCGGCTCTGCATTTTCTTCAGGAGTTCTGTCTCACAGTTACGGAAATATTCTTCGCCATAAGTTGCAAAAATATCCGGAATGCTCATTCCTTCCTCTTTCACAATTTCCTGATCCATCTCTACAACTTCCATGGCAAACATGGTACTTAAATACTCTGCCACTGTTGATTTTCCAGCTCCCATAAATCCGATCATTACAATATTGTAATCGAATAACTTTCTTGCCTGAATCTTCTTGCTGTTCATACGGATACATTCAAAGATATCCATAATCTCTTCTCTGTACTTATTATCATTCAGCTTTTCTTCCAGTCTCAAGGCCTGTTTTGCCTCCTGCTGCGGCTGTAAAATCGGCATACCATATTCCTCTTTATATGCCATGATTTTTTCTACTATTTTACTTCTTTCAACAAGTGCGTCAATAATCTTATCATCACAAAGCGCCAGACTCTCTCTGTACATTTCCAAATCGTTCATCGTATATTACTCCTGTGTCAAATGTGGCCTCTTTATCCACTTCTTTTCTGTCTTACCGGGTGTATTATACCAACAATTGTCTTATTTCGCAACTGCCTTATTTTTTCTATTCATTCCTATTCCGGATTCTTGTTCATCGCCATAGCTGACTTTACATCTTTCCGGAACTGATCCCATGCGCCTTCATTTTCCACAAAATATTTCGGACAGATTTTCCCAGTCACATCATAGTGGCGGATCACATCTTCTTCTGTCAGGTTGAACTTCAGACAAAGCCACGCTGTCAGTTGGACCATCGAACGATAAGTCGCATCATTAAACTTTCCAGTCGCATCCGGATGGCAACATTCGATGGATACTGTATCATAATTCCGGTCATTCGATGCATACGCCACTTCCCAGGTCGGAATACACTGCACGATTTCCCCGTTCAGTCCCACCACGAAATTACTGCTGGCTTTCGTCTCGTGACTGTCTTTTAACCCTTCAAAATAATTCCGGTTACCTATAGCCGTTGCTCCAGGATTAGCTGTATAGTGAATAACAATCCCTGTAATCTTGTCTGTCTTCTCCTGCGATCTGGAATATGGATTCGGTGTCAGAAGCTCCACATCAATATCAGGCTCTGATGCATCCACTGCTTTCGTATCCACCTCATAATACTTATTGGAAAAAAATCCCGGATTATTTATTTTTATAATCAACATGACCACTAGCACAATTCCAAGAATAAGAAAACCCAGCCGGATATTCCGCTGGGTCTTTCTTTTCTTCTTTGTCGCGCTTAGAGTTCTTCTTTTTCTGTTCCTCTTCATCTGCACGTTCTTTGCCCCGCCTTTTTCTGATCCAAGAATGCCCCAGGCATTCTTGCTGCCCGCCACCTATAGAGGCGGGAGTCATCACTCATCTGATATATATATTCTACATATTCCGGCGAAACATTTTATGAATGAATTCTTATTAATTTATGAATTTTTATTACCTGCTGTTCACTCAGCCCCAAATTCTATCTTTCAATGCAAAAGCAGCTCACCAGTGAATTACTGATCTTACTCGTCTACGCTGTAGTTCGGAGCTTCTTTTGTGATATGGATGTCATGTGGGTGACTCTCTTTTAATGATGCAGAAGAAATCTTGACAAATCTTCCTTTTTCCTTCAGATCTTCGATCGTCGGTGCTCCACAGTAACCCATACCGGAACGAAGACCTCCCATTAACTGAAATACAGTATCTTCTACGCTTCCCTTGTAAGCAACACGTCCTTCGACACCTTCCGGTACCAGTTTCTTGGCATCTGTCTGGAAGTAACGGTCTTTACTTCCGTTCTCCATAGCGGAGATAGATCCCATACCACGGTAAACCTTGTATTTTCTTCCCTGATATAACTCAAATGTTCCAGGGCTCTCGTCACAACCTGCAAAGATACTTCCCATCATACATACATTTGCTCCGGCTGCAATTGCCTTTGTCATATCTCCTGAGTACTTGATTCCTCCATCAGCAATAATCGGAATTCCATATTTATCTGCTGCTTCATAGCAATCCATAACTGCTGAAATCTGAGGCACACCGATACCTGCGATGATACGTGTTGTACAGATAGATCCAGGTCCGATACCAACCTTAACTGCATCAGCTCCTGCTTTGATCAGATCCTCTGTAGCCGCTCCTGTTGCAACGTTACCAGCAATAACCTGAAGATCCGGGAATTTAGACTTGATCATATCTACTGTGCGGATAACATTTGCTGAATGTCCGTGTGCAGAATCAAGAACAACAACGTCAACCTTTGCATTGACAAGCTCCTGAGCTCTCTCAATACAGTTTGCTGTAATACCAATAGCAGCACCACAAAGAAGACGTCCCTGTGAATCCTTTGCTGCAAGAGGGTATTTGATCTGTTTTTCAATATCTTTAATTGTAATAAGTCCTTTTAAGTGAAAATCCTTATCTACAATTGGAAGTTTCTCTTTTCTTGCTTTTGCAAGGATCCGTTTCGCTTCCTCCAGTGTAATTCCTTCCGGTGCTGTGATGAGCCCCTCAGAAGTCATAGACTCTTTGATCTTCTTTGAGAAATCTTCCTCAAATTTCAAATCGCGGTTCGTGATAATACCGACCAGCTTTCCGTTCTCTGTGATCGGCACACCTGAAATGCGGAATTTTGCCATTAATTCATTAGCATCTGCCAGTGTATGATCCGGTGAAAGATAAAATGGATCTGTAATAACACCATTCTCAGAACGCTTTACTCTGTCTACCTCTTCAGCCTGAGCCTCAATAGACATATTCTTATGAATGATACCAATTCCTCCCTGACGAGCCATAGCAATTGCCATACGATGCTCTGTAACCGTATCCATACCTGCACTCATCATCGGTATGTTAAGGTGGATCTTCTTTGTCAGATATGTTGACAGATCAACCTGATTCGGAATTACTTCTGAATAAGCTGGTACTAAAAGTACGTCATCAAATGTAATACCTTCTCCAATAATCTTTCCCATGATTATTATCCTCACTTTCCTTTGTAATATTTAAAAGCTATGATACAAAAAACAGTCGGCATTTGTCAACCATTTTCTCTATTTTACCACAAATTGTATTAAAAAGAAAACTCCCTAAAGGGGGAGTTTTCATAATACTAATCTATGATTATTAGAATTGCTAATACACTATTCTTACATCATTCCCATGCCTGCTCCGCCGCCTGCTGGCATTGCCGGAGTATCTTCTTTGATGTTCGCTACACAAGACTCTGTTGTCAGAAGCGTAGATGCTACACTTGTTGCGTTCTGAAGTGCACTTCTTGTTACTTTAGCCGGATCAAGGATTCCTGCCTCTACCATATCTACATACTCTTCTGTCAATGCGTTAAATCCTACGCCTGGTTCAGACTCAGATACTTTATTGATAATAACAGAGCCTTCCAGTCCTGCATTTGCAGCAATGTGGAATAATGGAGCCTCCAGTGCTTTGAGAACTACATTAGCTCCTGTCTTTTCATCACCTTCCAGTGTTGCAGCATATTTTGCTACTTCTTTTGCTGCATGGATATATGCAGAACCGCCACCAGAGATAATTCCTTCTTCTACTGCTGCTCTTGTTGCTGCCAGAGCATCTTCCATACGAAGTTTTGCTTCTTTCATCTCAACTTCTGTTGCTGCTCCGACACGGATTACTGCAACTCCGCCTGCCAGTTTTGCAAGTCTCTCCTGAAGTTTTTCTTTATCGAATTCAGATGTTGTATCCTCAATCTGAGCTTTGATCTGAGCAACTCTTGCCTGGATGGAATCTTTGTCTCCACAGCCGTCTACGATAACTGTATTCTCTTTCTGTACTTTGACTGATTTTGCACGTCCAAGCTGATCCATAGTAGTATCTTTCAGCTCTAATCCAAGCTCCTCGGAAATTACCTGTCCGCCTGTCAGAATAGCGATGTCTTTGAGCATCTCTTTTCTTCTGTCACCATATCCAGGTGCTTTTACAGCAACAACATTGAATGTTCCACGCAGTTTATTTACGATCAGGGTTGTAAGAGCTTCACCCTCAACATCCTCTGCAATAATCAGGAGTCTGGATCCTGACTGAACGATCTGCTCAAGTACTGGAAGGATTTCCTGAATGTTGCTGATTTTCTTATCTGTGATCAGAATATATGGATCCTCCAGATTAGCTTCCATCTTATCCATATCTGTTGCCATATATGCAGAAATGTATCCACGATCGAACTGCATTCCTTCTACAAGGTCAAGCTCTGTTTTCATTGTCTTAGATTCTTCGATTGTGATAACACCATCGTTAGAAACCTTCTCCATAGCATCTGCTACCATCTGGCCTACTTCCTCGCTTGCTGCTGAAATAGCTGCAACCTTAGCGATCTGGTCTTTACCGTTAACTTTGCTGGACATATTCTTAATTGCCTCAACGGCTGCATCTGTAGCTTTCTGCATTCCTTTACGGAGAATGATCGGGTTAGCACCTGCTGCCAGGTTCTTCATTCCTTCATGTACCATAGCCTGTGCAAGTACAGTAGCTGTTGTTGTACCATCTCCTGCTACATCATTTGTTTTAGATGCAACTTCTTTGATGATCTGAGCTCCCATATTCTCAAATGGATCTTCTAACTCGATTTCTTTTGCGATTGTAACACCATCATTTGTAATCAGTGGTGCACCAAATGATTTGTCGAGTACTACGTTACGTCCTTTTGGTCCAAGTGTTACTCTTACTGTATCTGCTAACTGATTTACTCCTGCTTCCAGGGCTGCTCTTGCTTCTGCTCCGTATTTAATTTCCTTTGCCATGATTAAACTGCCTCCTAAATTAGACTTTACTGATTTCACACAAACTATTTAAAACTAACAAACATTCCTTATTCGATGATTGCTAAAATATCATCCTGTTTCACAACAATATATTCTTCGTCTTCAATCTCAACAGATGTTCCTGCATATTTAGAATAGATAACCTGCTGTCCTACTGTTACGTTCATCTTCACTTCTTTTCCATCAACAGTTCCGCCTGGTCCAACTGCCACAACTTCTGCCTGCTGTGGTTTTTCTTTAGACTGTCCAGGTAATACGATTCCTGACTTTGTAGTTTCCTCAGCCACGATCTGTTTCAATACGACTCTGTCTCCTAATGGTACTAATTTCATATTTATTCCTCCTTGCTTTAACATCTCTTTTATGTTGTTAGCACTCATAAAAAGAGAGTGCTATTAAAAACTCTAGGTATAAAATAGCACTCTCTTTCTCTTTTGTCAACACTCTTTTATTTATTTTATTTTGTTTATATTTTTTTCATAAAAGCCGTTTTGTACACGAAATACTAAGACTTTTCCGACTTTATTACAGTATCTTTCACGTATGACGCCCTGGCACCAGATTTCTTTTTTTTCACTATTGATCGTACATCTATATACTCCATCCAGCAAAAAACTTGTGATATCTGATTTTCCTGCAATTAAGTATATGTTCTCTTCTTCCGGATCATACCGGATTACTTTACAATGATGAATGATTTCATCTTTTTCTCCATCTTCCAAAAACGTCCGCGTCATCTGAAGCAGCGCCGGACACTCTTCATACATGTTGTCCATCCTCCGATTTTTCAAAGTTTAACCTCTGTTCTTTTCTTCCTTGATGTGCTCCAGTTCTGTAAATACATAATCATTTACAACTTTGATATAAGTTCCTTTCATTCCTGATGAACGAGATTCAATCACGCCTGCACTTTCAAACTTGCGCAGAGCATTTACAATTACAGAACGGGTGATTCCAACTCTGTCTGCAATCTTACTTGCAACCAGAATTCCCTCTGAGCCATCCAGCTCATCAAAAATATGAATGATCGCTTCAAGTTCTGAATAAGATAATGTACTGATCGCAGACTGTACAATGTGTTCTTTTCTTGTCTCCTCTGCACTTTCTTCGTTAACAGAACGGAGCATCTCCAGTCCTACAACTGTTGTTCCATACTCGCTGAGAATGATATCATCAATCTCATACGGTTTTTCTACTTTGTAAATGAACAATGTTCCGAGACGCTCTCCTGCAATATTGATTGGCGTGATGATTGCCTGATATCCTCCGCTTGCCTCAGCAGAAAATCCCAGTGTCTGAAGATTTACATTCTCCTTTGTTGATAAGATACTAAGCAATCTCTCGTTCAACATACCATCAATATGCTCGCCAACCTCACAGGCAATCAGTTCTCCAATCGGCTGTACATTCAGGCACCGACTTTTTCCAAGCACCTTCCCTTTTTTACTGACTACCAGAACATTTGACTCCAGTATCTCAGTCAAGACATCACAAATGTCATTAAATACAACCTTGCTCGAATTATTGTTGTGTAGTAATTTGTTGATTTTTCTAGTTTTATCTAATAATTGTACGCCCATATGCAATTCCTCCATCTATGAGTGTATATTATCATACAATTCACGCTTATTCAATAAATTTCCTTAATTTTCTTTCTCTTTTTTTATACTTTCAGTGTAACCACATTGTTCATTGCTGCAAAGAAGTTTATTTCCTTTTTCTACCATATAATTTCCACACTGAGGACACTTCTTTTCAGACGGTTTTTGCCAGGACATGAACTCACATTCCGGATTATTTTCACAACCGTAATAGCGTCTTCCCTTCTTCGTTTTGCGAATTACTACATCTTTTCCGCACATCGGACATTTTACACCAATCTTTTCCAGATACGGCTTTGTATTCCGACAATCCGGGAATCCCGGACATGCCAGGAATTTCCCATGCGGACCGTATTTGATAACCATGTTTCTGCCACATTCTTCACAGATTACATCCGTTACTTCGTCCTCGATTTTCACCTCTTCCAGTTCTTCTTCCGCTTTTTTCACGGCTGCGTCCAAATCCGGATAGAAATTTTCAATAATCGTCTTCCATCTGACTTTTCCTTCCGCAACACCGTCCAGAAGACTTTCCATATTTGCCGTAAAACTGACATCCACAATACTTGGGAATGAATGCATCATTATATTATTAACAACTTCTCCAAGTTCTGTCATATAAAGGTTTTTATTTTCCTTCGCAACGTATCTTCTATTTATAATCAATGTAATTGTCGGTGCATAAGTACTTGGGCGTCCGATTCCCAGCTCCTCCAAAGTCTTTACAAGAGACGCCTCTGTGTAGTGTGCCGGCGGCTGTGTAAAATGCTGCTTACTGTCAAACTGTTCCAGAGAAAGTTCACTGTTCTCATCCAGTCCCTTTAAAAGCACACCCTTCTCATCTTTTTCTTCTCCCGCCTCCGTATAGATCAGACGGAATCCTTCAAATGCAATCTTTGATGTTGCAACATTGAAACGATATTTTCCTGCTGCGATTTTTACAGAAGTGGTCTCATAAACTGCAGGCATCATACGGCTTGCAACAAAACGTTTCCAGATCAGCTGATACAGGCGGAACTGGTCACGGGACAAGGAATCCTTCAACATAGCCGGAGTACGGGTAACATCCGTCGGACGAATTGCCTCATGAGCATCCTGAATCTTCTGACTGCCACTTTTCCTGGTGCCTTCTGCTGCCACATACTGACTGCCATACTGCTCTCCAATATAGCTTCTTACATTCGCATCTGCCTCTTCGGAAATACGGGTAGAATCCGTACGAAGATATGTGATAATACCCACGGTTCCACTTCCCTTGACATCGACTCCTTCATAAAGCTGCTGCGCAATACGCATCGTCTTGGAGGTTGCAAAATTCAAAGCTTTGGAAGCTTCCTGCTGCAATGTACTTGTCGTAAATGGGACCGGTGCCTTTTTTGTACGCTCTCCTTTTTTAATCTCACTCACTTCATAGTCCGCACCATCAAGCTCCTTTAAAATCTTATTCAAGTGTTCTTTCGACTCAATCGTCATCTTCTCTTTCTCTGTTCCGTAGAACTTCGCGATCAGAGGCTTTCTCTCACCTTTTACGTTCAGCTCTGCATCCAGAGTCCAGTATTCCTCTGGAATAAATGCATCGATTTCCGCCTCACGATCTGCTATAATGCGAAGCGCTACAGACTGCACACGACCGGCACTTAAACCTCTCTTTACTTTGGCCCAGAGGAGGGGACTGATGCGGTATCCAACCACACGGTCCAGCACACGTCTCGCCTGCTGTGCATCCACCAGATCCATATCGATATCCCGCGGGTTCTTAAGAGATGCCTTCACCGCATTCTTGGTGATCTCATTGAAGCTAATACGATAAACTTTCTTATCCTCCAGTTTCAATGCTTTACTCAGATGCCAGGAAATCGCCTCTCCTTCGCGGTCCGGGTCAGTTGCGAGATAAACTTTATCTGCTTTTTTCACTTCTTTTCTGAGATTTGCAAGGATCTCACCTTTTCCACGTATCGTAATATACTTCGGTTCGTAGTCATTCTCCACATCTACACCAAGCTGGCTTTTCGGAAGATCTCTGACATGTCCATTTGACGCAGCCACCACATAATTACTTCCCAGAAACTTTTTGATTGTTTTCACCTTTGCCGGTGACTCCACTATCACGAGATATCGTGCCATATCTGTATCTAACCTCCATGTTATCTGTATCGGGCAAATTCCCGTACACTATTTTCGTTCAAATGCAAATGCTTCATCTCACATCTGACATTCTGACATAATAATTCTTTGCCGTTTCTTTTATATATCCTTCCATCTCCAGCGTCATAAGTGTCTCCATAAGAATCCGTGCATCAAGCCCGGTCTTCATCTGAATCTCACTTACATTTCTGGGGAACAAATCGAGACAACTATACACCACTTTTTCTGTTGTTTCAAGCATTTTTTCATTTTTTAATAATTCTGTAGAGTTTTCAGAAACCTCAATCTGCAGTTCTTTCAGGAATTCTTCCGGCGAGATCAATATGCCCGCACCTTGTCTGATCAGCCTGTGGCACCCCTGACTGAGAGTACTTGTGACAGGCCCTGGAAGAGCATATACGTCCCTCCCCTGTTCCAGTGCCATATCTGTGGTAATCAAAGATCCGCTTTTTTCTTTCGCTTCCATCACAAGCACTACATCTGCCAATCCACTGATGATACGATTTCTCAGTGGAAAATGATATGACATAGGTGGTTCTCCTGGTATTTGCTCCGAAATTATCCCTCCTTCTCTCTGAATATCCATATACAGACCGATATTTTCTCTCGGATAACAAATGTCCACACCATTGCCAAGGACTGCAAATGTTTGTCCGCCTCCCATCAATGCTCCTCTCTGACTAATTCCATCAATTCCTTTCGCAAGACCGCTGATGATCTGCACCCGATGTTGTGCAAGCTGCTGTGCAAATTCAAAAGCATATTTTTCTCCATATGGCGTACACTGTCTCGCTCCTACAATCCCCACACTATATTTTTCTGTTGTTGGCAAACTTCCTTTATAAAATATCGCATATGGTCTGTCTGGTATCGACTGCAATTGTCGTGGATATTTTTCTTCAAATCGTAAAACAACAGAAACTCCTTTTTTCTCCAACTCTTCTTGCACATAATCCGGATTCAACTCCTTTTGTGCCTGTTTTATCACATTTTTTTCCTTTTCCGACAAAAAATTTAGTGTGTTTAATTCTGTTTCTTCTATATAATAAGCACGCTTGGCAGAATTCATATGCTCTCTCAATTTATGTTTTTTATTATCTGACAAATTCTGAATAGAAGCCAGCCAATATTCATATTTTTTCTCATTTTGTATCATTTCTATTTCCCCCAATATTTTTTATCCATAGCCCGA
>OLOJ01002955.1_pt1 | contig 12807 bp, 12 predicted proteins | sample 1672251 | NCBI WGS metagenome assembly OLOJ01 (sample SAMEA3136664, study PRJEB25190) | human gut metagenome | biome: human gut; feature: human-associated habitat; material: faeces | place: Austria | collected 2013 | reverse complement strand
AGAACAGTTTTATGGAAATCGGTTCTCTCGTAACAGCACGTAGCACAGATTTTAATCTTACCGCTGCAAAGACCCCTTCAGATGGCGTTGTAATCGGTCATGGACTGATCGACGGCAATCTGGTATTTATTTACAGCCAGGATGCATCCGTATTAAACGGTACCATCGGAGAGATGCACGCAAAGAAGATTGCGTCTGTGTATGACATGGCAATGAAGATGGGAGCTCCTGTCATCGGTCTGATTGACTGTGGCGGTATTCGTCTTCAGGAGTCGGTTGATGCATTGGATGGGTTTGGAACTATTTATGCGAAGGAAGTAGCAGCTTCCGGTCTTGTACCTCAGATTTGTGGTGTATTTGGCAATTGTGGCGGCGGCCTTTCCGTTGTCCCGGCACTTTGCGATTTCGCGTTCATTGAAGAGAAGAAAGGACGCATGTTTGTAAATGCTCCGGATGCAATCGAAGGCAATAACACAGAAAAATGTGATACAGCCAGCGCAGCATTCCAGAGTGAAAACAACGGATGTGTAGATTTCGTTGGTTCAGAAGATGAGATCATGGAACAGATCCGTCAGCTGGTATGTATGCTTCCAAGCAACAATGAGGGAGATGTGTACACAGATGACTGTGAAGATGATTTAAATCGTGCCTGCGAGAGTATGGAGAATATGAAGGGAGATCCGAGATATCTGTTATCCCAGATTTCAGATAATAACGTATTCTTCGAGACAAAGGCAGATTATGCCAGGAATATGGTAACCGGACTGATCAAGTTAAACGGAATGACAGTCGGTGCTGTGGCAAACTGCAGCGAAGTATATGATGCAGAAGGCAAGAAAGCAGAGAGTTTTGACAAGTCCCTGACCGCGCAGGGATGCAACAAGGCAGCTGAATTTGTTCAGTTCTGTGATGCATTCTCAATCCCGGTACTTACCATTACAAATGTGAATGGATTGAAAAACTGCATGTGCTCTGAGAAGAAACTTGCAAAGGCACTTGCGAGAATGACTTACGCATTTTCCAATGCAACCTGTGCAAAGGTAAACCTGATCACAGGAGAGGCTTATGGAAGTGCTTATGTATTTATGAATTCCAAGTCTGTCGGAGCAGATCTTGTATACGCATGGAGCGGAGCAAAGATCGGTGCGATGGATTCTACTCTGGCTGCAAAGATTATGTATCCGGAAGCTGGTGCAGATGAGATCAAGCAGAAAGCTGCTGATTATGAAAAACTTCAGGATTCTGCCGCATCTGCTGCTGCAAGAGGATATGTGGATCGTCTGATTGATCCGGCAGATACCAGAAAATACCTTGTAGCTGCTTTTGAAATGCTTTATACAAAGTATGTAAGCGAGCCAGAAAAGAAACACGGTACCAAGTAGAAAGGTGAAGTTTTATGAAAAAGAGAATTGCTTTTGCACTTTGCATGATCCTGATGGTTCTGATGCTTGGTGCATGTGGAACAGACCCGACTACCGTGGATTACAATGGAAAGTCCTATTCAGATCTTCAGTCTGAAATGGATACCAATGCGGGCATGGTACAGAGTCTGGCTCAGTTGTTCAAAGAAAACAAACTGACAGCAGATACTCTTCCGGACGATGTAAAGGATCAGCTTACTTCAAGCTACGGTGTCACAGAGGCACAGATTGAGGCAGCTGCAAAGTGGCAGGATACTTTGGATGAGTTTGGTAAAATGAAAAAGATCGAAGACGATACTTTTAAGGTTACCAAATCCGGTAAGACACTTACCACAGATATGACCATCAAGTTCGCGAAGAAAGATGTGAATTTCGAAGTAGTATATGATTACTATTCCATGGATGTTACCGGCATTTCGGTAGATCCGATTTATACACTCGGTGAGAAAATGGAAAAGGCAGGACTGAATACTGTAATTTCTATGGCAGTTGTATTTGCTGTATTGATTCTGATCAGTCTTCTTATTTCCTGCTTTAAGATCTTCCCTTATCTGGAGAAAAAGAAAGCTGCCAAAGCAGCCGGACAGGCTCCACAGCAGGAAGAGACACCAGCCGCAGCACCGGCACCTGCCCCTGTTGCAGCACAGACAGATGATACTGAACTTATCGCAGTTATTGCAGCTGCAATCGCTGCAAGTACCGGAACTTCTACCAGTGATTTCGTAGTTCGTTCCATCAATCGTAGATAGGATAGAAAGAAAATTTAGGAGGAACATATTCATGAAGAATTATACAATTACCGTAAATGGTAACGTTTATGATGTTACAGTAGAAGAGACCGGAAGCACATCCGGCGCAGCAGCACCGAGACGTACAGCTGCAAAGCCAGCTGCAGCACCGGCAGCCGCAGCAGCACCAGCTGCTTCAGCAGGAGCCGGAAGCATTAAGATTGAAGCAGGAGCTGCCGGAAAGGTATTCAAGATTGAGAAGAAAGTCGGCGATGCTGTAAAGAAGGGAGATGCCGTCCTGGTTCTTGAGATCATGAAGATGGAGACACCAGTCGTTGCTCCGGAAGACGGAACTGTTGCAAGTATCGATGTAGCAGTTGGTGATGCCGTAGAATCTGGTGCATTACTCGCTACATTAAACTAATCCAAGGAGGAAAACACTGTGAGTTATGTAGGTGAAACATTATCGAACCTCCTGCATCAGACAGCCTTTTTCAATCTGACCTGGGGAAATTATGTTATGATTTTAGTGGCATTTATTTTCCTGTATCTTGCGATTAAGAAAGGTTTTGAGCCATTACTGTTAGTTCCGATTGCATTTGGTATGCTTCTGGTAAATATTTACCCGGATATCATCGCAAGCCCGGAACAGACCAGCAACGGCGTGGGCGGTTTACTTTATTACTTTTACACATTGGATGAGTGGTCTATTTTACCATCTCTGATCTTTATGGGTGTAGGTGCAATGACTGACTTTGGTCCGCTTATTGCAAACCCTAAGAGTTTCTTACTTGGTGCTGCAGCACAGTTTGGTATATATTCAGCATACTTTTTGGCAATTTTCATGGGATTTGGTGGAAAGGCAGCTGCTGCAATTTCAATTATCGGTGGAGCTGATGGACCTACATCAATCTTCCTTGCTGGTAAATTAGGTCAGACAGATCTACTTGGACCTATTGCTGTTGCGGCTTATTCATACATGGCATTAGTTCCAATTATACAGCCACCAATTATGAAATTGTTCACAACTGAAAAAGAAAGAAAAATTAAAATGGAACAGCTTAGACCTGTTTCAAAGTTAGAAAAGATTCTTTTCCCAATTATTGTTACAATAATTGTAGTAATGATTTTACCTACAACAGCACCATTAGTAGGTATGCTTATGTTAGGTAACTTATTTAGAGAATCTGGTGTTGTTAAACAGTTACAGGAAACAGCTAGTAATGCACTTATGTATATCGTAGTTATTTTACTTGGTACAAGTGTAGGTGCAACAACATCTGCTGAAGCATTCTTAAATGTTAGTACAATTAAGATTGTTATTTTAGGACTTGTAGCATTTGCTGTTGGTACAGCGGCAGGTGTACTGTTTGGTAAAATATTGTGTTTAGCAACTCATGGTAAGGTTAACCCACTTATTGGTTCAGCTGGTGTATCAGCGGTACCAATGGCAGCAAGAGTTTCACAGAAGGTTGGAGCAGAAGCTGATCCAACAAACTTCTTATTGATGCATGCTATGGGACCAAACGTAGCCGGTGTAATTGGTACTGCAGTAGCAGCCGGTACATTTATGGCTATTTTTGGAATCTAAAGTTATCCTAATACATGAGAAATATTGGAGGAAAATTAAAATGGCAGAAAAAAGACCAGTAAAAATTACTGAAACTATATTACGTGATGCTCATCAGTCATTAATCGCAACAAGAATGCCTACTGAAGAAATGCTTCCTATCATTGATACAATGGATAAGGTTGGATATCATGCTGTAGAATGTTGGGGTGGTGCAACTTTTGATGCTTCACTTAGATTCTTAAAAGAAGATCCATGGGAAAGATTAAGAAAATTAAGAGATGGATTTAAGAATACAAAATTACAGATGCTTTTTAGAGGACAGAATATTTTAGGATACAGCCATTATTCAGATGATGTTGTTGAATATTTTGTTCAAAAGTCAATTGCTAATGGTATTGATATTATTAGAATTTTTGACTGCTTAAATGACTTAAGAAACTTAGAAACAGCAGTAAAGGCTGCTAATAAGGAAAATGGTCATGCACAGATTGCATTATCATACACACTTGGTGATGCGTATACACTTGATTATTGGAAAGAAACAGCTAAGAGAATCGAAGATATGGGTGCTAACTCACTTTGTATCAAGGATATGGCTGGCCTTCTTACACCATATAAGGCAACTGAATTAGTTCAGGCTTTAAGAGAAGGAACAGATATCCCTATTGATCTTCATACACACTATACATCAGGTGTTGCAGCTATGACATACATGAAGGCTGTAGAAGCAGGATGCGATATTATCGATACTGCAATTTCACCATTCTCAATGGGTACATCTCAGCCTGCTACAGAAGTTATGGTAGAAACATTTAAGGGAACACCATACGATACAGGCTTAGATCAGAAGTTATTAAAAGAAATAGCAGATTACTTCAAACCATATAGAGAAGAATGTTTAGCTAATGGATTATTAAATCCAAAGGTTATGGGTGTTAATATCAATACACTTCTTTATCAGGTACCAGGTGGTATGCTTTCAAACCTTGTTTCACAGTTGGATGAAATGGGTGCGTCAGATAAGTTTGATCAGGTGTTAGAAGAAGTTCCTAGAGTTCGTAAAGACTTTGGTGAACCACCACTTGTTACACCATCAAGCCAGATTGTTGGTACACAGGCAGTTCTTAACGTAGTTATGGGCGAAAGATATAAGATGATTAACCAGCAGGCTAAAGATCTTCTTGCAGGAAAATATGGCCAGACAGTTAAGCCATTTAACGAAGAAGTTCAGAAGAAGGCTATCGGTGATGAAGAAGCTATTACATGCAGACCTGCAGATTTACTTGAACCATCACTTGATAAGTTCGAAAAGGAATGTGCTCAGTGGAAACAGCAGGATGAAGATGTGTTAACATACGCTTTATTCCCACAGGTTGCAAAAGAATTCTTTGAATACAGAGAAGCTCAGCAGACAAAGGTTGATCCATCTGTAGCAGACAAAGAAAACGGAGCATATCCGGTTTAAATTTGTATTATATGACACCTTATGCTTTAATAGGCATAGGTGTCATATTTATATAACGATTAGGATGTTTTAATATATGAGTAGTGTTTTAATTATTGGCGGTGGAGCTGCTGGAATGATGGCTGCGATTGCTGCCGGATATAATGGAAATGAAGTTCATTTATTTGAAAAAAATGACAGATTAGGTAAAAAAATTTTTATAACAGGAAAAGGCAGATGCAATATTACAAATGCATCTTCAATTGAAAATCATTTTTCGAATATAATTTATAATGAAAAATTTCTGTACAGTGCATATAATAATTTTTCCAGTGAAGATATATGCAATATGATAGAAAGTACAGGCGTAGAAACAAAGATAGAAAGAGGGAACAGAGTTTTTCCTTTAAGTGATAAATCATCTGATGTTATATGGGCGCTTGATAAAATGATGAAAGATATTGGCGTTAATGTTCATTTAAAGTCAGAGATTACTAAAATTGAAAATTCTAACAATAAGGTTATTTTAATAGATAAACACAATAATAAGTTTGCAGGTGATAAATGTATAGTGGCTACAGGTGGTATGTCTTATGAGACTACCGGGTCAACAGGTGATGGTTATAAGTTCGCAGAAAAAATGGGTCATACTGTAAGTAAAACATATCCTTCACTTGTGCCTTTCAATATTAAAGAAGAAATGTGCAAGCGATTGCAGGGGCTTTCCCTGAAAAATATAAAACTTACTATAACCGATGAAAAGGGAAAGGTTTATTTCCAGGAACAGGGCGAAATGCTTTTTACTCATTTTGGTATAAGCGGGCCCATTGTATTATCAGCAAGCTGTTATATATGCGATAAATTTAAAGAGCATGATTTTTATGCGTATATAGATTTGAAACCAGCATTGGATAAAGAAACTTTAGATAAGAGAATTCTAAAAGATTTTAATGAAAATATAAATAAGAATTTCAATAATTCTTTAGACAAGTTATTGCCTAAAAAGATGATTGAACCAATTATTGAATTGTGCAATATAGATCCTTATAAAAAAGTCAATGAAATTACAAAAGAAGAACGAGAAATTCTTGTTGAAAACATAAAAAACATACCTTTAACAATTTCAGGAACGAGAGGATTTAATGAGGCAATTATAACCAGAGGAGGAATTTCTGTTAAAGATATTAATCCGAAAACAATGGAGTCGAAAATTGTTCCGAATATGTACTTTGTTGGTGAAGTATTGGATTTGGATGCAAAAACAGGTGGCTATAACCTGCAAATCGCCTGGAGCACAGGATATTTGGCAGGAAGTAGTATATATTAAATAGTGGAGGAACAAATGTATAATATAGCAATTGATGGTCCTGCAGGAGCGGGAAAAAGTACAATAGCAAAAATTGTGGCAAAGGAGTTAGGCTTTATTTATGTTGACACAGGTGCAATGTATAGAACAATGGCTTTAGCTTGTTATAGAGAAGGCATTAGTGCAAAAGAACATAAAAAGGTGGCAGAAAAATGTGAGTCCGTAGATGTTTCCCTTGGCTATGAAGATGGAACACAGAAAGTATTTCTTAATGGAGAAGATGTGAGTACATTAATTAGACAGGAAGAAATTGGTAATATGACAAGTGCTATTGCAGTATATCCTGAAGTTAGAAAAATTTTGGTTGAAATGCAAAAGAAACTTGCAAAAGAAAACAATGTAGTTATGGATGGCAGAGATATTGGTACAGCAGTATTACCAAATGCTGATTTGAAAATATATTTAACTGCCAGCTCAAGAACAAGAGCAATGAGACGTTATAAAGAACTTGTGGAAAAGGGAGAACAATGTGATGTTGATGCAATAGAGGCAGACATCAAAGACAGAGATTATAGAGACATGCATAGAGAAGTTTCCCCCCTTTGTCAGGCTGAAGATGCGATTTTAGTTGATTCATCTGATATGTCAATTGAACAGGTTGTGGAAAAAATTACAGGTTTAGTTAAATAAAAAATTACACAGGTGTTTAAATGGAAATATTAGTGGCAAAAAGCGCCGGATTTTGCTTTGGAGTTGAAAAAGCGATTGAAAGTGTTTATAAAGAAATTGAAACAGGAAAGAAACCGATATATACTTTTGGACCGATAATTCATAACGAACAGGTTGTGGAAGATTTGGAGAAAAAAGGCGTTTCGGTTATTGATACAGTTGAAGAACTTGAAAATCTTCAATCAGGAAGTGTTGTAATCAGATCCCATGGTGTTCCAAAGAAAATCTATGATGCCATAGAAAAACAAAATTTGGAAATAGTAGATGCTACCTGTCCTTTCGTTAAAAAGATTCATAACATTGTTAAGAAAGAAAGCGAAGAAGGTAAAAGAATTGTAATCATAGGAAATGACAATCACCCTGAAGTTGAAGGTATAAAAGGTTGGGTTGTAGGTGAAGCTATAGTTATAAAAGATGAGGAAGACATAGAAAAAATAGATTCCTTTAGAAATGAAAGTATATGTATTGTTTCACAAACGACATTTAACTACAATAAATTTAAATATTTAGTTGAAATTATAACTAAAAAGGGTTATGATATAAATGTTGTAAATACGATTTGCAATGCGACACACTTAAGACAAGTTGAGGCAAAAGAAATTGCATCAAAAGTAGATGCAATGATTGTTATTGGAGGTAAGAATAGTTCCAATACACAGAAGTTATATGACATATGTAAGAATGAGTGCAAGGATACTTATTATATACAAACTGTTAGTAACCTTAATTTGAAGAATGTCGATTCATTGAGGTCTATAGGTATTACAGCAGGGGCATCGACCCCAAAGAAAATTATTGAGGAGGTCGTTCTTAATGTCAGAGATGAGTTTTGAACAAATGTTGGATGAATCATTCAAGACAATTCATAATGGAGAAGTTCTTGAAGGAAAGGTAATCAGTGTAAGAGAAGACTATGCAGTTCTTAATGTTGGATATAAGGCTGACGGTATTCTTACAAGAGATGAATACTCTAACACACCAGTAGATCTGACAACTGTAATTTCAGTAGGCGATGAACTGACAGTTAAAGTTCTCAAGGTAAACGACGGCGAAGGTCAGGTTGCTTTATCTTATAAGAGACTTGCTGCAGAGAAAGCAAATGAGAAGATTAAAGAAGCTTTTGAAAATAAAGAAGTTCTTAAAGCACCAGTTGTACAGATTTTAAAAGGTGGTTTGAGTGTTGATGTTGAAGGCGGTAGAGTATTTATACCTGCAAGCCTTGTATCAGACGTATTCGAAAGAGATTTAGATAAATATTTAAATCAGGAAATCGAATTTGTAGTAACTGAATTTGATCCAAGAAGAAGACGTATTATTGGAGACAGAAAGCAGTTAGTTGTTGCAGAAAAAGAAGCAGCTAAGAAAGCTTTATTTGAAAAGATTCAGGTTGGAGACACAGTTGAAGGTGTAGTTAAGAGCGTTGTTGATTTTGGAGCATTCATTGATATCGGTGGTGCTGACGGACTTTTACATATCTCAGAAATGTCATGGGGTAGAGTTGGAAATCCTAGAAAGTTATTTAAGCCGGGCGACAAGGTTACAACATTTATTAAAGAAATTAATGGTGATAAGATTGCATTAAGCTTAAAGTTCGAAGATACAAATCCTTGGGCTAACGCTGAAGAAAAATTTGCAGTTGGAGCAATTGTTACAGGTAAGGTAGCAAGAATGACAGACTTTGGAGCATTCGTTGAAATCGAACCTGGTGTTGATGCTTTACTTCATGTATCACAGATTGCAAAACACCATGTTGAAAAGCCATCTGATGAATTAAAGGTTGGTCAGGAAATTGAAGCTAAGATTGTTGATTTTAATGAAGAAGAAAAGAAAATCAGCTTAAGTATCAAAGCTTTACTTCCAGATGAAGACGAAACTGAAGATGTTCAGGAAGATGTAGCTTCAGAAGAAGAATAATTTTTAAACAATATAGATTAAAGGCAGGCATTTTTTGCTTGCTTTTAATTTTATAAGGCTTATGGAGAATTAATGAGAGTAATAGCAGGAACAGCAAGAAGAATACAATTAGAAACAGTTAAAGGAAATAATACAAGACCTACAACTGATAGAATTAAAGAAACATTGTTTAATATTATAAATAATGATTTATATGATATTGATTTTTTGGATTTATTTAGTGGAAGTGGCGCTATTGGAATTGAAGCTTTAAGTCGTGGAGCTAGTAGTGCAACTTTTGTAGAAAATAATAGAAATGCTATTAAATGTATAGAGGCTAATTTGGAAAAAACTCATCTAAAAGAACAGGGAAATGTTGTTTTTGGTGATGTTATACGAGCACTTGAAAGTTTACAATTAAAAAAACAGACATTTCACATTATTTTCATGGATCCACCTTATAATAAGCAATTAGAAAACAAGGTTTTAGAGTTTCTAAAAGATTCATGTATTTTAGATAATGACACTTTGATAATTGTTGAAGCTTCGTTGGAGACTGATTTCTCTTTTGCTTTGAATTTAGGATACGAAATTATAAAAGAAAAAATATACAAAACAAACAAACATATATTTTTGAAAAAACTAGGAGAATAATATGACAAGAGCAATTTATCCTGGAAGTTTTGACCCAGTTACGCTAGGACATTTAGATATTATTAAAAGAGCATCAAAGATATTTGATGAACTAATAGTAGGTGTTTTAAATAATAATTCTAAATCTCCGTTGTTTTCAGTTGAAAAACGTGTTAAAATGTTAAATGATGTTGTAAAAGATTTACCAAATGTCAAGGTTATGTCTTTTGAGGGATTACTTGTGGATTTTGCAAGAAAAGTAGATGCTCAAATTATTGTTAGAGGTTTAAGGGCTGTAACAGATTTTGAGTATGAGCTTCAAATGTCTCAGACAAACACAGTTTTAAATGAAAATGTAGATACAATATTTTTTACAACAAGCTTGGAATATGCTTACCTTAGCTCAAGTACAGTAAGGGAAGCGGCGTATTTTGGAGCTGATATTAGCAAATTTGTACCAGAATCTGTTGTACAACAGGTTTACGATAAATTTAAGGAAAGAGGAGAATAAAAATGAGTAGTAAGATTGAACAGATTATTACAGAAATTGAGGAATATATTGATAACTGTAAGTTTCAGCCTTTATCAACATCTAAGATTGTAGTAAATAAAGACGATATTGATGAATTATTAGCTGAATTAAGATTAAGAACTCCTGATGAAATCAAGAAATATCAGAAGATCATTGCTAATAAGGATGCAATCTTAAACGATGCTAAGGAAAGATCAGAAGCTATGATTGCTGAAGCTACAGCACACATTAATCAGTTGGTTAGTGAACATGAAATTATGCAGAAAGCATATGATGAAGCTAACAAGGTTATTGAACAGGCACAGCAGGAAGCTCAGGATATTTTGAACAATGCTACATCAGAAGCAAATGATTATAGAATGAGAGCTATGCAGTATACAGATGATATTTTATCAAATGTTCAGAGCATACTTACAACAGGTATGAATAGCTTTGAAAATGCACAGAGCCAGATGATGACATCGTTAAACAGTTCATTAAATGTTGTTGTTGAAAGCAGAAAAGAATTAAATGGTCAGGATGAAGATAATTCACAGCCTGAAAATAATGATGACATTGCAGTTGATTTAATGTAATTATTATACTTTATACAGAAAAGAAAGCTATGTTTAGCTTTCTTTTTTGTATATTTAAATAACACTAAGAAAATTATTTACTATTTCTATTTATGAAATTGTTATTTGTTATTACCGTTGCATAAAAAATGTTGTTTGTTATAACTATCACACAAAATTACAAACTATAGATAATTAAATATAAAATAGTAAAAAATAAACAACATTCTATTTTGCCTAAAACATAATATAACATAATTGATTTATCTTTTATTTGGGATAAGGATTGCATAAAAATAGAAATACCACCCAATATTACACATAGAAGCATAAAATATATTTTATAAACATCCTCTAATTGACACTTTGTTATAAGAAAGCAACCGTTTGTAATTTCTAAAAATGAAATTGCTATATTTTTTTGAAAAAAAGATAGTGGTATGATATTGATTAACTGCGTTAATGCTGAAAAAAATATAACGTATGTACATAATGTCATTATAGAAAAATATGTTTTTTTAATTATGTTTTCGCTTTTGCTTAATGTGTTTATGCTTGTTTGAAAAGTGGGATAATGTGTTTCTCTACAATTTAGAATTAATTTATTTAATATCCCGGTTATGATGGAAGGTAGAAAAACAAACAAAACAATATGCAAAGTGGTAAGTTTAGTATCACCCAAAACTGGTAACGAACTTTTCAAACATGTGCATATTATATAATTTATAAGAAAAGAAATGCTTGTGTTATTACAAAAAGTTATAAGGTATTTCCCTTCGGCTTTTGAGATATTGCCCGATGAGACCATTTCTCCAATGACTTTTGCACCTAACGGATAGCCTGACAAAAAGCCCACAAGTATAATGTAAGCACCATTTATTGTTACTTTGAAGAAAAAATTTAGTAATGGATACAAAAGTTTTCCGATGTAATAGCATAAACCTTTTTCGTACATATAATTAGTAATTAGTATGAAAGGTAATAGCGATGGAATTACAGAGTACAATGAAAGTATAATGCCTTTTTTTATACCTGCAGAAATTTCAACGGGAAAAGCTAAAGTTAAAGTTATGCATAGTGCACAAAATATTAATAAATATAATTTTTTCATAGGCCTTTTTTATTATAATATTATTTTGAAACAAATTATATTACTTTAATGTGTTGAAATTAATTGCAAAATACAATAAAATGTATGGAGAAGAATTGAGGTATATATATGGAATTATTTTCAATTTCCAGTAGCAGTAAAGGAAATTGTATTTTATTAGATAATAAAGAAACAACATTGATGATAGATGTTGGAATAAGTAGGAAAAAAGTTGTCGAAGGGTTTGAGCATTTTGGCAAAAATCCGGAAGATTTAGATGGAATATTAATTACTCATGAACATAGTGACCATATTAAAGGGTTGGGAGTATTTTTAAGAAAATATCATATTCCTGTTTATGCTACTGAAGATACAATAGACTATATTTTAAATAAATCATCCATTGGAGAAGTTGATAAAGAATTATTTTTTCCAATAGAAAAAAATAAAAGCTTTTACATAAAAAATACTAAAATATCACCGCTTCAAATTAGCCATGATGCTGTAGATCCTGTATGCTATAGGTTTGATAATGACTCTGTGGACAATTCATCAGGTGCCATAGTTACGGATTTAGGTACATATGATGGAAAGTTGGTTAATGGCTTACAGGAGTTAGACAGTATTTTAGTGGAATCAAATCATGATGTAAGAATGTTACAGATGGGTCCATATCCCTTTCGTTTGAAACAAAGAATATGGGGAACTAAAGGTCATTTGTCAAATGAAGCATGTGGTGATTTTCTTAATAAAATCATTAATAAAAGAATGAAACATATTATTTTGGGTCATTTAAGTGGCGAAAATAATTATCCCGAATTAGCATTTCAGGCTGTAAAAAACGAGCTGAATTTTGCCAAGGCGGTAGAGGATGTAAATCAAATTGATTTAAAAGTTGCAAGTA
>OLOJ01002954.1_pt1 | contig 12808 bp, 8 predicted proteins | sample 1672251 | NCBI WGS metagenome assembly OLOJ01 (sample SAMEA3136664, study PRJEB25190) | human gut metagenome | biome: human gut; feature: human-associated habitat; material: faeces | place: Austria | collected 2013 | reverse complement strand
CTATGCGATTTAAAAAATCGGAAAGAAGAGAATCGGTGCCGCAGCGTTCGCTGCGGCGGTGCCTTGCCTCACGCGGTCTGTTTCAAAGAGATGGCCTGACGCGGTTCGGCTTGCCTTCCTGCTTGAAGGTCTTACTTGTTGAGGACCTTCTTCATCAGATCAGCGGAAGCCTTGGCAAGTGCGAACTGGCCGAAGCCCGGATCGATGGAAGCGAGGTTGGAGTTGAGGATCTGGTTGAAAGTGTCGTTGTTCTTCATGATGTTTCCTTTCGGACGACCGCCTGGTTTCTTGCTTCTTTTTTCTTCTCTACATCGTGCGGTGCGTCGCTATTGTGTTGTTTTTCTTGTTCTTCGTTCTTCTGTTGTTTTTCTGTTGTGCCTTTACTATACGCACGTCGGTATGCGTCTGGCATGCCGCAATCGTCATTTCTATTGTAAAATCATCGGGTTATCTTGAAGAAAATGTGATTACTGTGCCCGCATAACAACACAATCGCCGTATCGTACGCTGACACGAGACGGAACATATCCATTCCCATGTCAACGCACGATACGGCGATATCGGCGTAAATCAGCGGAATAATCGTAAATCAGCGGGGCTGACGGAAGTGACGGTCACCGATTGGATCGAACGGCGTGTGCGGTTCAAGCTGGTGCCAGTATGCCACCGACGCGACGTCATCCTGCCGCTCGAAATTGCCGGCTTCCTCGGTGCCGATCTGCTGCCAGGTGACGCGCAGGTCAGAATCGAAATAAATCGGATCCGGAATGTGCCAGCGGTACAGGCCGCGCATGACGGGTGTGGCCACATCCCAGTAGTCACTTTCGCGGTGCGCGGCAAGACGCTGCGAATAGAACGGGAATCCCAGGTACGGTCCGGTGAACGTGTTCTCGCGCATGCGGCCATGCTCGTCGAAGTCGGCGAAACTCCACGCGCCGCCGAAGTAGTCTTCCGCTCCGGTGCTGCACCACGTCGGGTACTGTTCATCGCCGTCGATGTACATCTTGACTTCGCCTTCGCCCCACCAGCGGCTTTCCAGCGCGGTCAGCGCAAGGTAGGTGCCGATGTACGCGCCATGGCCGTGCACATTGTCGAGAATCGTGTAGTCACGGGCAATTTCGGTGACGCGTTCGCGGCGCCACTGCGCATGGAAGCGCATCGCATCGGCTGGCAGCGCGTCGTATTCCGTGTAGTCGATTTGGTAGAAGAAGGCCGGCACGTCCTCGTTGTGATCGTTGCGCAGCACAATGCGCGCGTGCTCGAACGGCATGGCGAAATAGCAGTTGAAACCTCGATTTGGCACCACCATGATCGGGATGGAATTGATACGGCAGGCCTGTGCGTGACCGCAGCAGAAGAAATCGCCGATCGGGCACTGCACGGACGGCGTCTCCTCGCCATCCCAATAGAATTCGAGGATGAGATTGCGCAGTACGTTCGGACCGGTCGGGGAAGTGCGGTCGGTGACCGTCATCCAAATGTGGCGAATCACGCCCGGGCCATCGACGTCCATCAGCGTGACCGAATCGCCCGCCTTGATCGTCTGGATGCAAGGGCTGCCCTTACGTGACGGGCCGAGCGCGCTGGCAGCGGTGGCTGCAGTGCCCTTGCCGCCGGTCGGGTTTTCGGCGTTGACGCAACGTGTACGGCCGTGGTCCGTCGCGATTGCTAGCGAATCGAGGGCACCGTTGCCGAAACCGGAAGTCGCCATAGTATTCATATTTGTTCTCCTTACTTGGAAATCTGAAAATCTTGGCAATCGGCCGAACGGGGCCGGCCGATGTTGAAACGTTTCGATTATCCGTATGAAATTATGCTGCCGATATTGCTTGGCCTTGCGATTGGTGTCCGACTGCGGTGCTGGCAATCGCAAGAAAATTTATTGTGTGCCGCCGGACCCCGCTTCCGCAACGGATCCGCGGCGCTTCAGCGCGGGTTCGATGAGCTTGACGGAACCGTTGATATCGGCGCGTTCCTCGATGGCGGAAGTCAGCAGATTCACGGCTTCGGCGCACAGTTCCTCCGGCATGACCGGCATTTCGGTGATGGGGAAGCGCGTAGGCTCGCCCTCGAAATACGTGCCGCACGACAGCACCGAAACGTCCTGCGGAATCGTCATTCCATTGTCGTGCAGCTCCACCAACACTTGGCTGAGCACGCCCGCATTCGCCTGGTTGATGATGGCGGATGGGCGGTCGGGCCGCGCGAAAATGGTGCGGACGAACCGCTTCGCATCGAAACTATCTTCCTCGTAATGCTCGGATTCGATGATTGTCATGCCACGCTCCTTCGCGTGCGCCAGCAGGCTTTCGCGGAAGAGGATGACGTAACCGGAACGGCGGTCGTAATCGGATTCGTTGTTGCGCAGGAACGCGACGGTGCGATGCCCCTTTTCGTACAGAAAATCGACGGCCTTGCGGCCCATCAGCGCGAAATCGATGTCCACGCAGGCGCAGCCGGCATGCGATGACGGATAACCAATCGCCACGCACGGCTTGGGGAAGGTCATGGCCGCGGCCGCACGTTCGTCGTCCTGTTCGACGTCAAGCAGGACGACGCCATCGACGAGATTGCTTTGCGTCACGCGACGAATGTCTTTCGTGGCGTCCGGGCCGGTCAGCAACATCACGTCATAGCCAGCGTTCCTTGCGGCCCATGCGGTGTGCAGAAAGTAGGCGTTGTAGCGGGCTTTGTTGATGTCGCCGCGAATCGGGGAGCTCAGCGCGATGAGCTGGTTGCGCATGCCGCGCATCTTGCGGGCGCTGGCGTCCGGAGTGTAGCCGAGCTTGTCTACGGCAGCCATGACTTTTTCGGTGGTTTTCGCGGAAATCGAACGCTTGCCGGACAGCACGTAGGAAACGGTGCTGGCGGATACTCCGGCTTCGCGGGCGACGTCTTTGATGCCTGTCATTCAGCTCGCTTTCTGTGGTTGTTCCGTACTGTGCGTGTCTGTGCGTCGAATCGTTTCGTCGAAACGTTTCACCTAGCATAACGCAGCGTTACGATTGCTGTCAATCTTCCGTTGCGTCTTTGGTTTCGTATCGTATTTTGCCGGCGATGCGGGGCGGCATAAAGAAAAAGTCGCACGATTCGGCGTCTGTATCGAAACGCCGAATCGTGCGACAGAAAAAGGCAATGCGACCGGTGGTGTGGCCGGCGTTGCGATTGCGGGAAATCAGCCCTTCTTGCCCACCTTGCCGAACGTGAACGCGCGGACGATCGCCACAATGCCGAGCACCACCAGCGCGCAGCCGCCGAAGATGATCATCCAGCCGGTGGACGCCACCGGGCAGAACAGCATCACGCAGCCAGCGATAATCGAAATCAGCGCGTAAATCACAGCCCATGCGGAACTGGGCATACGCCACGATTCCACCAGCGCCATCACGCCTTCCATCATCCAGCCGACGCCCACCACCATGGTGACGACCACTGCCAGCGTCGCGCCGGACAGCGCCGAATTCTTCAGCATGACCACGCCGCCGACGGACAACAGCAGGCCGACCAGAATATCCAGCACACGCCAGCCGCCCGGCAGACCGAGTTCCACGATCGCCGTGACGATACGAACCACGCCGGAAACCACGAAATACGCGCCCAACGCGATCGCTGCGATTTTAAGCGTCGCACCCGGCCAAATAAACAGCGCCAAGCCGAGTACGATGGCGATCACGCCGATGATGCCGTACGCGCCGCGAATCGCGTTCTTCGCACGCTGCGGCAGCCACGATTCCATCAGTTTGAAGGGGCTTACGGGCTTCCATTCGCCGTTGGAATCGTTCGGATTGGGTTGGCCGGGACCGTATGGATAGCCATACGGATAGCCGTAAGGATTATCGAAATAACGCGAGGTTTGCGCGTCGTCCTGTCCGCCGCTTTGCGGGTTCGGATTCATGTTCGGGTTGCTCATAATGTCCCCCTTTTTTCTTTGAGATGCGCCTTAAAACCACTGTTGTTTTAAAGTCGTGTCTCATATTTTAGTCATCATGTCCAATTTCAGCTTTCAACAAAACGCCGAAAACTGTACGGCAAGGCGCAGGACGCACTGCACTGCGCGACGTAAGGCAGCGGGGAAGAAGGACGTGGCGCGACCGGCGATTGTCTCGCAGGCCGCGCCACGTTGCGTAAGTGCGGATGTTGCTGATGTGCGAATACGCTTCCACAACATCCGCGCGAACCTAGAACAGCTTGAGCTGAACGTTGAGGCTGAGCGGCTGGTCGGCGGGCAGCTGGTACTGCTCATGCACCGGCGACATCCACGAATCGTCGCCGCCGACGCCCATTTGCGCGGCCAGCAGACGCAGGAACATGTGACGCGGCTTCGGCAGCTCATCCTGATGCAGCGCCTCTTCCAGCATCGTGCTCGAATACGGCAGTAGGCTCATCGCGAACGGCTTTGCGCCGGCACCGCGCTTCACGCGCACACCGTGGCCGGAATCGTCCGTGATCTCCGCCCAACGCACATCCTCATGATTGCCGGTTTCCTGCGGCAGCAGGTACGGCGCGCAATCATCGCCAGCCGTCGTGCTCCATACACCCAGCTTCGCGTGCCTGCGGTCGGCGTACGTCTCTTCCGGACCGGCGCCGTAGAATCGCAGGTTCGCATATTCCACCGGCAGCGCCCATTCGATACCGAACGCCGGAATCGTTGGCAGATCGCCGTTCTTCTCGCCTGGATACTCGACGTCGAGCGAAACGAGGCCGGCCGTGTCGGCAACGTAACGGACCGTCACTTTCGTGCGCTGCGGAATCGCCAATTCGTACGTATACGTGGCTTCCACGGCATTTTCTCCACGATTTGCGATCGCGCAGTCGACGCAACGCGCATACTTTCCTGCGACCGCCCACGCGGCACGTTCGAAAGCGTGTCCAGCACCGCGATCGTTGTCCGTCAGCGGACGGAACGTGGTGATCGACGGGCGGCGCAGCACGAATTCGCGCTCGCCGAACGTATATGAAACCATACCCCCTTGTGCGCGGGAGAACAGTGCTTCACGACCCTGTCCGCGCACGCCGGCGTTCCAGCGGCCAAGGGTGACGGTGCCGTCGGCCGGAGCTCCGGCCGCGTCAACGGCATCTGCAGTGGTCTTCGCACCTGCCACCACGCACTGGCCGAACGCCAGCTCGTAGCCGGCCGGTGCCCAATCGCAAGCGTTGCCAAGCTGCTGCGATACCTCCAAAACCAGCTCTTCGGCGTTGCTGCGGTAGTCATCAACCGGCCAATCGACTTCGAATGAAGCGCTCTCGCCGGCGGCCACGTCGAAACGGCGCGTAGTCGACCATACCGGCTTGCCGTCGGCCAAAATCCGCAGCACGAAGCGATAATCGCCCGTAGACACGAACAGATTGTCGTTCGTAATACGCGCTTCATCGACCGAAACCGCAATTTTCACGTTCGCATACAGCTGCTTGACTTCCTGCGCTTTCGGCGAGGGGGTGCGGTCGGCGAACAGCAGGCCGTCGCCGGAGAATTCGTAATCGCTTGGACGATCGCCGAAATCGCCGCCGTAGCACATGCGTGTCGTGCCGTCGGGCAGCTTGGTCTCGATTGCCTGGTCGATGAAATCCCAAATGAAACCGCCCTGGTACATCGGGTAGCGTTCCAACGCCGTGTATTCGTCCATATTGCCGCACGAATTGCCCATTGCGTGCATGTATTCGCAGGAAATGTACGGCTTCTTTGGACCGTCCGTATGTGCCGGGCTGCCGTCGTTCAGATAGCGTTCGATTTCGTCAGCATGCGCGTACATACGGCTTTCGATGTCCGTCACATCCTCGAATTCGCGCATGTGCACGGAACCCTCGTAATGTACCGGACGATTCGGATCAATCGTGTGCGCGTGGCGATACATCGCACGAAAAACCTCGCCCGCGCTCGACTCGTTGCCAAGCGACCAGATCAGCACGCTCGGATGGTTGTAATCGCGGCGCATCATGCTGTTGATGCGGTCCACGCACGCGCCCTCCCATTCGGGGCGGCTGCCGGGGATGCCGTCTTCAGGACGCTCGACATTGTTTGCCACCCACGTGCCGTGCGTCTCCATATTCGTCTCGTCGATCAGATACAGACCGTACTCGTCGCACAGGTCGTACCAATACTCCTGGTTGGGGTAGTGGGAGGTGCGGATGGCGTTGATGTTGTGCCGCTTGCAGAAGACCACGTCGGAAAGCATGTCCTCGCGGGTGATCGCACGCCCGCGCTTCGCGTCGAATTCGTGGCGGTCCGCGCCCTTGAACACGATGCGCTTGCCGTTGATCGTCATGATGCCGTTTTCGATGCGGAATGTGCGGAAGCCGATCTTCTGCGTCACGGTTTCGATGATGGCGCCGTCATGTCCGACGACGCGTACGGTCAGCGTGTACAGCGTCGGCGATTCCGCGCTCCACGGCGCGATGTTCGTCATTTTGCCGGAATTAAGGGCGATTTCGCCGTTGCAGGCCTGCGTTGATTCCCATACGACATTTCCGTCGCCGTCGCGCAGCGTGCTTTCGATAGTCATCGCGTCGGCGGGGTTGCGCAAGGTGAGTGCCGCGTTGAGTTCGGCGGTGTCGGCCTTACCGGCGGTGTCGGCTGCGGTGTAGTCGGCTTCAAGCTGCACGGTTTCGACGTGCGTATGCGGCTGGGCGGCGAGCTCGACGGTGCGGAACAGGCCGTGCAGTCGCCAGAAATCCTGGTCTTCCAGCCAAGAGGCGCTCGAATATTCGTAGCAGGCGACGGTGAGCGTATGCTCGGCTTCGGGGGAATCGGCGGCGTTGCCATTGCCGTTTCGCAGCGCTTCCGTCACATCGAATTCGCTCGGCGTGAATCCGTCCTCGCCGTAACCCACGAACGTGCCGTCAAGCCATACGTAGATCGCGGTGGCGGCACCGTGGAAGGTGAGGCTGACCGTGCCGTCGTTTTCCAGCGTGCGCGCAAGCTGCGCGTCGAGCGCGAATCGACGGCGGTAGATCGCCACATGGTTGTTTTCCGGAATATTTGGCGCCTGCGGATCCTCGTGACCGTCCCACGGATATTGGATGTTGACGTACTTGTTCTTGAGATAGCCGGCCATCTGCAAGTGGCCCGGCACCTCGATCGCGCCGAAATCGCCATCTTCGAAATCGACGGCCGCGAACGGAGCGCTTTCCACGTCCACGTTGCGCGCTTGTTCGATACGAACCTTCCATTCGCCGTCGAGGCTCTGCTTCGGCTCGCTCGTCTCGCCGATGACATATCGGTGGCTGGAATGTGCCGGCTTGCGGTTCGCTGCGAACACCGTCGGATCGGTGAGCCAGCTTGCACTTGCCGTGGTTGCATGTACGATTGCGAGTTCGGCTGTATCTGCCATCTTGCATCCCCCTGTATTACTTGGTGTCACTGCATCGTTGCGGTTGCGCCGTGCGATGTTGCACGACCGTTTAGTAATGAATTTTACTAACTACCGATAATATATCACACTTCATGGTATCGTGCATCCGTCGCGTGCCATGCATCGTTCCGCCACATGTCCATTTTTCACACGCCGAGGATGTGCGATAATAACAGGATGCGCCGATGGCGTCCGCCCGGTGCCCACAACCGCGCAGCGTTGCCTCGCCTTTGCAAAATGCTTGCGATTCCGCGGATTTTCGATTTCCGCGATTCGAGGCATACGTAAGACGGGGGAGAGCTGACTACTCCGCGGCGCTCCCAAGGAGATCACCATGGATGATCGCAAGAAAGATCAGTCCATCCAGTCCCATGCCAATTTTGACGGCGATTCCGCTACGGGCGATCGCACGCAGATTCGGCAGGATCAGCAAAACCAGCAGCCGCCACAAATCGACCCGTCGCTTGCCGACGCGCAAGCCGTGGCCGCATCGCTCGGCGTCGATCCGAACACCGGTCTGAGCCAAGCCGAAGCTGAACGCCGACTCGCGCAATACGGGCCGAACGAGCTCGCATCCGCACCACCCGTGCCAAAATGGAAGAAGTTCCTGGCGCAGTTTAAAGACCCCCTCGTCTACCTGCTGCTCGCTGCCACCGGCATCTCGCTCATCGCATGGTTCATCGAAAAAGCCAACGCTGCGCCAGGCGCGGAAGGCGGCGAAATACTGCCGTTCGACGCCATCGTCATTGTGCTTATCCTTATCGTCAACGCGGTACTCGGCTACATTCAGGAATCGAAAGCGGAAGAAGCCGTCGAAGCGCTCTCCCAAATGACCGCGCCGCAAACCAACGTGCTGCGCGACGGCAAAATCGCACGCATCAACACCGTCGACGTGGTGCCGGGAGACATGGTCGTGCTCGGTGAAGGCGACTCCATTCCCGCCGACGGACGTCTGCTCGCCGCCGCCAGCCTGCGCGTGGCGGAAGCGAGCCTGACCGGTGAAAGCGTACCGGTCGGCAAAAACGTCGACACACTTGCCGAAGCCAAGGCCTTGGGTGATCGCGCCAATATGGTGTTCAACGGCACGTCCGTGACGCAAGGCACCGGCCGCGCAATCGTGACGAGCACCGGCATGCGCACGCAGGTCGGTAAAATCGCGGACCTTCTGCAGGCCACGGATGATGATGACAGTCCGCTGCAGAAGGAAATGAACTACGTTTCCAAGATTCTCGGCATCGCGGTGTGCATTATCGCGGCGGTCGTGCTGGTGGCGCTTGCGCTGACCGAAGGCTTCAACGACATCCACGACGTAATCGATTCGCTGCTGCTATCCGTTTCGCTGGCCGTCGCGGCCGTGCCGGAAGGGCTCGCCGCGATTCTGACAGTCGTGCTCGCGCTCGGCGTGCGCCGCATGGCCGAACATCATGCGATCGTCAAGAAACTGCATTCCGTGGAAACGCTCGGTTCCGCGTCGGTGATCTGCTCCGACAAAACCGGCACGCTCACCCGCAACGAGATGACGGTGGAACGCGTGGTCACGCCGAGCGGTGAGGTGCAGCTGACCGGCACCGGCTATGCGCCGGAAGGCAGAATGATTGCGATTCCCGACGCTGCTCTGTCTGGTTCCGCCGCTTCCGCCGCACAGGTCGAAGCCGTCGCCACGCTCGCCGTGGGCTCGCTGGCCAACGACGGCGAATTGCGCGAAAACACAGGTGCCGGCGATGGTTCCGCTGCTTCCGACATAACGTGGGAAGCCGTCGGCGACCCGACCGAAGTGTCGCTTATCGTCGCCGCACGCAAGGTGAAGGCCGATCGCAAATACGCCAACTACACGCGCATCGGCGAGATTCCATTCACCTCCGACCGCAAACGCATGGCCGTCGTCGCGCAGGACAACGCCGATGCCGGGCGTCTCACCGTCTTCGCCAAGGGTGCCCCCGATGTACTGCTCGGCTACTGCAGCCGCATCGCGGTCAACGGTGCCGTACGACCGATGACGCAAGGCGATCGCCAGCAGATCCTCGCCGCCGTGGAACGCCTGTCCGCCGAAGCGTACCGCACGCTGGGCCAGGCCTACCGTCCGCTCGGCACCGCTTCGCTCGCCGCAGTGCCGGGCGTGCGCATCAACGCCGCCGGTCACGTCGCCGACATCGCCGACCAAAGCGATGTGCTGGAAAGCGACTTGATCTGGGTCGGCATGGTCGGCATCATCGATCCGCCGCGTACCGAAGTGCGCGATTCCGTCGCCGAAGCGCATCGCGCCGGCATCCGCACCGTCATGATTACCGGTGACCATCCGCTTACCGCGGCACGCATCGCCAGCGATCTGGGCATTATTGAAACGGACGGAGACGGCAGCTCGGTCGGCAGCGCCGACCTTAGTAGCAAAGTGCTCACCGGCGTTCAACTCGACGAGCTGCCGGACGAGCAAGCGTTCGACAAGGCCACCCGCGAAATCTCCGTGTACGCGCGCGTTGCGCCGGAACACAAGCTGAAAATCGTCGAATCGCTGCAACGGCAAGGCAATATCGTGGCTATGACCGGCGACGGCGTAAACGATGCTCCCGCCGTCAAAACCGCGGACATCGGCGTCGCGATGGGCATCACCGGTACCGAAGTTACCAAGCAGAGTGCCAAGATGATCCTCGCCGACGACAACTTCAGCACCATCGTCGAGGCGGTACGCGAAGGCCGTGGCATTTTCGACAACATCCGTAAGTTCCTGCGCTATCTGCTGAGCTCCAACGTCGGCGAGGTGTTCACCGTCTTCGGCGGTGTGATGCTCGCCGGATTCCTCGGCATCACCCAGCCTGGCAGCCAAGGTGTCACCGTGCCGCTGCTCGCCACGCAACTGCTGTGGATCAACCTGCTTACCGACGCAGCTCCGGCGCTCGCCATGGGTGTCGACCCGTCCACCGACGACGTGATGGCCCGCAAGCCGCGCAAACTCACCGATCGCGTGATCGACGGACAGATGTGGGGCGACATCATCTTCATCGGCATCATCATGGCCGCCGTCACGCTGATTGGCATGGACATGCACCTCGCCGGAGGTCTGTTCACGGACCGTTCCGTGGATGCTGTCGGACATGATGCGCAAATGACTGAGGCGCGCACGATGGGCTTCACCATCCTTGTGTTTGCGCAGATGCTCAACGCGCTGTGCTCGCGCTCGCACGACCAGTCGGTGTTCGTCGGACTGTTCGCTAACAAATGGCTGTGGGGTGCGATCGCACTGTCCACGCTGTTGCAGGTGGTGGTGATTTACGTGCCGTTCCTCAACACCGCGTTCGGCACGATGCCGCTGTCCGCCGGCGCATGGTTCGAATGTCTGGGCCTTGCGATGATCGTGCTCGTCGCGTCCGAGTTGCGTAAGTGCGTTCTACGTGCGATGCGTGAGTAGCCTGTCGTTTTCCGGCCTCCAATCCGCATTTTGCTGTGTCGTGAGCCGTTGCAGCGGCAAAATGCGGATGGGTGCTCGTTGCATCCGTCTTATAGCGCCGCCGCGCTAGACTGGATTGCGATTGGCGGGCGCGCATTGGTTGCGCGTCCGTTCGTATGACGATTGTTCCGGCGTTTTTTGGAGGAATTTCGATGCTGCTGTCCGATCGCGACATTCTCGCCGCACAGGCCGACGGTCATATCTCACTCGATCCGTGGACCCCGGAGATGGTGCAGCCGGCATCGATTGACGTGCGATTGGACCGTTTCTTCCGTTTGTTTAACAATCATGCGTACACGTACGTGGATCCGGCTGAGAATCAGGGCGAGCTGACCGAACAGTTCGAAGTCAAACCGGACGAACCGTGGATCCTGCACCCGGGCGAGTTCGCGCTCGGGTCCACATGGGAGTATGTGAAGCTCGATGCATCCATCGCGGCTCGTCTTGAAGGCAAAAGCTCGCTCGGTCGTCTCGGCATCCTTACCCACTCCACCGCGGGCTTCATCGACCCTGGCTTTGAAGGTCATATCACGCTGGAATTGTCCAATGTGTCGACACTGCCGGTGAAGCTGTGGCCGGGCATGAAGATCGGCCAGATGTGCTTCTTCCAGCTGAGCTCGCCGGCCGAGCATCCGTACGGTTCCGCCACGACCGGTTCGCACTATCAGGGCCAGCGCGGTCCGACCCCGAGCCGTTCCTACGTGAACTTCTACAAAGCCGACATCACCGACTGAATCGACTGAACCGACTGACGTCGACGTTTGCCGGCAGCCGGCTTTGCTTTTTCTGCCGATCACCAAATTCGATTACAAAATTCCCGGCGCGATGTCGTGCGTGGCAAGCCAGTCGCGCAAATCGCTGAACTCGTCCATACTGACGGAATGGTCGAGCCCACGATAGCTTTTCTCCGTAAGGAACGTGTGCTCGTCCAGCCAAGCGGCCGTTGCGAACAGCTCCGGCATCGGAATCACCGTGTCGTTCTTGCCGTAGCCGAAGAACGTCGGAATGTTCAGCTCAGCCACGTGGCCGTCGGCAGGCGCGGTGCCGTCCACAAGTCCCGGCGCGAGGAAGCCGGACAGCGAAATCGTCGCCATGTACCGTTCCGGATGCACGCGCAGCAGATGAATCGCCAGCAGACCGCCCTGCGAAAAGCCGATCGGCACCACGGCACGGTCGTCGGGAACGTTCGCCGCGACCCAGTCGTCGATCGCCTTCGCCGCCGCGTACGCGTCGCGGTCCAGGTCCTCGCCGGTATCCACGCAATCGTGCAGCCAGGAATACGCGCCGGGCGCGAAACGGCCCGCCGGTTGCAGCGTCAGCGGCGCGCGCAGCGAGGCGAAATCGTTGTACGGCGCGATGTAGCGCATCATGTCGGCCAGGTCCGATTCGTTCGATCCCCAGCCGTGCAGGCACAGGAACAGCGGTCGTTTCGGCGCCGCGTTGCTTCCGCCGCGCGAATACTGCACGTGCGTGATCTGCAGCGGTTCGCCGAATCGCCCCGGTACCACGTTCGATTCGCGGCCGATTAGTGCCGTTTCGTCATGCTCGTTGTTGCTTGCTTCGTTTTCGATTGCGTCGCTCATACCTTCTCAATATAGCGTGCGATTGTGGCGCGGGAAAGACCGCGGGACGGACCGTGGAACGGTGGTCGGAACGGGCTTCGGAAAGCGGCTGGAACAGCGACGGAAAGACGTCCGGAAAAGCGTCCGGAAAGACCGCGGAAAAAAGAAGACCCCGGTGGGATTGGCCACCGGGGAGAGAAAGGAGAGAGAAGAAGAAAGGGTTCAATTTTCGGGAACTTCGCGGCTCCCGGTCGGCTTGTGGTGCTGACAATTCATATATAAACATCCGATTCTGAGTGGACGTCTGGTGTTTTCTGGGAACTTCCTGAGAATTCCGTACGGGGGCACCCTGGCGTGGCGTGCTGGCGCCACGCCAGATCGTCAGATCTGCGCGTCGGCGTCCACGCTCATCACATACACGTTGCGTCGCAGCTGCTTGCTTTGCGCACGCGTGA
>OLOJ01002953.1_pt1 | contig 12809 bp, 10 predicted proteins | sample 1672251 | NCBI WGS metagenome assembly OLOJ01 (sample SAMEA3136664, study PRJEB25190) | human gut metagenome | biome: human gut; feature: human-associated habitat; material: faeces | place: Austria | collected 2013 | reverse complement strand
TAATTAAATAAGGGGTTATGTAAAAAAAATTTTTGAAGGGTAAATTCTTTTTACATCAAAGATTATAATATAAATTTAATAAAAAAGCAATATTTTTTTATATTATGATAAAAATTTCGGCACAAAAAAAGCTCCCTGCGTGGCCAGGGAACTTTTTAAGAAAAATCATTATTTAACTACAACTTTAACAACTTTCTTAACCTGTTTGTAGTTTCTTGCTGTAACAACCAGAGTTACATTGTAAGTGCCTTTCTTAGCACCCTTAATAACTGTGATCTTACCAGCATTGTTAACTTTTACAACCTTAGGATTGCTGGATACCCATTTGGATCCACCAGCCATTCTTGCGAATTTGACGTTTGTGCTGTAGTTCTTCTTAGCAACCTGAGCTTTCTTAACTGATACAGATTTTGTCCATACAGTTACGATGTTCTTCTTAGCAGGTGCTTTTTTGATTGTGTAGGTTTTCTTCAGAGTCTGTCCGGCATATTTGCCCAGACCTTTGATAATTACTGTGTAAGTTCCGGCATTTGTGGATTTTTTCGGGTAAACTACCTTGTAATCTACACCTTTTTTCAGGTATTTGCCGTTAGATCCTTTTACTCTGTTCAGCTCTCCAACCTGTCTTTTTCTGTTGTAAGTAAAAGAGGTTTTTTTCAGAGAAGCTGCTGCAAGAGTCTGTTTCTTCGGTGAAGTTTTTGCAGCTGCAGATGCCGGTACTGTCATAGTTCCAAAGAGAACCATTACGGAAAGCATGATAACTGCAAGTTTCTTTAATGTTTTCATTCGACTCAACTCCTTCATAACATAACATGTATCAATAAACGGCCCTGGCCACGCTGACCCGTTTATCCGGTTAATAGCTCTATATGTAATTTTCCCTTAAGGAAAGAATTACCTGATTTATTTTGTGTTTTTCTGCTCAGGTTCATAGCCATATCCATAGCCATATCCGTAACCATATTTGCCATATCGTCCATATCTGCCGGCTCTGCCTGACACATCTGCACGATTCAGTACAGTTCCCAAAAGTTTACATCCGGACTGCTCAATTTCGTTGATAGACTGACGGATCACAGATTTGGATGTTTCTCCGGCACGTACTACCAGAATAGCACCATCACACATGGAACCGATCAGTGTACCATCCGATACACTTCCAAGAGGCGGTGTATCTACAATCACAAAACGGAATTTTTCTGCCAGTGTATCCAGAAGTTCTTTAAACCTTGCATCTTCCAGAAGGGAAGAAGGGTTGTTGAGAAGCTGTGTACATGGTACCAGATATCCATTCGGAATATTGGTCTTATATATAACTTCATTCAGCTCTGCCATTCCGGAAAGATAATGGTTCAGACCTTTTTCTTCTTTGTAATCCGCCTGAAGTCTTTTCATCATAACTGACTTACGCAGATCTACATCTACCAGAACAGTCGGAAATCCTGCTTCTGCCAGCATCTTCCATAAATAAGTGGAAACTGTTGTTTTACCTTCATTGGGAACACAGCTGGTAAGAAGAATCTTTTTGGTGTTTTTGCCACAGAACTTGATATTTACTCTGAGGCGGTTCATTGCTTCTTCTACTGCGTAGGGAAGCTCTGGAAGTACTATATCTAATTGTTTCATTTTTTACTGCTCCTTTTCTTCTTCCCTTTTTTCTTGTTTTTGTAGTATCCCTCTTCCATATCTTCTACCTGCGTGCTGTCAGGAATTGTGGTAAGAGGTGCTGTACCAAAATATTTTTCCATGTCTTCTGCTGTATGGATCGTATCATCCATAAGATATCTTACAACCAGTACACCACAGCAGAGAACCAGTCCCAGAAGGCCACCCATCATAGTATATTTACTGTAACTTGGACCTGCTTTGTACTCCGGAAGTTTGGCGTGCTGAGCAATGTTCGGTGCAAGGGTACTCATGGTCTCCGGCAGATAAGATACGGAAACTTCTGCCATAGCTTCTGCCAGATCCATGGAAAGCTGAGGGTCTGTAGTTGTAGCTGTAATCTGAAGCACTCGTGTATCTGTAGGATTATTCAGTGTGTAAAGTTTCTTCAGCTGTTCGTAATCCATATCCAACTTAAGCTGATCGATAACTCTGTTCAGCACCGGATAACTGAGCATCAGTTCCTCATAGTCAGCGGTCAGTGATGTACCAAGATTCAGGTCACTTAAGTTAACTACAGAATCATCTGAGGCTGATACCACATAGAGCTTGGATGTGGACTGATAGGTAGGTGCAATGCCGAAAAATGCATAGATATTAAACACCAGTGCTCCGGCAAGCAGACAAACCAGCAGATAATGCCAGTGATCCAACAGCATATAAGCCAGATCCAACAGGTCTATCTCCATTTCGTCATTCATGTTTTCCTGATTCATATTGTCTCTCCTTGTATATTCTTTCTACAGGCGGGATCGCCTGGAATTCACATTACTTTTTCTTTTCGTAGAACAGCTCAAGAATAGCTTCTTTCAGGCTGTCTCTGTTAGGGTTAAAAGTCTGCCAGTCAGTTTCATCCACCCCATAAGTTCCCTCTATGGAAACCTTCTTATCCTCTTTCGCATCTGACAACAGAATAGCGAGACGACTGAATTTCTTGGCACTGATATTGGTAGTCATATATTCTTCCATGGCATGATACACATCCAGAGGGAATGTATTATCTACCTGACATTTGGCACGAAAAGCAGTTTTGAACCCTTCCTCATAGGTATTCTGACGATTCATACGGTTCTGATTGCTGCCATCTCCTACATCCATTCTTCCCCGGACATAATTTTCGGCGTGTTCTCCCATCAGTGTTACTGTCTCACCCATCTTCAAAGTAGGATCTCTCTGGGAAAAATCATCTTCAATCGTAACTGTGACACCACCTACCATGTCATTAACCAGCTGAATGGCACTCATATTCACCATTGCATATCCATCAATCTTCTGACCATCCAGAAGAGTCGATACTGCATCTACTGTATTCTCAGCACGTACTTTATTGTCCAATCCCATAGAATGAGCCAGCGAAATCTGAATATCTGTAGCTCCCAGATCCGTACCATCATCATCCAGACTCCTTACTGATGTGATCGTATTACGGTCTATACTCAGGAGCTTACACTCATCTGTATCTCTGTCTCTGACGATCACTTCCAGTACATCACACTGTCCTGTGCCATCATATTCCTGTACATCTTCTACTTTGCCTGCTGAATCAATTCCCGCAATAAGATAAGTTTCCAGATTCCCTTTGGGTTCATAAGTCTCACCTTTGTAGATCACGCTTTTGTCATCTTCAGCGGTATCTGAACCAGCTACTCGCTGATTATCTGCACCTCCAAGCACGAACATGGTAAAGCCTGCTCCCATAATCAGAACTACAATTCCTATGATCAGACCTCTGTAAACCTTCTTTTTCTTATGTTTTCTTCTTCTATATCCAGACATGTCTTCATTTCTCCTCTGTTCAGAAAATGCTCTGAAGCAAAACCTGTCCACCTGTCGGATTCATTCTCTCACATACCATCAGTGCAACCAGAAGAACCAGCAGAATAACACTGACAGCGACCATCGTTTTTTTTGACATTCTATCTTCCTCCAATAATAGTATATTCCCACGATCTGGTGTGGTATTAATCTCCCAACAACAGTTTTTGACCATATTGATCTATCTTTTCCAGGCACTCTGCCCCTGCTTTCTTCAGGATAATCTCTCTGCCAGTCTGAAGATTAGGTATCCGGTGTCTGGATCCATGACAGTCACTTCCAAGTACATGGGCTGTCCCTTTACTAAACATCTTAACCAATGCCCTGCGATGTCTCCAGTCTGTGAGACTTTCTGCATTGACCTGTACAGATACCGGAAGTTCCAAAAGTTTACTAACCATTTTTTTGTTACCGGGCATCCAGATAAAACGCTCCAGATGTGCAATCAATACCCGGAGATTTCTCTCTTTAATAAGGTAATGAATCTCATCAATATTCCTGTCCGTCCACGGTACAAAAGGCATTTCTACCAGAAGGATGTTCGTATCCCTCATCGTCAGCTCCGGAATATCCTCTGCCCTGCTGATCCCATCAAAAAAAGCCACTTCACTGCCCAGTATTATATGGGGTTGGTTCTGATAACCTTTTTCCTGAATAGTACTCCAAAAAGCATCCCAGGCATTCTCTCTTCTTTGAAGAAAAGTTTCGATTCGATCCTGCGATGCATAAAAGTGGGGTGTTGCCACCATATAATCCACTTTTTGTTCTCTCACCTGCTCCAGCATAGACATGGCAGAATTCATATTTCTGGCTCCGTCATCAATCCCCGGAAGAATGTGAGAATGAAAATCAATTATATACATCCTATTTATCCTTTGTACTCTGATACAAGTTCACGTTATAGTTTAAACTGTAACTTTGTTATCGTCAACTTATATTTATGCTTCTTACGTTGCCTTTTCTGTACGTTTATTTTACAATTATCCCACAGTTTTTGCAATATTCTCAAAAACTCTTTCTTCGCAGACAACACAGCAGGTATTTTTTTACAATTAATTTTTTATCAATATTCCCTGTTTCAAATAGTATTCACGAAAAACCTGTGCTATAATATTATAAATTTTGGGTAACTGTGAGGATACTGAACAGTTACAATTTTGACTTCATCTGACCATACAGATGAGAAAGTGAGGGTAAAATGGAGAGAAAAATTATTCAAGTTCAGGAAAAGGTACCGGTCAATCTGCTGATTCCTTTGAGTATCCAGCACATGTTCGCCATGTTTGGCGCATCTGTACTGGTTCCTTTTATGTTTGGTATCAATCCTGCGATCGTATTACTGATGAATGGTGTGGGAACTCTTCTGTTCATTCTGATCACCAAGGGCAAGGCACCTGCATATCTGGGATCCAGTTTCGCATTCCTGTCGCCCGGGCTTTTGGTAGCAAGTAAATTCGGTTATCAGTATGCACTTGGTGGTTTTGTTGTTCTCGGCATTGCCGGAATGTTTGTTGCACTGATCATCCGTCAGTGTGGAACTGACTGGATCGATATTGTACTTCCAACTGCTGCCATGGGACCTGTTGTAGCTCTTATCGGTCTGGAACTGGCAGGAAGTGCTGCAAGTACGGCCGGTCTTCTGGACGATACTGTCAATATGAAAAATGTCATCGTATTTCTGATCACTCTTGGCGTTGCTGTTTTCGGTCAGATCCTTTTCCGAGGTTTTCTGTCTGTAATTCCGATCCTGATCGCCATTATTGCAGGCTACATTTCCGCTGCACTCTGTGGCATTCTGGACTTTACAGCAGTAAAGGAAGCTGCTTTCTTCGCACTTCCCAACTTTCAGCAGCCCAAATTCAACCTTGATGCAATACTGACCATATTCCCGGCACTGCTTCTGGTTACTTCCGAGCACATCGGACACCAGATCGTTACCAGCAAAATCGTAGGTAAAGATCTTCTGAAAGATCCTGGACTTCACCGTTCTCTTTTTGCAGATTTCTTCTCAACAACAGTTTCCGGCTGTCTTGGTTCTGTTCCTACTACCACTTATGGTGAAAACATTGGTGTTATGGCTATGACCAAAGTCTACAGCGTACAGGTTATTGGCGGTGCAGCTGTTCTTTCTATCTGCTGCTCCTTCCTTGGCAAGCTGGCAGCACTGATCAACACCATTCCGGGACCTGTAATTGGAGGTATTTCCTTCCTTTTATATGGTATGATCGGTACCTCCGGTCTTCGTATGCTGGTGGACAATCAGGTAGATTACAGTAAATCCCGTAACCTGGCACTGACCTCCGTAGTATTTATCGTAGGTCTTTCCGGAATTTCACTGAATCTTGGCAATGTAAAACTTACAGGAATGGTTCTTGCCTGCGTGGTAGCTATGGCATTAAGCCTTGTTTTCTACATTCTGGATAAATTACATCTTACCAATGATCTTTGATTTATTGTTGCTGTGAACAGTTACAATAATTTATCATATAGAAAAGAGGAAGTATGGCACTTACAAAAAAGATCATCAAAAAACTGAAAAGTGGTACATGGTATCCTTTTTATAATACCTTTTATGAAAAAACTCCTGTTGATACCAGAGAGATTCTTCTTGTATCCAGAAGTGGCCTTGCACTGGAAAGCAACATTCTGGCTATTTTTCAGGAATTGTCCCAGCCGGATTACAGAGATTTTCATATTGTTCTGGCGGTCCACAAAGGACACCGGGAGGCAATTCTTCGGAAGCTTTCTCATTACGGACTGAAGCCGGATCATATTGTGCTGACCGGATCTGTTCCTTATTATTATCATCTGTCCAGGGCAGGTTTTCTGATCACAGACACTACTTTTCCCGGGAGATATATCAAAAAAGAAGGGCAGATCATTCTGAATGTGTGGCATGGCACCCCTCTGAAACGAATGGGACAGGACAATCCTTCCGAGCGTCATGACACCGGCAATGTCATGCGTAATCTCCTTATGTCAGATTACCTTGTCTTTCCTAACATATATATGGAAGAAAAAATGGCAGGAGCCTATAATCTTACAGAATTATACCAGGGTACTGTCCTTCATGAAGGCTATCCCAGAAATGCCGTTTTTTTTGATGGGGATCGTGGTCTGAAGCTAAAAGAAGTACTGGGCTATGGTGGATGCCAGCTGAGTCTGTACATGCCTACCTTTCGCGGCACATCTGCCTCTGTAAAAGAGGATGAATATATCGCTCAGATCAGAGATTATCTTTCCAGGCTGGATTACCTACTGCAGGACAATCAGATTCTTCTGGTAAAACTTCATCCTTTTGTACAGAATCTTCTTCCTGTAGACAGTTATCACCACATCCGCAGTTTTCCGTCTGAATATGACACTTATGAAGTGCTTAATGCCTGTGATGTGCTGATCACAGACTATTCCAGTGTCCTGTATGATTATGCCAATACCGGACGGAAGATCATTCTTTTTGCTTATGACAAGGAAGAATATCTGAGAGAACGTGGAATGTACGAAGATATCAGCGATTATCCTTTTCCTGTGGTCACCACCCCGGAAGAGGTCGCAGAAGAACTTCAGGAGCACACCGGCTGTCCGGACAGAGCTTTTCTGGAAAAGTACTGTACTTACGAAAATATCAGTGCCACTTCCAACCTCTGCCGTCATGTCCTTCTTGGTAAAAAAATCTGCCAGGAATACCGAATGCCCGGTACAAAGAAGAAAAAAGTCCTTCTCTATGCGGGAAGCCTGAAACCCAACGGCATCACCACTGCCTTTTTCAGTCTGATCCGCAATCTTGACCGGGACAAATGCGAATATTATATCTCTTTCCGTTCCCCCTCTCTGAAGGAAGCACCGGAAAGACTTCATGGAATTCCTGAAGGTTATCATTATTATCCACTTGCCACTGAGATGAATCTGGATGTGATCACCGGTATCGCCCAGCTTATATATCTGAAATGGGGTATCACTTCCTTCGGCATCCACAGGCGTCTCCGTAAAGCCTATCAGCGAGAATGGAAAAAACATTTCGGCTATGCTGATTTTGATCAGGTAGTGCACTTCGACGGTTACGAAAACTATATGATCGCACTTTTTGAACAGGCTCCTTGTATCCGTACCATCTGGGTACACAATGATATGGAACGGGAAATCGCTGCCAAAAAAAATCCAAGCCGTCCTCTCCTTAGTCGTGCATACCGGACTTACGACCATGTAATCCCTGTTGGAGCAGATATCTGTCCTGCTGTAGAACGCATTGGCAGACATCCTTCCAATATCCAGGTTATCGCCAATTATATGGACATAGATAATATCCGGCAGCGTGCTTCTAAACCAGTTGATTTTGATCCAGAAACACAGTCAACCGTTTCTCTTACAACACTCAGAAATGTACTGTCGGGTTCCGAACGAAAATTTATCAATATCGGACGTTATTCTCCTGAAAAAGGACATAAGCGACTACTGAAAGCTTTTGACCGTTTCTGGACAAATCATCAGGATACCTGGCTGATCATCATCGGTGGAATGGGAACACTCTATGAATCCACCTGTGAATTTGCAGGTGCTCTGTCATGCGGCGATCATGTAATTCTTCTGAAATCCATGACCAATCCCATGCCTGTTCTCGTCTCCTGCGACTTTTTTATTCTTTCTTCTTTTTATGAAGGACAGGTTCTCGTGGTACCGGAGGCAGATGTACTTGGAATCCCGGCTGCGGCCTGCGATGTAAACGGTGCCCGGTCGTTCCTGAAACAATACGGCGGTACCCTTCTGCCTGACAGCGAAGACGGACTGCTTCAGGGAATGAATATGTTTATTGAAGGCAAAATAAAGCCAATGAACGTCGATTATGATAAACGCAATCAGAAAATTCTGGCTGAATGCGAAGCCCTGTTCCTGGAATAATCTTCCTGACTGCACGAACTATAACAGTGTTACTTTAGAAATGGAGTTGTTTTATGAAATCCTATCATCATAAATTCGTATCTGACCACCCCTATGAATCAGTTCCCATGGCAGAAATCTCCGGATTTCCGGTCCGTCCGGGCATTTATGACCTGAATGGTGCCACCCCCTTACAGAACGGTGTAAACTTTACCATCCATACCTGCGGAGGAACATCCTGTGAACTGCTTCTTTTTCACCGTGCACAGGAAGAACCCTTTGCCATCCTTCCTTTCCCGGAAGCCTACAAAATCGGTGATGTCTATTCTATGATCGTCTATGGTCTGAACATTGATGAATTTGAATATGCCTATCGGGTAGATGGCCCTTACTGTCCGGAAAAGGGACTACTTTTTGACAAAAACAAAGTTCTTCTGGATCCTTATGCCAAAGCTGTTGCAGGACAGCGTACCTGGGGGATCCGCTGGGAACACACTTATCATGCCCGGGTTGTCAAAGACCGTTTTGACTGGGGCGATATGCCTCAGTCCAGACAGGAACTCTGTGATCTGATCATTTATGAACTTCATGTACGTGATTTTACCCATCATCCTTCTTCCGGAGTTCAGCATCGTGGTACCTTCTCCGGTCTTATGGAAAAAATCCCTTACCTGAAAGAGCTTGGAATCAATGCTGTGGAAATGATGCCGATCTTTGAATTTGATGAAACCATGAATTCCCGTACTGTTGACGGTAATCATCTGCTGGAATGCTGGGGCTACAATACTGTAGGATTTTTTGCCCCCAACAGCAGTTATGCTGCTGCCAATGAGCACAATCAGGAAGGAACCGAACTGAAAACCCTGATCAAGACTCTTCACGAAAACGGAATTGAAGTGATTCTTGATGTAGTATTCAACCACACTGCCGAAGGCAATGAGATGGGCAAAACTTTCAGTTTCAAGGGCTTTGACAACAACATCTACTATATGCTCACTCCGGAAGGCTATTATTATAATTTCAGCGGCTGCGGCAACACCCTCAACTGTAATCATCCTGTCGTTCAGCAGCTGATCCTGGAATGCTTACGTTACTGGACCATTAACTACAGAGTAGACGGATTCCGTTTTGACCTTGCCAGCATTCTTGGTCGTAATGAGGACGGCTCACCTATGAACAATCCGCCGCTTCTCCGCACTCTGGCAGAAGATCCTATTCTCAGTAATGTGAAGCTGATCGCAGAAGCCTGGGATGCCGGTGGGCTGTATCAGGTAGGAAGTTTTCCTGCCAGTGGACGGTGGGCGGAATGGAACGGACGTTACAGAGATGCTCTCCGCAGCTACCTGAAGGGAGATTCCTGGAATGCCTGGGATGCTGCATGGAGTATTTCCGGCTCTGGTGACCTGTACGGTGGTTTCTATGACAACAATAAGAATAATTATGCCGGTTACAATTCCTGTATCAATTTTCTTACCTGTCACGATGGTTTTACTTTATATGATCTATATTCTTACAATGACAAACATAATGAGGCCAATGGCTGGAACAATTCGGACGGTGCCAATGATAACCGGAGCTGGAACTGTGGATTCGAAGGTGAAACGGATGATCCTGAAGTTCTTGCTCTCCGTCACCGTATGATCCGTAATGCCTGTGCTGTGCTTATGTGCAGTCGTGGTACTCCTATGTTTCTTTCCGGTGATGAGTTTGGCAATACTAAATTTGGCAACAACAACAGTTACTGTCAGGATAATATTACTTCCTGGCTGGACTGGCGTATGCTGGAAAAAAACAAAGATATTTTTGAATTTTTTAAGTTTATGATCGCCTACCGCAAGGCTCATCCGGTTATCCACAAAAAGCTTCCAAATGCTGTCTGTGGGCTTGATCCGATTCATACTCACAATACCAATGCCAGAGAAGTAGATATTCCCAGAGATGCCCGGACTTTTTCTGTCTGTTTTGCAGGATATAATACAGAAAAAGGGCAGGATGACCTTGTCTGTATTTCAGTAAATACCTACTGGAAAGATGTCACTATCACGCTTCCTGATCTTCATGGCAGAGCAGCATGGCATCTGAGTATAAATACTTATGGAGATGCTGATGGAAAATATTGTTACCCTTTAGGTGAGGACGTAAGAATTGATGGCGAATTTATTATGAAACCCCGGAGCGTGGCTGTGTTCACCGGACGAAACTATTGAAACTGACGGGGACCTGTTCCAGTCAAAGTACGGTGTATAACAGGGAAAATGTTGAACTATAGAGAAAAATCCCAGTAATTATCCTCTGTGAGACCTCACTTTCTGAACCGTGAGTCACCACAGAGGATAATTATCTGGGATTTACTTATACATCTTCACTTTTTTTCCTGTTCATACCCGGAATCACTTTGACTGTCCGTAATATGCATTCGCACCATGTTTCCTGTAGTAATGTTTGTCCTGCAGTTCCTGCGGTGCAGGCTGTACCTGCGGATTGATCAGTTCACAACGACATGCCATCTTGGCTACTTCTTCCAGTACAACTGCATTATGAACAGCCTCATGAGCATCTTTCCCCCAGGTAAATGGGCCATGGTTTTTGCAGAGAACAGCAGGTACTGCATTATAATCCCTGTTTTTGAAATACTCAGCGATCAGAACACCGGTATTTCTCTCATAGCCCTCATCGATTTCTTCTTTTGTTAGATTCCGCACACAGGGAACTTCGCCATAAATATAATCTGCATGTGTGGTTCCATAACAGGGGATGCCTCTGCCTGCCTGTGCCCAGCTGGTAGCCCATGGAGAATGAGTATGTACGATTCCGCCAATATCAGGAAATTCATTATAAAGCACTACATGAGTGGCAGTATCAGAAGAAGGATTATATTCTCCCTCTACTTTATTTCCCTGAAGATCCACAACTACCATATCCTCTGGTTTCAGTTTGTCATATTCTACACCACTCGGCTTGATAACAAACAGTCCCTTTTCCCGGTCAATGCCACTGACATTTCCCCAGGTAAAAGTAACCAGTCCGTATTTTGGCAGATCCATATTTGCCCTGTAAACTTCTTCTTTTAATTTTTCTAACATTATTTTCACCTTTTATCTCAACCAGGAATCTGACTTCAGAACAACTTACCAGATTTTGGAATCTACTGCTGCTCTCTCAATCGGAATTCCCTTCAGATATCTTTCCATAAATATATTAAATCCTTCTACACCTTCCGGGTTCGGATCCAGAGTACTTCCTTCATTTCCTGCAAATACTTTATTATCCAGGAACTGATCCAGTGTCTCGCCTTCTTCTCTGTCAACCATATAAGCTGCCAGAAGAGCAATTCCCCATGCTCCGCCTTCACCTGCTGTTGCCATAACAGATACCGGCGCATTTACTGCATCTGCAAGGATCTGCTGACCTACACCTTTGGTCTTGAAGAGACCACCATGTCCCAGAAGACGGTCGATCTGCACATGCTCTTTGTCGATCAGGATATTCAGACCTACACGCATTGCACCAAGACAGGTGTAAAGATTATTTCTCATAAAGTTTGCAAGATTGAATTTGCTTTCAGGAGAACGTACAAATAACGGACGTCCTTCTTCAAATCCTGTCATATGCTCTCCAGAGAAATAGCAGTATGACAGTAGTCCGCCACAGTCCGGATCTCCTTCCAGCGCTTTGTTATAAAGTGTTCCGAACAGATGGTTCATATCCACTTCCATACCCATTGCTTCTGCAAATTCTTTAAATACATTTACCCATGCATTCAGGTCGGAAGTACAATTGTTGGAATGAGCCATGGCACAGGCATCACCTGCCGGTGTGGTAACCATGTCGATCTCTTTGTATGGTCTGGAAAGTTCTTTTTCCAGAACGATCATTGCAAACACAGAAGTACCTGCTGATACATTACCTGTACGCTGTTTTACACTGTTAGTTGCCACCATACCGGTTCCTGCGTCACCTTCCGGAGGACACATAGGAATTCCGGCTTTCAGCTTACCTGTAGGATCAAGAAGTCTGGCACCTTCTTCTGTAAGAGTGCCTGCATCCTGTCCGGCCACCATAACTTCCGGGAAAATGTCTCTCAGTTTCCATGGGAATCCATATGGTTCCACAAGTTTATCGAACTTGTCTACCATTTCCTGATTGTAATCTTTGGTAGTTGTATCAATAGGGAACATACCTGCTGCATCACCGATTCCCTGAATACGTCTGCCAGTAAGAAGACGGTGCACATAAGCCTCCAGAGTACACATAAAGTCAATGTCTTTTACATGCTCTTCTCCGTTAAGGATCGCCTGATAAAGATGTGCAATACTCCATCTCTGAGGGATATTATAGTTAAAAAGTTCCATCAGCTTCTCAGAAGCTTCTGCTGTGATATTGTTTCTCCATGTACGGAAAGGAACAAGAAGTTTGCCTTCTTTGTTAAATGGCATATATCCATGCATCATTGC
>OLOJ01002947.1_pt1 | contig 12821 bp, 12 predicted proteins | sample 1672251 | NCBI WGS metagenome assembly OLOJ01 (sample SAMEA3136664, study PRJEB25190) | human gut metagenome | biome: human gut; feature: human-associated habitat; material: faeces | place: Austria | collected 2013 | reverse complement strand
CTTGTTTAAGCGCTATGTTTAAGATCAATTGTGAAAAGGGGTGTCAAACTCCCGATATTTAACTTTCAAAAGTTAACCGGTACAATCTTCTAAAAATATGAACTGTTAATAAATGGTACTTTTTTATCAAAATTTGAAAAATATATGGATATAAATTATAATCATAAGGGATTTAGGAGTATGTTAATATGAAAACATTAGTTGTTATACCTGCGTATAATGAAGCGTTAAATATTGAAAAAACAGTACATGATCTAGAAGTGAATGCACCAGATGTAGATTATGTAGTTGTAAATGATGGTTCAAAAGATAACACTTTGGAATTGTTAAAAAAGAATCATTTTAATTATATTGATGGATTTTGTAATTTAGGCTTGTTTGGAGCGGTTCAAACAGGCTTTAAATTAGCGTTGAAAGAAGATTATGATGTTGTTATTCAATTTGATGGGGATGGACAACATTCTGCAAAATATATTGAACCACTAGTTAAAGAAATTGAAAATGGAAATAGTATCGTGATTGGATCACGTTTTGTGGATGAAAAGAAACCTTTTACTGCACGAATGATTGGTAGCCGTTTTATTGCCGGAGCTATTAAACTGGTAACAGGAAAGACAATAACGGATCCAACAAGCGGTTTTAGAGCTTATGATAGAGCTTGTATTAAAGATTATGCACTTGAAATGAATAATCCGCCTGAACCAGATACATTGGTTTATATGTTAAGAAAGCAAAGAAAAATAAAAGAAATTCAAGTTCAAATGAGTGAGCGTGAATTTGGTGAATCGTATTTGAATCTTGTAAATACGATTAAATATATGAGTCGTATGATGGTATCAATCTTTTTGATTCAGCCATTTAGAAAGGTGAAATAACTATGGAACTACAATACTTTTTTATTATCGCAAGTATTATCACTTTTCTATTTGTCATTAAGAAAATTCAAAAACATGGTTTAGATATTGATGATGCCATTGTTTGGATACTATGGGCTATTCTTTTATTGGTTATAAGTATTTTCCCTCAAATTCCAACATGGATTTCAAATAAAATTGGATTTATGTCAACAAGTAACTTTATCTTTTGTTTATTTATTTTCTTTTTGTATATCATGTTATTCAACCAGAATGCTCAAATTTCAAAATTAAAAGAAAAGCAAAAAGAATTAATTCAAAAGTTAAGTATAAAAGAATATGAAGAAAGAGATGAAGGTAATAAATAATGTGGGATTACATTAGTGGGTTTATATTTTTAATTTGGATGATAATCATATGTTATTTATTTGGCTATTCAATTCGTAAAGAACAGCATTTTACTAAAAATTTATTAACAGGATATATTGGGTATTCATTTATAATGGCTATTGGTCTAATGGTTATAGAGTTATTAGACTTGCCATGGAAGATTGCCTTAATCTATTTTTTTATTTCCGTTCTTGGTATTGTTTTATTTATTGTTCAATCATTTATAAAAAATAAATTAAGAATTACAATAAAGGATTTTAAAAGTTTTATTAAAGAAAACTATTTTTTGTTTATTATCGTATTGATTTTATTATTTATTTCATTTATTAGCTTTAATGTGTATTGGCTAAATAACCATTTGGATGATGGATATTATTTAAGTAAGATTGTTAAAATGCCATATGTAGATAATCCAAATTATTATAATTATTCAGTTAATTGTAGTTCTGCGGCTTCGATATCATATAAAATTAATACAGGAGAGTTGGAAGCATCTATATATATCTATTTATTAAAAATTAACGTTTTTGTATTCTGTCGCTTATTTTTGAATTTCTTCAACTATTTGTTATTATGTTCATCAATATCAGTGTTTGCAGATATAGTATGTAAAAATTTGAATTTAAAAAGCAATCGATATAAATATATACAATATATTACTTGTGTAGTTATATTCTTTGGGACAAATATGGACAAAGTATACCAAATGGGATTTATGCATTTGGTCGATCATTGGCAATTTGTTACAGCCATGTATCTTGGTTCTTCAATTCCTCGGACTATGGGCATTTTATGGCTTTTAATTATGTTTGTAGGTAATGAAAAAATAACAATTCAAGATTTAATTAAGTTGTTTATACTTTCAGTTGTGTTAATGTCAAAGTCAACTATCGCATTACCAATAATCGTATTAACAAGCTTTGTTCTTTATTTGGTGGTTAATCTTAAGTTTGAAAAAAATGTATATTATGTATTCATTCCATTGCTTATATACATTATTGTTGGTTTGATTTTGCCCAATAAAGAAGATATTCAAGGTGGAATATATAAATTATTTATGCAGAATGTAAAAACGTTACCCTTTATTGTATCTACAATAGTGTTAATTATTTCATTTGCATTTAGAAAAAAAATTATAAATCGTATTAATATAATTCTTGTTATAATACTAGGGCTTATGTTGATTCCTGAAGTAAATGATGTTTTTGAAACTTTTTCTGTATTTAACTTTGTCGCAAATCGTATGTTTACTACATTAATGTATACATTCTATATTACTGCATTTACGTATGTTGCTTTCGTTTTTATTGATTTGACGAATGGGAAAATGATTAAACCTATTTTCATGATTTTAACGTGTTTAATCACTGCATTTTCTTGTTTAACTTACACACATACTGGTATGAGTGTAAAAAATGGTTTGAAAACAATAATTAGAAACAACAAAATAGTACCTAATTCAACATTAGAACTAGGTAGTGAGTTAGATGAAATATCACAAAAATACGGTACTTTAAAAATATTGTCCCCAGAATTTGTTGTTGTTGATAGTGTCTATCATCCTTTGGCAACAATTCTAACGACTGTTTCAAATGATACAGTTTCTTATTCAGCTATCCCACGTTATCCGGTTGATAGTAATGAGAAGATAGCTACATTCAAAAATGAATATCAAGAAGAATTCACAAACTTTAATAATACTAAATCAATAGATGACTTTAATAAATGTATTCCTTTTATAGATTTATATAATATTAATTCTTTTATTTTAACTGGAGATACAGATAATAATCAAACCTATGGTGATTTTAGTAGAATTAAAGTAATAACTGATCCTATCGCAAATGTTAGTTATTCTATCTATGTTAAGGCTTAATTATTATGAATTACTACAAAACAGGACAATTCGCAAAACTAGCGAATGTGAGTGAAAGAACAATTCGATATTATGACAAAATAGGGTTATTAAAACCCTCTTTTGTTATGGGAAATGGGTATCGGCAATATAGTGATTTAGATTTATTAAAGTTACAGAAGGTTTTATCATTAAAACACTTGGGGTTTAGTATTGAAGAAATCTTTCCTATGGTTATGGATAATACGAACTTAAAAGAAAGCTTTGAGTTACAGATTGATTTGATTGAAGATAAAATTAGTCATTTACAATCGCTGAAGGATGCATTAAAAAGAGCGAGTCAAACGCCGGATTTAAGTTGGAATATGATTCTATCTTTAGTTCAATTATCAAATGACGAAACGAATATTATTGAACAATATAAGAATGCGAAAAACTTAAATGATCGTATATCACTACATGAAAAGTATTCTACGAATAAGCAGGGTTGGTTTAATTGGTTATTCAATCAAATTGATTTTAGTAAAGTCAATCGATTGTTAGAACTTGGTTGTGGTAATGGTAAATTGTGGCAAGATAATAGAATTGATTTAAGAAATCGAGAAATCTTTTTATCGGATATTAGTGAAGGTATGGTTGAAGAAGTAAGAAATAAATTAGGTTCTGATTTTAATTGTATTGTGGCAGATGCTGAAAAGATTCCTTTTAAAGATGAGTACTTTGATTCTATTATTGCCAACCATGTTCTATTCTATTTGAATGATTTGAATCTTGGCTTAAAAGAAATAAGTAGAGTGTTAAAACCAAACGGAATTCTATACTGTAGTACATATGGAAAGAACCATATGAAAGAAATCACGGAAATCGTACAGAACTTTGATTCTAGAATTAATCTATCGAATCATAGTTTGTATGATATCTTTGGCTTAGAGAATGGTGAAAGTATATTATGTAATTATTTTTCTAATGTAGAAAAATATAATTATCAAGATTCATTAGAAATAACAGAATCAAAACCATTGATTGATTATATTATGTCTTGTCATGGAAACCAAAACGAAATATTGGGTCCTAGACTTAATGAGTTCAAAGAATATATTGAAGAATTGTTAGAGAATAATGGTAAAATTGTAGTGACAAAAGAAGTTGGACTATTTGTTTGTAGAAAGAGGGTGATTCAATGATATCTGTAATTATGTCTACATATAAAGAAGATGAGAGATTACTTCGTGAATCGATTGAATCCATATTAAATCAGACGTATAAAGATTTTGAATATATTATTATACTGGATTACCCGGATAATGATGTTCATAAAAGAGTAATAGAAGAATATGCTTTAAAAGATGATCGAATTCATTTTTATGTCAATGAAAAAAATATGGGACTTACAGATTCATTAAATCGTGGTCTTTCTTTGTGCCATGGAGAATATATAGCTCGTATGGATGCGGATGATATTAGTTTACCGGATCGTTTAGAAAGACAAATGGAGTACTTAGAAAAGAATCATTATGATTTAATTGGTGGAATTACAGAGATGATTAATGAAAATGGTACTTTATTGTATAGTATAAAGAGTGTTCCAACAAATCCTAAAAAAATTAATAAAGCATTGCGCTATAGTCAATGTATTGCTCATCCTACTTGGTTAGGAAGAAAAGAAGTTTTTGAAAAGAATTCTGGATATCGTCATATGCCTTTATGTGAAGATTATGATTTTACTTTAAGAGCTGTATTAAATGGTTTTGTGGTTTCAAACTTAAATGAGGCTGTGCTTAAGTATCGTATGACTTCAAATTCAATTTCTAGAAGTAATCTGTTTGAGCAATACTTGTATATGTCTTATATTACGAATGAATATAAGAATAAGTGTATTGCTTCAGTTGATAAGGCATATGCGTACGTGCAGCAACATCTAAATGATAAGGATTCAAATAAGTATTTAAAGGCGAACGTGATCTTTAATCGTATGTTGCAGGAAATGTCAGATAAACAATTCTTATCTTTTATGAAAGATGGTTTTTGTTTGTTGTTTAGTTCTAAATATTATTTGAATAAGATATATCGATTTATGATGTTGAGTTTAAATAGTTGATTGAAAAGAGGTATTTATGAGATTTAAAAAGGCTTTAAAAAATCTAATATTTAATGTCTTGCAGCAAGTCGTGAATATTATTGTAAATTTTATTATGCCACCAATTTTAGTATCTACTTTTGGCTCTACTTTAAATGGATTGGTATCTACAATTCGTCAAATTATGCAATATGTACAGCTAACTGGTGCAGGTATTGCGCAGGCGAGTACGTTTGCGATGTATAAACCAATCGCTGACAAGGATTATGAATCTTTAAATGGTATATATAATGCCACTCGTAAAATGTTTACTCGTGCCGGAAATGTATTTTCTGCCATCACATTATTAGTTGCGATTATATATCCTTTGACAGTTCGCAATCAGGTTGATTATTCTATTGCGTTCGCATTAGTTTTAGTGATTGGTATTAGTGGTGCTTCAGAATTTTATTTGTGTGGTAAATACAATGCTTTATTATCGGCTAATCAAGAAAACTATGTTGTTGCGATTGCACAAACCATTGGTTCTTTAACGAATTTGATCTTATTGATTGTTTTAGTCCGCTTAAAACAAAATGTAGTAGTGGCAGAATTAGGAATGAGTGCAGTTTATCTTTGTAGAATTGTTATTTTAACAGTGTACGCAAAAAGAAAATATAAATATTTAGATTTATCGGTTAAACCGACATTTGAAAAGATTTCACAAAGAAACGATGCAATTGTTCACCAAGTTTCTACACTGGTAGTCATGGGAAGCTCGACTTTAATTGTAAGTTTAATTCTAGGCTTAAAAGAAGCCAGTGTATTTGCGGTGTATTTGATTGTTTTCCAAGGAATCAATACAATTTGTTCCATTATTTCAACGGCCATCTATGCCTCATTTGGAGAGGTTATCGCTAAAGGACAAAGAGATATTTTAATTCGTACTTTTAATATTTATGAGTTTGTGTACTACATTGTTATTACGATTTTATTTTCATGTACATATTTATTGATTATGCCTTTTATTGAAATCTATACTGTCAATATGACGGATATCAATTATATTTATCCTACACTAGCTAAATTATTTATCTTAGTTGGCATTGCCAATAATATAAGAATTCCAACATCTACCATTGTTACAAGTGCTGGTCATTTTAAAGAAACTAAATGGAGAGCGGTTCTTGAAATGACATTAAATGTAGTAGGACAGTTTGTGTTTGGTAAAATGTTTGGATTGAATGGTATTCTTTTAGGATGCGTATTATCATTCTCGTATCGTACGTTTGATTTTATATTCTATGCACATAAACATATCTTAAAAACATCGAGTCTAAGTACGTTTAAGAAATTATTTCTTAATTTAGTCGCAAGCATTGTAGTTGTATTCCTTCTACAACAAGTGATTGATCCAAACATTTATAATTACTTAACTTGGATCAAATATGGAATTATCTATTTTGTGGCAATTAGTATGTTTGTGTTATTGGTGAATGTATTGTTTGATCGAAAAACATTTAATTCAACATTTAATGTTGTGAAAAGTCTATTTATAAAGGGGTAAAAGAATGGAAACAGATATTTTACTTTCAATTGTGATACCAGTTTATAATGTTCAGGATTATATAGGTAAATGTTTAAATTCATTAAAAACATTAGATGCTAGAATTGAAGTCTTAGTTGTAGATGATGGTAGTCCAGATGCGTCTTGTGAAGTGATAAAAAATTATGAAAAGTATTATCCAAATATTCATTACATAAAGAAAGAAAATGGTGGAGTTAGTTCGGCACGTAATTTAGGTATAGCTCTATCAAAAGGGAAATATGTTACCTTTGTTGATGGGGATGACTTTGTAGATGAGCAATATCTACCTAAGATAATGGAGTATATTCAAACTTTAGATTTTGATTTATTGTGTTTCAATTATTGTTTAACTTATGATGATCATGAAACTCAGTTAAATGATTTAAATGATGAAATATTAAACTTGTGTGATAATGCTGGATTTACATGGTATATCCGGCAAAACATGGATGAAAAAATCAAACAGTTTTGTTTGAATAAAATCTATAAGGCAGATATTTTAAAGAAGAACAAGATTGAATTTCCAGTGGGACAAAGTGTTGGTGAGGATTTCTTATTTAATGTTGAGTATTTACAATATTGTAAAAAAGTAGTTTTTAAATCGGATTGTTTATATCATTATTACCAAAGACAAACTTCTGTAATGAGAACGTATAATAAAAAATATACGGATCATATTTTAAATTATGAGGCAAGTCTAAAAAGAATTGCTTCAAAATCAAATTATACAATATCGCAAAATGACATTTTGTATTTATATTTAAAGTGTTGGTTTGGTGTAATCAACCAAGAAACACAGAATCCAAATTCAGAAGAGGGATTGGATCGTGTAAAAACGTTTATGAATCAATCTGGATTAAAGAATATTAAAATACATTATTCAGATTTAGATTCTAAATATAAGGTATATAAATTATTGATTAAATTACATTTAACTATACCAACTTATAAAATATTGAGCATAAGTAAAAATATATAGGGTGAACAAATTAAAAAAGAATCAGTGGAACTTGCAACGTTCAAACTGATTCTTTTGTGCTTAAGCAGGTCTGATTATTTTTTTATTGTTATACTTATATAGTTTTTCGTTTTTTTACCTAATGTTTGAATAGGATGTAATTTTTTTGTGAGTTGTTTAATTTCATTTGTCTTTTCAGTATCTATGATTTCCATATCTACATAGGTTAGTGGTTGAACAATGTATTTAATACTAATGTTACTTTTGATTTCTGAATGAATAGTATAATTTGAATCACTGGTTAGAAAGTAATCGAATGAGCCATCATTATAGATACGATTACAAGTTATATTAGCTAAATTTAATTTCTTGTCATCAACTATGATTTCTACCAGTTTACATTTACAAGGTTTCTTTGCTGGGTCAAATCTAAAATATTCATTACTAGATACATTGAAATGTCTTTCTATTGTGTAGCCATTTGTTATTGGCCAAGAGTAACTGTTTTGTTCATTTAATTCATTGGTTTTATCTGTGTAATAGAATTGTGATTCGTTTAGATAGTCTGCATGAATATATGGAGTAAATGGCATCATTTCAGAATAAGTTTGAATTCGAATGTTTTCTGGTTCATTGTATGGCTTTAAAGATTTGTATTCATTACTTATATGATTTGTAACGATTTGCAACATCGAATTGAATGTTTTGGTTAAAGAAAAGTTTTCTTGGGCATATTTATTCAAGTAAGATAGATTGCTTACATTAATGTCATAATTGTTTATGATATCTTGAAAGATTTCTTGTGTTTGTTTTTTATCAAACCCTCTTCCTGAGAAGTTAAAGTCTTGGGCTTTCTGAATGTTTTCTTTGGTAATGTATCCGGGGCCGCCAAAGTGATCGTATACATATACTGGGACTTTTGCGGCAAAGCATTGTTGTACAGTTCTACCAATAGTAATGATTAGATCATAGTTGGATATGATTGTAGGTGTTACTAGAGTAGGTGTGTTACCTGCACCGATAATTTGAACATTATATTCATTTAATTGTTCTTTTAATGCATATAGTTCTTCTGGAACGTGATTTGAAATAATTGCGATATTTTTTAAAGTATAAGTGTTTCTTTTTGGTAATGAAAAGAAGTTATCAGATACTGAGTTTTTAAAGACGTAGATATTATCCGTAAGATTTGATATAGATTCCTTACATTCTTGGCTGACTACAGAAATTAAGTCTGCTGTTTTATATTCGTCTGGCAGTGTTTCAAAGCCGTTAAAAGAAGAAAGTTTTGAAATGATGAGATGTTTATATTGAATATGATAGTGTGTTTTTAAGTAGTCTAGTGTAGGGTAGTGTTGAATGAATAAAATATCGAATTTTGTGTTATCTAGAGATTTGTCTGATAATTCAACAACTTTAAAGTTTTCGCACTCGGCTAATAAAGGATAGCTTTTAGAAAAGACAGCTATAGTAACGTCATAATTATTTTTTTTGAATTCATTGGCTATGTCTATAACGTGAAGTTCAGAACCTGTGTATTTTTGTAAATAAAGATTTGTGATTAGTACCGTTTTCATTTTGAATACCTCGTAGTTACATTCTAACTTAAAAAAATATTTTGTACAATTGTTGTTGACCCTAACGTAACGTTAGGGTTTATTTTATATGTGTGATATAATTGATTTAATTATGGAGGAACACATTATGAAAGGTATTATTTTAGCTGGTGGTAGTGGTACTCGTTTGTATCCTTTGACTAAGGTGACTAGTAAACAATTACTTCCTATTTATGACAAGCCAATGATTTATTATCCTATGTCTATTTTAATGCAGGCTGGGATTCGTGAGATTTTAATTATTTCAACTCCGGATGATACACCTCGTTTTAAAGAGTTATTGGGGGATGGTCATCAGTTTGGTATTGAGCTTTCTTATAAGGTTCAGCCAAGTCCAGATGGACTTGCTCAAGCGTTTATCTTGGGTGAAGAGTTTATTGGTAATGATAGTTGTGCGATGATTTTGGGTGATAATATTTTCCATGGTCATGGTTTGACAAAGCGTCTTCGTGCGGCTGCTGAAAATGAAGTTGGGGCTACCGTATTTGGCTATTATGTAGAGGATCCTGAACGTTTTGGTGTTGTAGAATTTGATTCTGAGGGTAAGGCGATTAGTCTTGAAGAAAAACCTTTACATCCTAAGTCAAATTATGCGGTAACTGGATTGTATTTCTATGATAATAAGGTTGTTGAGTATGCGAAGAATTTGAAACCGAGTCCTCGTGGGGAATTGGAAATCACAGATTTGAACCGTATTTATTTAGAGAATGGTGAATTGAATGTTACTTTACTTGGTGATGGATTTACTTGGTTGGATACGGGTACGCACGAGTCTTTAGTGGATGCGACAAATTTTGTGAAGACAATTGAGGAGCACCAGCATCGTAAGATTGCGTGTCTTGAAGAGATTGCGTATGACAATGGTTGGATTGGTGATGAACAATTGGCTTCTACTTATGAAATCTACAAGAAGAATCAGTATGGTGCTTATTTGAAAAAGATTATGGATCGTAAGTATATTAAGTAATTGGGGGTATAGTGATGAAGGTAACTGAAACAAAGATTCCTGGAGTATTGATTATTGATACGGATGTATTTGGTGATCATAGAGGGTATTTTACAGAGACGTATTCTAAGCCTAAATATGAGAAGATGGGTATTACTGTCGATTTTGTACAGGATAATATGTCTTTTAGTGCACAGAAGGGTACACTTCGTGGTTTGCACTGGCAAAATCCGCCTTATGCACAGAGTAAATTGGTTTCTTGTACGAAGGGTACAGTCATTGATGTGGCTGTGGATATTCGTAAGGGTAGTCCTACATTTGGTCAATGGGTAAGTGTTGAATTGAGTGAAGAGAATCATAGACAGTTCTTTATTCCTCAGGGATTTGCGCATGGATTCTTAACTTTAACAGACAATGTTGAGTTTAGATATAAAGTCGATAATGTATACAACAAGGAGTCTGAGGGTGGTATGCGTTATGATGATCCGACTTGTAATGTGGATTGGGGTTCATTATTAAATGGTATTGAGCCTGTATTGAGTGAAAAAGATCAGATTGGTCCTACTTTAGAGGAATCAAATAATCAATTTGTTTATAAAGGAGAATAAAAAAATGAAAATTTTAGTAACGGGTGGTGCTGGTTTCATTGGTGGAAACTTTGTACATTATATGGTAAATAAATATCCTGAGGATATGATTGTAAACTTGGATAAATTGACTTATGCAGGTAACTTAGAGACTTGTAAGCCTGTAGAGGATAAGCCTAACTATAAGTTTATCAAGGGTGATATTGCAGATCGTGAATTTATCATGGATTTGTTTGAAAAAGAAAAATTTGATGTAGTAGTTAACTTTGCGGCTGAAAGTCACGTGGATCGTAGTATTGAAGACCCAGAAATCTTTGTAAAGACAAACGTAATGGGTACAACTACATTATTAGATGCTTGTGTTAAGTATGGTATTCAAAGATATCACCAAGTTTCTACTGACGAAGTATATGGTGATTTACCATTAGACCGTCCTGACTTGTTCTTTACTGAAAACACTCCACTTCACACTTCAAGTCCTTATTCAAGTGCGAAGGCAAGTGCTGACTTATTTGTTTTGGCATACCACAGAACGTATGGTTTGCCAATAACAATTAGTCGTTGTTCAAATAACTATGGTCCTTATCATTTCCCAGAAAAATTAATTCCATTAATTATTTCTCGTGCATTAAATGATGAAACAATTCCAGTATATGGAACTGGTGAAAATGTACGTGACTGGTTACATGTATATGATCACTGTGTAGCTATTGATTTAATTGTTCGTAAGGGACGTGTTGGTGAAGTTTATAATGTGGGTGGTCACAACGAAAGAACAAACTTAGAAGTTGTGAAGACTGTATTACATGCATTAAACAAACCTGAAAGCTTAATTACGTATGTAACAGATAGAAAAGGTCATGACATGCGTTATGCGATTGATCCTACGAAGTTGGAAACAGAACTTGGATGGAAACCAAAATATACATTTGATACAGGTATTCCAATGACAATCCAATGGTATTTAGACAATAAAGAATGGTGGGAAAACATCATTAGTGGTGAATACCAAAACTATTTTGAAAAGATGTATGTAGAAAAAGGAAGAGCTAAGGAATAATCTTTATGTTAAGACATGCTTTTGTAATGAGCGTGCATACAAATATGGAGCAGTTACAAGTCTTAGTAACTGCTCTTCATTTTGGAGATGTTTATATTCATGTTGACAAAAAACAAGAAGCTTTATACCAAAATCTAAAAGAAATGTATAAAAACAATCCCAATGTTTTCATGGTTTCTGATAGAGTGAGTGTGAACTGGTCTGGTTTTAGTCAAGTTCAAGCAACGCTTAAATTGTTAGAATTGGTTGAATCGACTATAAGAAAGTATGATTATATTCATTTTATAAGTGGACAGGATTTACCTTTAATGTCACATGCACAAATGGATGCGTATATTGAAAGTAAAGGTGTAGGTAATCAATTTGTAGAGGTGAATGATATTGATAGCTATAAATGGAGATTAACACAATATTCTTTCTTTAGAGAAAATCCAAACAATCGAAAGAAACTATATAGATTAACTGACATAGCTCTTCGTTTAATTCAAATGCCTTTTATTCGAAGAAAAAATTTTAAAGGCTTTGAATTGTATAAAGGGTCTTTATGGTTTAGTATTACTTATGATTGTATGAAATATATCTTATCGTACATTAATGAGAATGATTACTGTTCTAAATTTAAATATACGGCATGCCCAGATGAACATTTCTTTCAAGTACTCTTGATGAATTCAAAGTATAAAGATAAAGTATTAAAATATAATTCAAGATACATTGTCTTTGAAGGTTTGAATGCAAGTCCAAAAACATTAGGTGTTGAGGATATGGAGTATTTTATGAATGGACAATATATGTTTGCACGTAAATTTGATATGAATAAAGATAGACAAGTAATTAGTAAGTTATTAGATAGGGGTTAATCTGAAAATATAATTTATGAAAAGGAGAAGTTAGAAGTACAAAAGGGCGCA
>OLOJ01002942.1_pt1 | contig 12859 bp, 10 predicted proteins | sample 1672251 | NCBI WGS metagenome assembly OLOJ01 (sample SAMEA3136664, study PRJEB25190) | human gut metagenome | biome: human gut; feature: human-associated habitat; material: faeces | place: Austria | collected 2013 | reverse complement strand
CTGTCATTGCCGCACAGCTGGTGCTGGCCATGGTCATCCGCAGCTTTGCCGTGCCTATTTTTCTGGGGCTGCTGGGCGGCATTACCGGCATCTTTATCAGTTCCAAGGGGCATGGGCTGTTGTGGCCCTATTCCCTGATGCAGCTGGGTATGAACTCCAACAAAAGCGCGGATACTCTGGCCGGAAGCTATGCACTGTTCGCCTTCAGCGGCCTGTTCTGGCTGGCGGTGATGTTCGCGCTGGCATGGCTGCTGCTGCGCCGGCAGGATGTGTGCGCATAAACTGCCCGTCTATTTTTATTGCTTTTTTCGATTTCCTATTGACAAGTTAGTTTGTTTAGACTAATATAGTCTATGCTAACTGTTAGCACTTACTAACTTTGTGAAAGGAGCTCGGATCCATGGCAGACCAGCCCCGGCAGTTGACCGCCCCGCCGCACGCTGCAGCGCACCTGCTGCAATATCACGATTTGATCGAGAGCATTGTCTCCGCGCTGGATGCCCGCGATACCTATACCGCCAGCCATTCCAACCGCGTTGCAGACATGGTCCTCGTGCTTGCAGCCGCACTGGGGCTGGACCCGGACGAGACCGCGCTTATCCATATAGCCGCTCATCTGCACGACATTGGGAAAATCGCCGTGCCGGACGCCGTGCTGCGCAAGACCGGGCCGCTGACCGCCGATGAATGGCAGGAGATGCGCCGCCACCCCGTCACAGGCTATAATATACTGCGCAGGGTCGCGGATTTTCAGGATATTGCCGTGCTGGTCCTGCATCATCATGAGCGTTGGGACGGCCGCGGCTACCCCGATGGCTTATCCGGGACCGATATCCCTTTAGGCTCGCGCATTATCGCTGTGGCGGACTCGATCGACGCCATGATGAGCAGCCGCAGCTACCGCACCGCGATGACCGGCGCGGCATGCCGCTGCGAGATTGAGAAAAACAGCGGTATCATGTACGATCCCCGCGTGGCAAGTGCCGCGCTGGCGCACTGGGATACCCTGATCAGCCGCTATGCCGCCGATACGCCCCACACCCCCTATTTTGACCGGCTCATGCTGGAGCGCACCCGTCAGACGCACGACTATCTGGTTGCCCATCAGGACAGCCGCATCACCCTTGCAGAGCTGGCGGCTAAGTTTCATCTCTCCCAAAGCTCCCTGAAGCTTTGCTTCAAGGCGCTCTATGGGGTGCCGGTGGCCGGTTATCTTCGCACTGTGCGGATGGACACAGCCGCGCGGCTGCTGCAGGAGAGCGATCTGCCTGTAGCGGAGATTGCGCACCGTGTCGGCTATGAGGACCCCAGCCGCTTTTCCGCTGCCTTCCGCCGCCATACCGGCTGCCGCCCCACCGAACTGCGCCGTGTCCCCTGCCCCACACCGCCCGAAAATGAGAGCGATGCCAGCGCTTGACAAAAATCCAAACGGCATATTTTCCGGCCGATTGCGTATAACCCAGTTATAACTAACCCTAATAGAATATTTTGTATACTGACAACAACTCTGTTGTCAACATCTCAACACTGTTGTGGAATATATAGAGTGGAGGACAAAAATTATGAATTGGGCTAAAGTTGCATTGTTCGCAGGCGGCGCACTGTTCGGCTCCGCCGGTATTGAGATTTTGACCAGCAAGGATGCAAAGAAGCTGTACACCCAGTGTACCGCCGCCGTGCTGCGCATGAAGGATCAGGTCATGAAGACCGCCACCTCTCTGCAGGAGAACTGCGGCGACATTCTGGCCGACGCCAAGGAGATCAACGAGCAGCGCAACGCCGATGACGATGCCGTGATCGAGGACGCCGCTGACGAGAAGGCCGAGTAAGCTATGGCGACTCGGCCGCAAGTCGGCTGCAGCCGTTACACCTCGGCTTTGATTTGCCGGTTACTGCAAAGGCTTTTCCCACTCGCGGAGAAGCCTTTTTATTGTTGGGAGCATAATTATAATGAAATGGAACATTCTGCATGAGAGCCGCGGGCGCATCCGCCTGCATCTCAACAAGCCGCGGCTTTCCATGGCCGAGGCCGACCAGCTGCAGGCTTACCTTGCCGATCTGCCCGGCGTGCGCGTTGCCGTTGTGTATGAGCGCACCTGTGACGCCGTCATCACCTACACGGGTGCCCGCACCGATGTACTGCACGGTGCAGCCGCCTTCCGCTTTGATGTGCAGGTCCTGACCGAGGTATCCGCCAACAGCCCGCGCGCCGTAAACCATGAATATCAGGAAAAGCTCGTCAATCTGACGCTTTTCCACTTTGCGCGCAAGCTGTTCCTGCCTGCACCGATACGCTTTGCCTACACGGCGGTATGCAGTGTGCGCTACCTTTGGCACGGTCTGCGCTGCCTGCTGCACCGCAGACTGGAGGTCGAGGTGCTGGACGCGCTGTCTATCGGGGTATCTATGCTGCGGGGGGACTTTTCCACCGCAGGCTCGGTCATGTTCCTGCTGCGGCTGGGTGAGCTGCTCGAGGAATGGACCCGCAAAAAGTCGCTGGGCGATCTGGCCCACTGCATGTCGCTGAATGTGGACCGCGTCTGGCAGCTTACCGCCGAGGGCGAGGTCCTTGTCCCGATTTCGCAGATCCGCACCGGGGATGCCATCATCGTACATACCGGCAGCGTGATCCCGCTGGACGGCAGGGTACTGGACGGTGAGGCCAGCGTCAACCAGGCCTCGCTGACCGGCGAGGCAGAGCCGGTGCGCAAGGCGGCCGGTGCTGTTGTCTATGCAGGCACCGTTGTGGAGGAGGGCCAGATCACCCTGACCGTTGAACAGCAGGCGGGCAGCGGCCGCTATGACCAGATCGTCCGGATGATCGAAAACTCCGAAAAGCTGAAATCCGCCAGCGAGACCCGCGCCGCAGCGCTGGCCGATAAGTTGGTGCCCTACAGCCTGCTGGGCACGGCCGTCACCTATGCGCTTACCCGCAACGCAACGCGCGCCATCTCGATTTTGATGGTAGACTTCTCCTGCGCGCTGAAGCTCTCGATGCCGCTGGCGGTACTGTCCGCCATGCGGGAGTGCGGCAGCTACCACATCACGGTCAAGGGCGGCAAGTATCTTGAGGCACTGGCCAACGCCGACACCATTGTTTTTGACAAGACCGGCACGCTGACCCATGCCACCCCGACCGTTGTGCAGATCGTGCCGTTCGGCACCCGCACAGAGGACGAGGTCCTTGGCATTGCCGCCTGCTTGGAGGAGCATTATCCCCACTCGATGGCAAACGCCGTTGTGCAGGCTGCTTCCGCAAAGGGCATCCGCCATGATGAGATGCACAGCGAGGTGCAGTATGTCGTAGCGCACGGCATTGCCAGCACCATCGGCGGCGAGAAGGCCGTCATCGGCAGCCAGCACTTTGTCTTTGAGGATGAGGGCTGCTATATCCCGACGGCTGAGACCGCTAAATTTGACGCCCTGCCGCCGGAGTATTCCCACCTGTATCTTGCCATCGGCGGGGTGCTGGCCGGCGTCATCTGCATTGCCGACCCCCTGCGCGCGGAGGCCGCCGAGGTGCTTCGCCAGCTGCGCGGCCTTGGCATACAAAAGGCGGTCATGATGACCGGCGACAACGACCGCACGGCCTCCGTCATCGCAAAGCAGGTCGGTGTGGATGCCTACTATGCCGAGGTCCTGCCTGAGGATAAGGCCCGCTTTGTCGATGCCGAAAAGGCCGCCGGCCGCACCGTCATCATGCTGGGGGACGGCATCAACGACTCCCCGGCCCTGTCTGCTGCTGATGTCGGCATTGCGATCAGTGACGGTGCCGCCATTGCGCGCGAGATTGCGGACATCACGATTGCCGCCGACAGCCTGCGGGAACTGGTGACCCTGAAAGCCATCGCCAACGGTCTGCAGCACCGCACCCGCGCCAACTACCGCTTTATCATGAGCTTCAACAGCATGCTGATCGTGCTGGGCGCCATGGGCATTCTGCCGCCTGCGACCTCTGCGCTGCTGCACAATGCCTCCACCTTGGGCGTCAGCCTGAAGAGCATGACAAACCTGCTTACTTAACGAGTACCCGACCGCATCCCGGCTGCCCAGCAGCCGGGATGTTTCTTTTTCGCCTTACCCCATGTAAAAAACTGGTATAAGCGCCATAAAAATCCTTGCAATCAATGTGTCTAAGTGATAAACTTATAACATTCTTTCATAATAATCGAGGGAAAGCGATACGAAAAACTGAAGGGAACTATCCACATGATGAACAACCATTTCCGGTGCATGGCACTTCGGGGGCTGAGCCTTTTCACCGCAGCGGCCCTGCTTACCGCCTGTGCTGCCAGTCAAGCCGCTGCACCTGCCACCAGTGAGTCCACGGCAGATGAGGCTGTCACCTTTATGGCACCATACCTGAATGTCGAGGCCTTTATCGACAAGGTCCACAGCATCTACCCGGAAGTGAATATCGAGATCGTTCCCTACAGCGGTGACAACACGACCTCCTGCATCCAAAATATGATCGAGGCCCATGACCTGCCGGACATCTGCACCGTCACGGTCTATAACCCGATGACCGATGACATGAGCGACCAGCTCATCGACCTTGCGGGCTATGATTTCACCGACAATTACATTGAATCCCGCCTGCAGGAGGTCACGGACAACGGTGCCATTTATCTGCTGCCCTCGGTCTACAACTGCTACGGCATCACCTACAACAAGACCCTGCTGCAGCAAAACGGCTGGACAGTACCCACCAGCTTTGCCGAGCTGGAGCAACTTGCCGAAAAAGCTGAGGCTGCAGGTGTGGCGCTTTGCCTGCCGCAGAGCCAGTACCCCGGCTATGGGTTCCAGTATATGTGTAATATTGCTGATGCAGACTTTCTCGGCACGCTGGACGGCAAACGCTGGCAGAAGGATTACCTGTCCGGCAAGGCCAATGTCAGCGGCACGCCGGGTATGATGCAGGCGATGGCGTATATCCAGAAATGGCGGGACATCGGTATGCTGAACGGTGACGGCGACCCCACCAGCGACGAGGTGACCCGCCAGCGGATGATCAACGGCGACGCCCTGTTTTTGCTGGGCAGCACCAACGGTATTGTGGAGGCAGACGGCACCCGCGACAAGTTCGGCCTGATGCCCTACCTTTCCGAGGACGGCAGCCAGAATGTCTTTGTGCTGAGCGTGAACCGCTATTTCGGCCTGAACAAGCGGCTGGAGCAGAACCCCCAAAAGCTGGAGGATGCTTTAAAGGTCATGCGTGTGCTTTCCACCGTGGAGGGCACCACTGCACTATACCCCGAAACCAAGGTCAAAAGCAGCCTGATGCCTTTTAAGAACGCCAAAGCGAACGACACCTATTACACCGACATTGCCGATGCGCTGAATTTCGGCAGCACAGCACCCTTTATCTACTCCGGGTGGGAGAACACCATTGTGACCACCGGCAACAAGATGCTGGACTTTATGCGCGGCGATGCCACGATCGACGAGGTCATCGCCCAGCTGGACGGCGATCAGGATAAGGTCGTAAACAACACGCCCGATCTTATCACCACCGCGGCTGAGGACATCCCGCAGGAGGATTGCGCCCGGCTTGTGGGGCGCTGCTTTGCCGAGGCCACCGGCAGCGATCTGGCCCTCGTCTCGCTGGGGACATGGATTTCCGGCAACCCCACTGAACAGAACCACTATGGCGTCAGCGGCAAGCTGTACGCCAAGGGGCTGACTGACTACGATTTGTCGGTCATTTTGCCCACAGGCTGGAATCGCACCATACAGACCGTGACGCTGACCGGCAGCCAGATCAACGACCTGCTCACCGAGGGCTACGATGCCTACGGCAACGGAAAATGCTATCCCTATGTGCTGGTAAGCCCCGCCGCCGTGCAGGAGGACAAGACCTATCAGGTCGCCATCTGCGGTGTCAGTGACAAGCTGGCGGCCGAGGCTGAGGTTGTGGATTCCGGCGTGGTGGGCATGGACGCTGCGAAGGCGTTTTTCGGCTCTTTTGAGACGCTGAGCCGTGCAAACGCCGCATGGGACGAAACGGAGCCGCAAAATGTGGAAGGATAAAAAATACCGCCGCATCCTGCTGGCCTGCATCTTCGCCAGCCTTGCGGCAGTCGCGGGCTTCTTTGTCCTGAGCCGGACCTATATCAAAAATCTTGTCTATAAAGAACGCCTGAACCAGATGGAGGAGATCACCCACCAGATGTTCCGCAATCTGGAGGATGTTATTGGCAACCGTTGGGCAGATGTCGAGGTGCAGTGCAATTACCTGATTGGCACCGACCTGCAGACCGACACCGACCTGTATGCGTATCTGCAGCGGGTATCCACCCTTTCCAATCTGGAAGAAAAGCAGATCACCCTGCTGGTCGTTGATTCCGCCGGGCGGTATTACACCCAGCAGGGCAGCCGAGGTCTTTTGCGGGAGATGCACTACCTTGAGGACGACCCTGAATGGGTCAACTATGTTACCAACTCGCTGACGGAAAGCGATTCCCGCATGGTATTCTTAAAGCGGTTGGATACTCCTATCACACTGCAAGCCGGCACAGCGCAAATCAGCCTGCGCTACTACGGCATTGCGCAGAGCATGGAGCAGCTGAACACATACTTCCGCTGTGATGCCTACGATGACCACAACAGCGTGTATGTGCTGGAAAACAACGGCCTCAAGCTGTTCAACAGCAATAACACCGAGCTGCTGAAGGGTCAGAATGTCTACACTGTGCTTTCTCAAATGTCCTACCTGCACGGCTCGTCCTTTCAGCAGGCAAAGGCAGAGCTGCAAGAGAACGGCGTCTGCTACTCCAACGCCGTTCTGGACGGCACCGAGTATTTTTACTCCCTCAAGCAGCTGGAAAACGCTGCATGGACGCTGGCGTTTCTGGTGCCGGCAGATGATGTCGCCACCAACACGCAAAAGCTGGTAGATTTGGTGACCGCCATCATTATAGGCTTTGCCACTGTCTTTTCACTTTCCACCATTCTGATTCTTTGGAGACTGCAAAGAGATATGCAGCGCGATGCCCTGCAGGCCGAGCAGGAGACAAATCTGCGTTTGGAAAGCTACAACCAGCAGCTTACCGCGCGCAATGCCGAGCTGAAGCGCGCACAGGAGGTTGCTGTGGATGCCCTGCAGGGTGCCGAGCGCGCCAGCAAGGCCAAGACAGATTTCCTGTCCAACATGAGCCACGACATCCGCACACCGATGAACGCCATCATCGGCATCACCACCCTGATGAAAAACGAGCTGCACGAGCCGGACAAGCTGGCTGAGCATCTTGAAAAGCTGGAAAGCTCCGGGCGTCTGCTGCTCGGCATCATCAACGACATTCTGGATATGAGCCGCATCGAGAGCGGCAAGACCACCCTGAACATCGAGCAGATGGACCTTCTGCAGCAGATCGAGCAGGTCGAGAGCGTTATCAGCGAGCAGGCCCACCAGCGCAATCAGGAATTTCGCGTGGTCACGACCTCGGTACAGCATGAGCATGTGCTGGCCGACCCCAACCGCCTGAACCAGATCTTGATGAATATCCTCTCCAACTCGGTCAAGTACACGCCCGCAGGCGGGCATATCCGGCTTGAGGTCGAGGAGCTTCCCCGCGATGCGCACTACGCCAAGTACAAATTCATCGTGCAGGATGACGGCATCGGCATGAGTGATGCCTACCAGAAAACCATTTTCGACCCCTTCACGCGGGAGGAAAAGTCCGGCACCAACCATGTGCAGGGTACAGGACTGGGTATGGCCATTACCAAGAGCGTTGTGGACCTGATGGGCGGTGTCATCAGCGTGGAAAGCGCCCCCGGCCAAGGCTCCCGCTTTGAGGTCGTGCTGGAATTTCCCATTGATACCGAGGCTGCCCTTGTGCAGAAGCCGGAGATCGATGATGCACCGGCGGATAATTCCCTGCTGTGCGGCATGAAGTTCCTCTGCGCCGAGGATAACGAGATCAACTCGGAAATTCTGCAGATGCTGCTGGAATCCAAGGGCGCAGCCTGCACTATCTACCCCGATGGTCAGCAGATCGTAGATGCCTTTGCCAAGGTAAAGCCGGGCGACTACGATATGATCCTGATGGATGTGCAGATGCCCGTCATGGATGGTCTGGAGGCCACCCGCCGCATCCGCAGCAGCGAAAATCCGCTGGGCAAAACGATTCCCATTCTGGCCATGACGGCCAACGCCTTTTTGGAGGATATGCAAAAAAGCAAGGAGGCCGGCATGGACGAGCATCTCTCGAAGCCTGTGGACATTGCCATGCTTGAGCAGGTTGTGCGGCGTTTCCGCATTACCCCCCCCCGCCGATAAATAGCGGCCGATCGCGCTTTATGCGCAGTGCTCCCCCGCCCTCGCCGTTTACCGCCAAAACAGACGCACTATAAAAAGAAAACCGAGCAGAATCCGCACCCTTCCGGGTGACTTCTGCTCGGTTATTTTTATGGCTTACGGTGCGTCAGGTGCGCAGCATGGTGCCGCGCAGGCTTTCCAGTGCGGCAAGCCGCGCGCTGATGGCAAACAGGCTCGCGGCATGGGTCAGCTGCTCGGACTTTGCATCAAACGGAATGATGCGGGCCAGCACCGTGCTGTGATCTACAGCATCAAAAAGGACGCCCGCCCTGCGGCAAAGCTCGACCGTGCGGTTGGCGCAGCCCGGCATTGTGCATAATGCGGCCACGGCATCCTCCGCAGGCGTGGGGCGTGCCGCGCCTGTATCGCTAAGTTCCTTGCCCAGCACCGTGCCGAAATGCTTTGCAGCCCGCCGGTTCTCACACCGTCCCAGTAGGGGATCCTCGGCACGCATGTCAAGCTCCATCGGTTCGCGCATGTAGCTGCTGTACCGCTGGGTCAGGCGGGTGTATTCCCGCTGCAATTCCTTCCGGGTCAGTTCTGTATACTGCATACTTTTCCACTCCTCTACCTCATCTGCATCGCCTATTATACGCGGAAAAGGGCAGTGTGTAAAAAGTATTTTGTATATATCAGACATGTATAGTTCACATATCAGGCCGTAAGCGCCACGGGCTTTCCGCGATTGGAACGCCCTCCCCTGCAAGCAGCCGGGCCTTTGTATCCAGCCCGCCCGCATACCCGGTCAGGCTGCCGTCTGCCCCGACAACACGGTGGCAGGGTATGATGATCGAGATCGCGTTGTGCCCGACAGCGCCGCCTACCGCCTGCGCGGACATCCGCCGTTGGCCGTGCTTTTCGGCCAGTTGGTTGGCAAGTGCGCCGTAGGTCGTGGTTTTGCCGTAGGGGATCTGCAGCAGCAGCGCCCATACCTCCTGCCGAAAGTCCGACCCGATCGGATGGAGCGGCGGCGTAAAGTCCGGCACACCGCCGCTGAAATAGAGATCCAGCCAGCGTCTTGTCTGCGCCAAAATCGGCGTTTCTTCGTCCGTATGCACCGGGGCAAGCCCCTGCGCAAAGTAGCGCTGCCTCTCAAACCAAAGTCCGGTCAGCCCGATTTCGTCAGCCGCCAAAAGCAACCGGCCCAGCGGCGATTGATAATAGCCTGTGTACAGCATAGCAGCTCCCCCATGCAGCTCAGACGGTTTTCGGTTTTTTGCTGCCCGGCTTAGCGGGTGCGTAGTCCCGCATACCCGGAATCGCACCGCCGGCAATGGCCCACAGGTACAGGCTGGCCACACTGCCATAGGGTCTGTAGCGGCGCCGGTATTTTTCAAACAGCCTGCGGTCGATTTTGCGGTGATGATAGAGCATCCGCAGCCCGCGCTGTATCGCAAGGTCATCGTAGCTCAGAACATCAGGCCGCTGCATACAAAACAGCAGGATCATCTCCGCCGTCCAGACACCGATGCCCTTCAGGCTGCTCAGCACCCTGATGACCTCCTCGTCCGGCATCTGCCAGATCTCCTCGATGCGGCACTCCCCGGTCTGCACCTTCCGGGCGAAGTCTGTGATATACTCCGCCTTGCGGTAGGTAATGCCCAGCTTTTGCAGCTCGGGCACCCCCGCCGCAAGGATATGACCGGCGTCAACGGTGCCAAGGGTCTGCTGCATCCGCTGCCAGATCGTTTCCTGCGCCTTGGTGGAAATCTGCTGCCCGACGATCTGATGCACTACCGATGAAAACAGATCACCGTCCACTGCGCGGTCAATATGTCCGATCTGCTCGATTGCCGCACCAAGCCGCTTGTCCTTCCGGGCAAGGTATTCGGTTTCCTGCGCGCCGTATTCAAAGTACATCCCAGCACCTCCCAGTTGCCGGCCAATCGCTCACCAATTTGCCTGATATCTTTTATAAGCGCCGCTTACACCCGCACCAGCTCGTATTCCTGCGTGCCAAGGCCGAGGGCTTCGGCCACATCGATCGTGTGGGTGCCGTGGCGGCTGTTGACGCGCTCCATAAAATGCTCGCGGCCGGGGTCGTTGCTGTTGCGTACCAGATCAATGCAGGCGCGGTCCAGCGCAACCGGATCAAGACTGGACAGGATACCCACATCGTTCATGCAAGGATCCTCCGCCACGGCACAGCAGTCGCAATCGACCGAAAGGTTCTTCATGACTGCCACATAGGCGATCTTCCCTGCAAAATGCTTTGCCACGGTGGAGGCGGCATCGGCCATAGCCTCAAGGAAGGTGTCCTGCTCGGCCGTGTTCTCCCACAGAATATTCTGGTCGGTGACCTTGCCGCCGGTGTGGATATAGGCCTTGCCCGCGCTGGATGCGCAGCCGATGGACAGCTGCTTCAGCGCGCCGCCGTAGCCGCCCATCGGGTGGCCCTTGAAGTGGATCAGCACCAGCATACTGTCGTAGTTTTCAATATTCTTACCCAGATAGTTGACCTTGAGCACCTTGCCGTTCTCAACCGGCCACTGCACATCGGGGCCTTCGGCATCCATAATATCGACATCAAACAGATCGCTCCAATGATGCTTTTTCATCAGCTCGATATGCTTGGGCGTTTCGTTGCGGGCGCCGCCGTAGGCGGTGTTGCACTCGACCACCGTGCCGTTCACGGCATCAATGACCGGCTTCATAAACTCGGGACGCAGGTAGTTCTGGTTGCCGTCCTCACCGCTGTGGACCTTGACGGCCACCTTGCCGGGCAGATCAACGCCCAGCTGGCGGTACATCTTCACGACTGCCTCCGGGGTAAGCTCATTGGTAAAATACACGGTTGCTTTTTCCATAAAAGATTTCCTTCCTGTAGTAGTTCCTGCAAGAAAAGGCGCACCGTCTCTGCGGCATACCCAAAGCAGATATTCTGTTACTTATTATAGCACTTTTCTTGCGTTGTGGAAAGCCGGTTGTTGCTTTATTTTGCCTTCCATGGTATACTGATTCATATTTTTGTCGAAATGAGGTTTTATTTTCATGTCAAGAAATAGCACGATGGATCTGACCACCGGTCATCCGCTGAAGCAGCTGCAGACCCAGCCCTGCTGAGCCGTTTTGACTGCTCTCTCTGCTGCCATAGCGGGACATTGTATTTGATTTTCTATTGCACTGTGGGCAGACCTTTTACGGTCTGCTCTTTTTTATTTGCAGGTTTCCTCAATTCTCGACAGGTCGGCGGTGCCTGCGGCCGCCGGCATGGCAGTGAACGCATAGATCCCGGAGGTCAGGGTGAAGGTCATCCCGCGCACCGGATTGGCCTTGCCGAAGGACCAGCCCGCCTGGTGATAGAGGGCCAGCGCCGTGGCCATCAGGCAGAGCAGCAGTGCGCCGTAGCGCTCCACAATGGGGTCCTTGGACTGGGTGTGGTAGTAAATCACCAGCCAGAAGGCGATGGAGAAGCCGGGCAGGAGGGTGAGGAGATTGCGCCGGGATCCCGGCGTGACGATCTGCCACACCATGCCCGCGCCGCCGACGATCAGCAGAACATCCACCGCCAGCACGGCGAGGCCGGCGCCGGTGCGAACATCGCCGGTCAGCCGGAGCAGCGCGGCGGCGCAGTACAGCATCCCCGCCAGCACGCCCACGAATCGGGCGGGAAAGCTCAGATGCTCAAACAGCCGCCCCGTGGCGTCGATGCGCGCGCCGGAGCCCTTCAGGGGCAGGGCGCACAGCAGGGCGATGACCGGCACCGCCACGAAGAAGATCTTCAACACAAGCATGGACGCCGTGCCGGGGACGATCAGCCCGGTCAGCGGTTCAAACGCCGTGGTCTGTGCCCGGCATTGCAGCCCAAAGCCCGCCGCACCCAGCAAAACGGCCAGCAGGGGATAGATTCTTTTGTTCATACATTCACATCCTTGGTGGGAATAAACGGAAAGTCAACAGGGCTGATGTAGGGCGGGTGCTTGCCAATTACCTGCAAGCTGTCCTGTTACGACAGATGCGGCCGTCCGCGGCGGGGGGGCAAGCACCCGCCCTACACTAGACCCGAAAACTGTCAGCGCCGCACCAAAAGCCTTCCCCTTGAGGGGAAGCCTTCGGCAGTCTCTACGATACTAACATCTCATTTTACCCCAAATCCAGATTTTTGTCAGCTAGATTTTCCACATCCGTGCCGGAATAATACCAAGTCAGGATCTCCTGCCAGCTTTTGCCCTGTTTTGCCAGGGCATTGGCCCCGTACTGGCTCATGCCCACCCCGTGGCCGTAGCCGGTGACGTAGAACACGGCGTTTCCGTCCCGCATCTCCACGCTCAGGCTGGAGGAGCGCAGGGAGAACAGGGTGCGCAGTGTCCGGGTCGGCACCTCCTGTCCGCCGATCTGCACGGCGGTGCTCAGCCCCGCCGTGTCGTAGACGGTCGGGCCGATCCACCCGGAGCTGTCCCCGGAAAAGTCGCACCCGGGCGCGGCGGCGGTCAGTTTTTCCACAAACTCTGTGGAGGGAACCGTGACCACACTGTAATAGTTGGGCACCTCGTCCCCCTCGGGACTTTCCACGCTCTGGAGGTAGGGCACATCCGTCCC
>OLOJ01002929.1_pt1 | contig 12907 bp, 9 predicted proteins | sample 1672251 | NCBI WGS metagenome assembly OLOJ01 (sample SAMEA3136664, study PRJEB25190) | human gut metagenome | biome: human gut; feature: human-associated habitat; material: faeces | place: Austria | collected 2013 | reverse complement strand
CGTAATCTGAAGATTACAATCAATCGGAGTTGATAAAGCCGGGTTCTCTTCTAAAGAGATAAGTACACGATCCTGTGTATGGGAAATCAATTCTCCTGAATAGGCGGCATTATCGGATGTACGAACGAGTACTTTCATACCAGGACCTACATCTGCAATTCCCATAAAGCCACCGATACCAAGCTCGCACATCAATGCCTGAATGACGTCTTCGATATTATCAATATTGGTAGAACTTTCTGTGTATTTGCTGAGAATTCGCTTGCTGATGTCGCTGGAGTGATCGATGCATCCGGTAATAACATTGACTGTATTCGATACCTGTTCCATATTATCAACCAGTTGAAGGTTGGAATTTTCCACCTCCTTCATGGCAGAATCAATGACCTGAATATGTTCTCCGAGCTGGGTGGAATCTTCTGTAATCTTCTGTACATTTTCACCGGTCAGAGTTACTTTTTCCAAAGTTACCTGAATCAGTTCAAGTGTCTTCTCAATGGAAGTAGTCATTTTTCCCGATATTTCATCGAGACGGGTCAGAGCGTCCTGAATCTGCGCAGAAGAAGTCTTTGTCTCGGTGCTCAATGTACGAATCTGTTCGGCAACAACCGCAAAGCCTTTTCCGGAATCACCGGCACGGGCAGCTTCGATAGAAGCATTGAGTGCAAGAAGGTTTGTTTGGTTGGAGATGTTGTCGATTTTTCCGGTTTCTTCAAGAACCATGGTAAACTCGGTTTTGAAATCATGAAGAATATGTTCAACTTCAGAAGAAAGTTCGGACATCGTTCCGGCTGTTTTCACAAGACTGTCGAGATCCTGTGAACTTGTCTTTGCGTGTTCCTCTGATTCTACAGTAAGATTGACCATTTCATCAATCATAGCTGCTACATTTTCCACTTGTGTACGAATATCGGATGTCATGTCCATAGAAGAGGAAGTACGATCCTGTAGATGTTGATTGTTATCGGAGAGTTCGTTCATACCAAGCATTACGACATCAGACCCATGCTTGTTTTCAGAGGCAAGTTCCCGGACGACAGTAATTCCATCCATGATGGAGTTGCTGGCAGTTTTAACTTTTTCAACAGTAGTCACCACACGATGCAGGTCTGATTTGATACTGTCGGTCAATGCACCATCAGATTCATTCAGGTGGCGAATAGACATTACATAGCAGATATAGCACAGCACCAGACAGGAAAACTGAAGCTGATAATTTTTCATATCAGATGCGCTGTTACAGCCAAGAATCATACCGCGGTAGACAGCACTGAAAATTACACTTAATGTATTGGCAATTCCACATCCAATCATAAACTTCTGATTTTTATACAGGACAAGAAGACTCATCACAGGAAGAATGTAGGTGAAAGCGATAGGCGAGGCTGTCGTGCAGAGTACAAAAGTATAAAAAATACCATAACCGACAATAAGAATGTGTTTATAAATGTCGGTTGTCCAGCCTTTGACTCGAAGCATTACTTCGCCAATGATTACCGGAAGCCAGCACAAAATTAAAAAGATAATGTAATTGTTCACAGGGTATAGTCCGTTCCCTGTATCTGAACCATAATTGGCAGACAGAAGAATGGAGAAAATCAGCCAGATAATCCGGGCTTTCCGGTTGGCTTTTTCCTTAAAAACAGATGCATCATAATTCATATATGTTACTCCTCCTATATATTCCAAACGTATAGAGAAATAGGAAATATTTACTAGTTTTTAGTTTAGTTTATTTTGGAGCATATTACAAGTTTAATTTCAAAATTATTATGGAACATTATGAGATCGTATGAGTACAATTTTGGGTTTGAGGTATAGAAACATGAATTTTACAGATACTAGAGTAAAATCAGAATTTATATGGAGGAACGTTGATATATGAAAGCAACAGGAATTGTTCGCCGAATTGATGATCTGGGACGTATTGTGGTACCAAAGGAAATTCGTCGTACACTGCGTATTCGTGAGGGTGACCCGTTAGAGATATATACTGGCCGAGAGGGAGAAATTATGCTAAAAAAATACTCTCCAATTGGGGAAGTTGGGGAGTTTGCAACAGCATATGCACAGGCATTGGCACAGGTGGCAGATGCGCTTGTCTGTATTACGGATCGTGATTATATTATTGCAGCCTCCGGCAATGGGAAAAAAGAGTTGGAAGGGGAACGCTTGAGTCCCGAGGTGGAGGCACTTATGGAAAAACGAGGTACCTATGCTGTAAAAAACGTGCATGTGGAGTTACCATTGGTCACAAAAGAATGGGTAAGTGACCACAAGGGCGCAGTGCTGTCCACAATTATCTGTAATGGTGATTGCCAGGGGGCAGTCATCATTGTATCTAAAAGTGATGATCCACAGAGACTTGAAACTTTTCAGTTATTGGCACAGTCCGCAGCAAGTTTTATGGGAAAGCACATGGAACAATAAAGGATATGGGAAATGTATGAAATCACGTTAGAATATTCATATGTTTCCCTTTTTCATTGTATTAGGAAATTCCCTTGCAAAGATGTGTATTCTTTATTTATATTTTTATGGCCGCTGGTAACATGTTTAAAAAAAAAACATGTAAAAACAGTTCCGTGTGACCACTATGTGACCATCTGACGATATAGTGAATGATATAAATTGGATTGAAATTAATTTTGAGGGATAACAGAAGGAGGTTGTTTATGAATGCAAGAGGTTTTTTTAAGAAAATCGTAGCGGTGACGCTTGCAGGATCGATGGTATTTGGATCTGCAATGGTTACGATGGCAGATGCGGACAGTGAGCAGACAAACGCACAGGGGTATAAGCCGGGACAAGTTTATCGCGGGGATCAGAATAAATTTGATGCAAAGGGAGAGGCTCTTCCGGGATATCATTGGGATTACAAGAAACTTACAGACTATGTAGATGGATATTATGATACAAAGCAAAACCCAATTTGTGCTAAGACAGAGCATGAGCATACGGCATATACTGGAACATGCTACACAAAGAATACATGCGACGATACAGAACACGTACATACAGAATCCTGCTATGCATATAAAAATTGTGATATTAAAGAACATAAGCACACATGGGGTGCATGCTATACAAAGGTATTAGGAGTTTGGTGCAAGAAAGAAGAGCACACGCATTCACAGGGAAAAGGCGGATGCCAGGAAAAATATTTGATATGTAGCTTGGAAGAACATACCCATTCCACCGAGGAGAACGGTTGCACGGGACCGGTACGTACATGTGGCAAAGAGGCGCATACACACGGGGACAGATGTTATCCATATGTGCAGCCAATTCTTGCAACCTATGAGTTTCAAATGAAGGCAGATGAAAATACTACAAATGGAAATGAAAAAATTTCCATTACTGTTCACGTGGCTTGTGAGAATGGTGAGGATGCCAAGGATGTACAGGTTACCATTAAAGCACATGATCGTAATCCATTTGCAGAGACATGTAATCTTGAAAGAACCGGAACTACCAATTTGTCTGGAAATGTAGAATTTAAGATTTCTGCAACCTATGATAAAATTACATCTGTTCTGGTTAATGGTTCAAATGTCGAAGGATACGGAAAAGAAATCGGATTATCAAATAAACATGTAAATCTTTCTTATACAGTTGAACATAAGTATGAGGAGATTGCTGGTACAACAGTAGGATCCACAATGGATAAGAGAGGTAATATTATCGTTGGTCATGCAAAAGATCTTGCATGTAAGCATTGTGGAGATAAAAAGGACGGAGAAAAGAAAACGATAGAGAATGTAAGCTGTTATTTATGTGAGGATCCGGATTACCCGATTCCAGAACCTGGTAAGCATGCTTCAAACAGCAAGTTTACAAAGATCTGTGATTCCACTTTGACAATTACAGAAAATGAAGGCGGAGAGGTCATTACTTCTTTTGATAAGCAATCTGTAATAGATAAGGCAATCGCTGGATTGAAAGATCCGGAGAACACAACAGTTGTATTTAGAAGATTCCAGTATGAGGCTGGTGATGCTGCAAAAGGACGCAACGGGTGGCATGCTGATTTTCAGATTGTGAAGAAGACCCCGGATCCAACACCGACTCCGGATCCAACGCCGACCCCAGATCCAACACCAATTCCAGATCCGACACCAACCGTAGACCCATCTGACGATGATGTTGATAATAATAACAATAATAGTTCAGACAACGACGATGCAGATAACAGTGATGATGCTGACGATAGTAACAATGATAACAGTCGTCCAGGCAATAACACAAATAATAATACAAACAACAATCGTCCAGACAGCAATACGAACAGTAATCAAAATAACGATAACAATAACAGAACCAATAATACAGCAAATACTCCTGCAGCAAACAATGCAGCAAATATAGTTGCAAACAACGCAGACAATGTGGCAAATGCACCGGTTGTTGTAGCAGACAATGATGTAGATGCAGCAAATGCAACAGATATCGCTGATGAGCAGACTCCGCTTGCAGATGCGGCAGATGATACGGTAGCAGATGATACTAAAAATATCGAGGATAATGCAACACCTCTTGCAGCAACTGAGGACAATTGCTTTATCCACTGGATTATTCTGATTCTTACATTAGTATGTGGTGTATACAATCTTATACGTGCTTTTGTACGAAAACGCAAGAATTCTGAAGAAGCTGAAAATGAGAATTAATAGGAGGTAAACAAAAATGGGAAAGATTTTAGATTATGCCGTATTGGCAGTATTAGTAGTAGGTCTGATAATTCTGTGTTTTTTTCAGAAATGCAATCTTGACATTTACTTTCTTGTATTTGGATTTGCAGTTGCAGCAGTGTCTGCAGTTACGATGATCTTGCAGAATCGTAAGAACCAGGATTCTGAGGAGAATAAGTCGGATTTGTAAGCATTTTGACGCCTTTTTATGAAGAGCTTCGGGTGACCGGAGCTCTTTTATATTTTCTTAAGAAAAAGATAATTTGCATATAAGATATAAAAGAGATAAAATACTCCATAGGTAAGCCCAGGAGGGAGAACCGGAAATAAAGGAGATTATATGGCAAAGAGAACAGATAAACGTAAGAAAAAAACAAAGAAAAAGCATCGCTTTTTCTGGTTTCTGATCAAGCTTCAGATTGTTCTGATGGTAGTTGTCCTAGCAGGCTTTGGCTATTATTATTTTGGTGGTTATGCCACGGAGGTACAGGCTCTCAAAGAGAAAGCGGTACAGACGGTAGCAGATTCGGATGACTCCATTTTTATTCCGTCACAGACATGTTCGGTGTATGACAAAGATGGAAAGCTGATATCTGAGCGAAAAGGTACAAAGGATGCGCAATATGTCAAATACGAAGACATACCACAGGATTTCATTACTGCAATTATCAGTATTGAGGACAAAAAATTTTACAGGCATCACGGGGTAGATTTTAAAGCAGTAATGCGTGCAGTGAAAGCACGAGTGACTCATGGAAGAATTACGCAGGGTGGCAGTACAATTACCATGCAGCTGGCAAAACTGATGTACTTGAATCCGGATGACACCTGGCAGTACAAAGTTGAGCAGATGTTTCTGGCGATTGAACTGGAAGGACGTTACAGTAAAGAAAAAATACTGGAGTTCTATTTGAACAATGTATATTTTGCAAATGGTTATTATGGAATTGATGCTGCATGTCGTGGTTATTTTAACTGTGATCTTAAGGATCTGGATGTGTCGCAGGTGGCTTTTTTATGTGCAATTCCAAACAGTCCGACATATTATGACCCGGTGACTAATATAGATCATACGTTAAACCGCCGGGATTTGATTCTTCAAAATATGAAGGATGATGGTAAGATCACACAGGAACAGTATTACGAGGCGACGAAGGAAGATATTGAACTTAACCGTCCAAAGAAGAAAAATACAGACAAGATCAACAATTATGTGGATACGTACGCCTATTATTGCGCAACACGTGCGTTGATGGAGCAGGAGGGATTTACATTCCAGTATTATTTTGATTCTGATGAGGAAAAGAAAGCTTACAACGAGCAGTATGATGAACTTTATGCAGCTTGCCAGAAAAAGCTTTATTCCGGTGGATATAAAATTTATACCACCATTGATATGGATAAACAGAAAAAGCTACAAAGCACGGTAGATGATACGCTTGCCGGATTTACAGAGAAAAATGATGACGGCACCTACAATATGCAGGGAGCAGCTGTTACCATTGACAATAATACCGGATATGTAGTGGCTATTGTCGGTGGACGAGATCAGGATTTTAATTCGTACACACTGAATCGTGCATTCCAGAGTCACAGGCAGCCGGGAAGTTCGATTAAGCCTTTGATTGTGTATACGCCGGCTTTTGAACGCGGATATGATCCAAATACGATTGTCGACGATCACAAATTTGAAGGAGGTCCGTCTAATGCTACCAATACATATGCAGGTAAAATACCGCTTCGTTATGCTGTGGCAAAATCATTGAATACAGTTGCATGGCAGGTATACGAGCAGGTGACACCTAAGGTTGGACTGCAATATCTTAAGAATATGAATTTCAGCAGTATTGTGAAAGATGATTATACACTTGCCACTTCGTTAGGAGGATTTACCAAGGGGGTATCTCCTCTTGAGATGGCATCAGCGTATGCCGCATTAGAGAATGATGGTATGTTCCGTCAGCCAAACTGTATCAAATCGATTGTGGATGCAGATGAGAATGTTGTGTATTCTTCACAAATGGCAGAAGTATCCATTTATGAGAAGGATGCTACAAGAACAATGACAGATGTACTTACAACTGTTATGGACAGTGGTACAGGTGCGGCACTGAAACTGAGCAATATGCCGTGTGCTGGAAAGACAGGAACGACCAATGATCATAAGGATGGCTGGTTTGTGGGGTATACAAGATATTATACGACCAGTGTGTGGGTTGGATGTGATTATCCAAAGTCTATCAGCAACCTCAGTGGAAGTACCTATCCGGGTCAGATATGGAAAGCGTATATGTCTGCGATTCACGAAAATCTGGATCCAATGGATTTTCTGCCTTATGCAAAACTTTCGGATGAGTTTATTCAGAAAGAACAGGAGGAGGAATCACAAAAGGAGCAAGAGAGGGAGGATCAGAAAGATTCTGAAGCTGAAAAAGATTCTGAAGCAGACCAGAAAGATTCTGAAAAAGATGAGACAAAGAAGGAGCCTGCAGATACCAATACTTCGGATAAGAACAATAACAGTGAAGATACCAATGTTTCAGACGACAGCCAGAATAATGATCAGAACAACAATCAGGACAACAATCAGGACAATGATAATTCGGATAGTAACAATAGTGGGGATGATCAAGACAACACTGGAGGCGATGATACTAGTGGTGATACTGGTGGAGACAGTGGAGAAAATACCGGGGAGTAAAAAGTTTTATTTGCTTCGTTTGCTGAAAAATATGGGTTGGATGAAACAGATTCCTATGTTAAAATAGAGGCAGATAAATACGAGATCCAGGAGGAAGAGCAATTGAAGAAATATGGTTTTGGAGTAGATGTGGGTGGAACCACAGTAAAGATGGGATTTTTTGAGACAAGTGGCAAGCTTCTCGACAAATGGGAGATTACAACCAATACGGATGATAATGGAAAGGCTGTACTTCCGGACATTGCAAAGTCCATTGACAATAAGCTGGCGCAGGAAGGTATCAGTAAGGCAGAAATCGAAGGAATCGGTATCGGAGTTCCGGGACCGGTAAGAAATGACGGAGTTGTTTTAAATTGTGTCAATCTTGGCTGGGGAATCATTAATGTAGCAGAGGAACTTGGACGTCTCACCGGTCTTGCCGTTAAAGTAGGCAATGATGCAAACGTTGCAGCACTTGGCGAGATGTGGCAGGGTGGTGCAAAAGGAAGCAAGGATGTCATCATGGTAACGCTTGGCACCGGCGTCGGTGGCGGAATCATTGTTGATGGTAAAATCGTAGCCGGATACAACGGAGCCGGTGGTGAGATCGGACATATTACTGTGAATAATGATGAAATTGAGCCATGTAACTGTGGACAGTATGGTTGTCTGGAGCAGTATACATCTGCAACAGGTATTGTTCGTATGGCAAAGCGTAAGCTGGCAAAAACACAGGATGAGACTTCTTTACGCAAATATGAGAATATCACTGCAAAGGATATTTTTGATGAGGCAAAGGCCGGAGATGCAGTTGCACTGCTTCTGGTAGATGAAGTTGGTGAGATCCTTGGAGCTACGCTTTCAAATATCGCATGTGTTGTGAATCCGGAAGTTATTGTAATCGGTGGAGGCGTATCGAAGGCAGGACAAATTCTTATTGATACGATCAAAAAGCATTATCAGGAGACTTCTTTTAAGGCATGTCGTGATACACGTTTTGAACTGGCGTCTCTTGGAAATGATGCAGGAATTTATGGTTCTATGAACTTGATCATTAATAACTAAACACATTCCTAATACATAAAAAGCGGTTGCACTACTGTGAAATGAGCAGTAGCACAACCGCTTTTTATTTTGTCATCATTTACTTTGTCTGTGAGGCAAGTTCCTGATTCAGCATATCCTGAATAATTTTCTCACAGTAGCTGCCAAGACGCTTCTGGTCTTCTTTGGAAAGTTCGGATACATAGATCGGCTTTCCGTAGGTCAATGTAACTTTTGTGGATTTGACCCATGGAAAATGATTCTCAAATATATCCGCAGTACCGGTAAGTACCATTGGAACAATCGGACATTTGGTTTTCTGTGCAATTTTAAAGGAACCTTCTTTGAATGGAAGAAGGGTGTCCGGGTGTTCGGCATCTTTGTTTCGTGTACCCTCCGGGAAGATGCAGATGGAAATACCGGATTTCACCTGATCAATAGCGGTCAGAATGACTTTCAATCCCTGTTTGAGATCTTTACGGTCTAAAAACAGGCAGTAAAGTCGACGCATCCACAAACCAAGAATGGGAACTTTGTTTACACCGTCCTTTGAAATGTAGCCGGTCAGACCGGGACATCTGGCATAGGTTACCACAATGTCAAAAAAACTTCGGTGATTGCCTATGTAAAGAACCGGCTGGTCCGTTGGTACATTCTCTTCTCCTTTTACGGTAAGTTTGATGCCGGAGAGAAAGGAAACACAGCGGAAGCCCCATTGGACAATTCGCAGCTGACTGATGTCGGCGGCCTGTTTATTGAATTTGGATATGATCCACTCAATACCAAGCACAGGAAGACCGAGCAACAGAAATAAAAATACATAAAGTACTACAAGAATGGTTCGCATTGGTTACCTCTTTCTTTCTGTTATTTACAACATGGAAGTGTTGCTTTTTTATGATTATTACCCTTTAATCATCATTATATAAAAATTTATGTATGAAATCAATGTGGATTGCATAAGATAGCATAAGAATGAATAGGTGGATAAAAATGCAGGTAAAAAAAAGCAAAGGGTTTCAACTGATTTGTGTGCTATTGCTGGTGTCTGTTTTATTATCCGGCTGTACAATACTTCAGAGTCAGAAAAAAGTGCAGGATCTGGAGTTTACGGTTGTACGTCCGGAAGAGATACCGGAAACGCTAAAAAGCCGGATAGAAAGCAAATTGGAGGAGAAATTTACACTCACATACAGAGATAGCGAATATTTATACATAGCAAGAGGCTATGGACAGCAGGAAACGGGTGGATATTGTATTACCGTGGATCAATGTTATCTGAGTGAAAATGCAGTGTGTATAAAGACGACACTTACAGGTCCACAGCCGGGGGAAGAAGTAAGTACGGCACCAAGCTGTCCATATATTGTGCTGAAACTGGAACAGCGGGATGAGGAAGTTGTATTTGAATAAACATACAACAAGTACTTATTTACTATTGTAAGAAGTTTATCACTCTGCTATACTAAAGCTACTAGATGTTGTATTATTCTAGAATATTTAGCTCAAAATAGAGGAGGCAAATATGGAACAGGCACAAATCAGCAAGGTTCGGGCATCCGTTCATCAGCAGTGTGGTAATAGAGTAAAGATTCAGTTGGATCGTGGCCGTAACAAAGTTGACATCCAGGAGGGCGTGATTCAAAAAGCGTACCCAAGTGTGTTTACAATACTTGTAGATGACGAGCAAGACAATGCTCCTCAGTTATTATCATTCAGTTATACTGACATCATTACGAAAGACATTCGAATGAAGCTTTGTTAATTAACTGGAATATTTTCCCTCTCTTTCGAATAAGTATTTTTATATGAAGTTCGAAGAGAGGGATTTTTTTTGGAATTAAAAAAGCAGATTTTAAAACAGAATATACAAAAAAGCAAAGCCTTCACACAGGTAACATTGGATGACGACTGCATTGTAAAAGACAGTAAGCCTGATATTATCAAAATTATACATACCAAAGGCAGTATTATTTTTGAAGAATCAAAGGTAAATAATCAGACTGTATGGGTAACCGGTAAATTAAAATTTACGGTGCTGTATCGCAGTGATGGAAATGCCGGAAAAGTGGAGACACTTTCGGATACCATTGATTTTGGCGAGAAAATCATGATGGATGAGATCGAGGAACTGGACACTGTCAAATTGAGCGGAAAGTTGGAAGACCTATCCATTACAGCAATAAATTCACGCAAACTTGCGGTCCGTGCAGTGGTAGGAATTACCGCTGTGTCGGAACAGCTGCGAGAGGAGGAACTGGTCAGCGGGGCGGAAGGGGAAGAGGATATTCAGCAGAAACAGGAAAACAGACAGATGCTTCTTCTTGTCACTTCAAAAAAGGACATCTTGCGCACACATAACGAAATGAATCTTCCTGCTGCCAGCCCGAATATTGGCAGAATCCTTTATTATAATGCGGATATTCAAAACAAAGAGGTCTCTTTATCCAATGATCGTGTACAGGTACAGGGTATGGCACATCTGGATGTGCTGTATAGTAGTCTTGAGGGACAGCTGGAGTGGTACGATGCCATGGTCCCTTTTTCCGGAACGATGGATTGCGAGGGGGCGGATGCACAGTCTTTGTACTGGATCGTGATCACACCGGCTGACATTGAGCTGGAGGCTGCGGCAGACTATGATGGAGAGATGCGCAGTCTGCATCTGGATATGGTGTTTGATGTCAGCCTGAAAGTATGGGAGGAAAAGGAGGAGACGATCCTTTCGGATATTTATGCTTTGAGCAAGCATCTGACACCGGAAAAAGAGATGATGAAGATTACAAAGCTTGTGATCAAGAACGAGGCAAAACTGCGCGTATCCCAGCAGATGAAACTTGATGAAGGGCAGGAAAAAATTCTGCAGCTTTGTTCCTATGAGGGATCTGCAGATATTGATTCTGTGGAAGTAATCGACAATGGGCTGAAAGTCGAGGGAGTGCTGAGCGTACATATTTTATATGCAACGGTGGATGACAGTTCACCGCTTGCCCGTGCTTTTGAGCAGATTCCATTCACACAGGTCATTGATGTACCGGGACTGCGTAAGGACAATCGTAATATCCGCTATGAGCTGGAACCGGGAATGGATCAGCTGCAGGTAAATCTGCTGGATAATGAGCGTTATGAAATCAAGGCTGCTTTATCCATTACGGCACTGGTACTCGAAGAAGATTACACAGACAAAATCGTAGATGTCCGGGAAAATGAACTTGATATGGAACAGCTTCAGCGACAGCCGGGAATCACGGGGTATATTGTACAGCCACAGGAAAGTTTGTGGGATATTGCCAGAAGGTATCATACGACAGAGGAGGGGATTCTTGCCACAAATGGTTTAAAGACCGCAAACGTCAAGGCCGGAGACAAAATCATTATTGTTAAAAGTGTTGGCTGATATGCATTAATTTATAGACAGTAAAAAGTATAGAGAAACGTAAACAAAGGAGAGGTTATGGAAAACAAGCGCGATAATGAATACCAGGAGAAACCATACAATTCGGATGCACAATATAGTTTTTCGTCACGGAACAGTACATCCAGAGGATACAATTTAAACGGGACATATTATGAAAGTTCCAGCAGTTACGAAGATTATGAAGGTGTAAAGTCTAAGGAACAGAAAAATGAAAGCCATAATACATATGCATCCGGATCATGTGGGATGGCAAACAATATCACACCGCCTTTGGATAAGAAAGGACGTCCGCTAAAAAATAAATTTGCATCAAGACTTGCCTGGGGCATTATTTTAATTATAGGATCTTTTCTTTTTGGATTTGGCATGGTGCCAGTTTATATAGCCACAATCTTGAGTATTATTGCCATTGTGTTTGCATTCCAACAGAATGTGGCATATACACAGGGAGAGTGGGATACCTATAAACGAAAGGCAAAAACTTCAGGAATACTGCTTTGGATTGCAGGAATTATCATCATGATCTGGATTGCAATTTTGATTGTGGCAGGTGCATGGCTATATAAGGAATATAGTGTAAGCTCTGAAATGAAAGACCTTTTCAATTTGCATCAGGACTATACTTATACGGACCCCACAGAAGAGGGGGATGTGCATGAAGAAACATTTAGGGGCAAAGATGATAAATTTGAATATAAGAACGGAACCATTAGTAAGCCAGAAAATTTCAATGTATTTACCATTGAAGGAAAAGAAATTTCTGTGCCACTTTCTTTGAAAGAGTTACAGAATGCAGGGTTTCAGTTAAAAGACAAAGCTTTGAATGAAACTATAGATCCACAGGACTACAAAATAGCTTCATTTTATACGAAGGATGACCGTTTCGTTGGGCAATTGACTATTTCCAACTATGCGGATAAGAAAATAAAAGTAAAAGATGGTATTATAGATGCAGTTACAATTACGAACATACAAGTTGCAGATGTATCTTTTATTGATGGATTGCGACTGTGTGAGTCTACGGTTGAAGATGCAATGAATATATTTGGAAGTGATTATGATTTAAAAAGTGAG
>OLOJ01002918.1_pt1 | contig 12960 bp, 12 predicted proteins | sample 1672251 | NCBI WGS metagenome assembly OLOJ01 (sample SAMEA3136664, study PRJEB25190) | human gut metagenome | biome: human gut; feature: human-associated habitat; material: faeces | place: Austria | collected 2013 | reverse complement strand
TCCGCTTAATAATAGCGTTCTACCGTATACGATCCGCTTTCCACGGCGTTCAATTCCAGCGTCGGGTCGTAAAGCACCTCTTCGCCGTTCAGCAGCACGCTGTTCCATGCGTGGTATGTTCTGCCGACATAGCCCACGACCAGCCGCGTCGGAATACCCTGTACGCGGAGCATGCAAGCCGCCACCGCCGCCAAATCCTGACAGATGCCCTTTTTGCTTTCGTAACAGCCGTCGATATCCGGCAGGGTTCCGCTCTGAACGCCGGCGGCCTTGTCGTAATCGTAGGCATAGTTGCTTCGCATATACGCACGGATGGTTTCAAAAATCTCTTTTTCATCCGTCAGTCCCTCGCAAAGCTGATAGGACATCTGAACGGCTTCCGTGTTTTCATCGTAACAGACGTATTGATTCGGGGAAAGGAACGGGGCATACGGGTCGTCGAGCTGCACGTTGAGCGTCACCTTGCCCTCTGCCGAATATTTCTTTCCGGATACGTTCTCAAACAGCTCAACGGTATAAGCGCCGTCCCCCAGCTGAAGCGGGAACCCCTCATATTCGCCCGCCGAGCCAAGGTCGTAAGTCAGCTTGTATTTACCCTGCGTCACGCGGAGCTTGAGCTGCTTCATACCCGTCCCGCCGTGCGCCATGATATACCCCTGAGAGCAGTTGCTCGCATCCACCACAAGGCTCTTGGACTTCTGGACATCTTTTCCGGATGCTTCGGGCCATATAGCCTGATACGCCGCCAGCGCGGCAGCTATGCCAAACAGACACAGAAACAACATCCACGCGGCTGTTCTGTGTTTCAATAACACACTGTTCTGCATACCCGCCGTCCTCCCATCCGCGAAGCTCCGTTTTTCTCAGGCCCCAGCTTCATTTTCATATTACCATACGGCTTATTATAGCATGGTTTTTCTTTCGTTTCAATGAAGAGTTTCCCCCGTTGTCTCGGCGTTTCCGACGCTGTTTCCGCTTGACAGCCATCCAAAACGCTCGTAAACTAAGAGGACAATACCCTCGGGAGGAATGACCGCCTGATGCTGAAAAAAGCCCGTTCATGGGTTCTGCTGACAATGACCCTTCTGCTCGTCGGCATGGTGCTGTGCATGAGCGCCGTGTATCTCGTCGATCCCTTCGAGCATTACCGCGAATCCGCCATCCTGCCCCTGTACGATCAGGAGAGCTACAATAACCCCGGCATTGCCCGAAATTACGATTACGACGCGGTCATTCTCGGCACATCCATGGTCGAGATGAGCCATCCGTCCGTCATCGACGCCTGCTTCGGCGTCCGCTCCGTCAAGCTGCCCATGCGCGGCTCCTATACCGCCCACATGGGCTGGCAGCTGACCCATGTGCTCAGTACGCACGAATTAAAGCTCGCCATCCTCGCCGTAGACGCTTACAGTCTGATGGGCAAGCCGGACGACGACGACGAAATCTACGATTATCTCTGGAACGACGATCCGCTGGATGATGTCCACTACCTGCTCAACCGCGACGTGCTTCTGGTCAAGATTCCGAAAATGCTGAAAAACATCGGCAAGCCGCTTGAAAACAAGCGGGACGACATGTATCAGTGGACGGACGTTGTGTTCTCCAGGCAGAGCGTGCTGGATGCCGTCGTCTTTTCCGCACAGAAGGACATGCAGCCCGCCGACAGCGGGCTTGAGCGTTCGACGGAAAACATCCTGCGCCATCTGGAGCCTTCCATTCGCGATCATCCCGAAACGACGTTTAAAATCTATATGCCGCCGTATTCCGTGGGATACTGGTATATGATGACCCGCGGCGGGCTTTCCGAGCAGCAGTACCGCGCCCGCGCCCGCGTCTGCGAGCTTCTGCTGCAATATCCAAACGTCGAAATCTACGACTTCTCTTCCCGCATCGAATGGATTACGGATTTGGATTCATACTTTGACTATTCCCATCACAGCTCTGCCATGAGCGACGAAATCATGCGCGCTATGGCGGCGGGTGAAAACCGCGTGCTGTCCGCTGAGGATATGGACGCGGGCAGCGAGCGCATCCGTCAGGCGGTCACCGCCTTTGCCGACGAATACGAACCAAAATAAACAAACCGAAATCACGGAGGAATTTCATGACCATCATCGTTTTGGACGGACAGGGCGGCGGCATCGGACGCGCCATCATCACTGCTTTGCTTCCAAAGCTCCCCGAAGGCGTTCAGCTCCTGTGCGTCGGCACAAACGCCATGGCGACCGCCGCCATGCTCAAAGCCGGTGCGCAGCGCGGCGCAACCGGCGAAAACGCCGTCCGCTGGGCGGCAAAGAACGCCGATATCCTGCTGGCTCCCATCGCGCTGGTGCTCAAGGATTCCATGATGGGCGAAATCACCGGCGATATGGCGGCAAGCGTCGGCTCCAGCTCCGCCGTCCGCATCCTCATTCCGACCGAACGCTGCGGCACACACGTTGCCGGCGCGCAGAGCATGAACATGCAGACACTCGTTGAGGACGCCGCACGGCAGGCGGCAGCCATCGCCGGACAAAGCGGCTTTCGTTCATAATGCACAGATTCAATCGGCTTTATCTTGACGGCAGATTCATCTTGCTCTATAATGAGAACGACTCAATAAAGGAGGTAGATTCCCGTGATTATTGACCGCATCGAGGAACAGGAGCGTTATTACCCCATTCATCCCGATATGGAGCTTGCTTTCGCGTTCCTTGCGGAGGCACCGGATCTGGAACCGGGGCGTTATGAGTTAGAAAACGGTTTGTTCGCAACGGTTTATGAGAAGGATACCCGTCAGCTTGATACCGTTGCTTTGGAATCCCATAAAAAATACATCGATCTGCAATACTGCATCTCCGGCGGCGAGCGCATGGCATGGGCGCACATTCAGGAGCTGAATCCTGCCGAGTCCGATCCGGAGCATGACAACTATTTCTACACGGGAAAATCGACGGCGCTGTCTATCCGCCCGGGCATGTTCTATATCATGTTCCCCAGCGACGGACACAAGGCGGGCTGCCACAACGAATTTCCCAAGCACTACCGCAAGGTAGTCGTCAAAATTCCGATTTCGGCACAGGACGAAGAATAATCTCAAGCCGCAACAGCCTTGCGGCTTTTTTGAAATCAGACATGCTCCGTGTCCTCCCACGGGCATGCTGAAGATAGAAATTTTCTGAAAGCAGAGGTTGCTACTATGAAAACGATTTTCGCTTATGATCCCTGGCGTCTTGTTGAAAACGAGCTGCACAAGGATGATATGCGCCTTTCCGAGTCGATGACCTCCATCGGCAACGGACACATGGGCATGCGCGGTAATTTTGAAGAACAATACAGCGGCGACAGCCATCGCGGAACGTATCTGGCAGGCGTATGGTTTCCGGATAAGACGCGCGTAGGCTGGTGGAAAAACGGCTACCCGCAGTATTTCGGCAAGGTCATCAACGCCATGAACATCATCTCCCTGCGTGTACGCATCGACAGGGAGGATATCGACCTGTACGAGGATGACGTGGTGTCCTTCACCCGTGTGCTGGATATGCATGCGGGCGTGCTGAGCCGCGAATTCACCATCCGTCGGGAAAAGGGCACGGTGCGTGTCAGCTTTGAACGCTTCGTTTCCGTCGCCCGTCCGGAGCTTCTCGCGCTGCGCTGCCGCGTGACGGCGGATTACGACTGCAAGGTCGCGCTCCTGCCCGCCATCGACGCCGACGTCCGCAATGAGGATTCCAACTACGACGAAACCTTCTGGCTCTTTGAGGGCGAGGATGAGGATGAAAACGGCGTGCTGACCGTGCATACCCGCACGCGCGAAAACCCGTTCGGCACACCGCGCTTCGCCGTCTGCGGCGCGATGGCGGCTGTTCCGACCGAAAAGCCGAAGAAGAACCGCGCGACCGTTGAAGAGGGCTATGTCTGCCGCAAGTTCGTCTTTGATGTCGAAGCCGGTCAGACCGTGGGCTGCGACAAGTTCGTCTGCGTCTGCACCGACCGCGACCACAAGGAAGATGACCTGACCGCCGCCGCGACCACGGGCGTGCTGAACGCACAGGCTGCCGGCTATGACGCTCTGCGCCGTGAGCAGGAACGCGCATGGATGCGCCGCTGGGAAAAGGCGGACGTGCGCATCGACGGCGACGTCGCCGGTCAGCAGGGTATCCGCTTCAACATTTTCCAGCTCTTCTCCACCTATTACGGCGAGGACGCCCGCCTGAACATCGGACCCAAGGGCTTCACCGGCGAAAAATACGGCGGCGCGACCTATTGGGATACCGAGGCATACTGTCTGCCGATGTACACCGCCATCGCGGGCGAGGATGTGGCGCGCAGTCTGCTCAAATACCGCTGGCTCCAAATCAACGGCGCGTATCACAACGCACGCGAGCAGGGTCTGCCCGGCGCTGTATCCGATGGTCACCTTCACCGGCGTGGAATGCCACAACGAGTGGGAAATCACCTTTGAGGAGATTCACCGCAACAACGCCATCGCTTACGCCATCTACGCCTATACGCAGTACACCGGCGACCGCAGCTACCTCGACCAGTACGGCATCGACGTGCTGCTGGGCATCGCCCGCTTCTGGGTCGGGCGCGTCCACTACTCCAAGCGTGCGGGCAAGTACATGATTCACGGCGTCACTGGTCCGAACGAATACGAAAACAACGTCAATAACAACTGGTACACCAACCGCATGACCGCCTGGGAGCTGGCGTATACCGCCGAACAGCTGATGCTCATCCCGCGGGAAAAGGCGCAGACGCTGAACGTCAGCGCCGAGGAGATTCGCCGCTTCCGCGAAATCAGCGAGAAAATGTACCTGCCCTACGACAAAGAGCTGGATATCTTCGTTCAGCATGACACGTTCCTGGATAAGGATCTCATGCCCGTCAGCGAGCTGTCGGCAGAGGATCGTCCGCTCAACCAGAAGTGGAGCTGGGATCATATCCTGCGTTCCTGCTTCATCAAGCAGGCGGACGTGCTTCAGGGACTTTATTTCCTTGAGCATCTCTACGACAAGGAAACCATCCGCCGCAACTTCGACTTCTACGAGCCGATGACCGTTCATGAATCCAGCCTGTCCCCGTGCGTTCACAGCATCCTCGCGGCAAGTCTGGGCAAGCTGGACAGAGCGCAGGAATTCTATCGCCGCACGGCGCGCCTTGATTTGGATAACATCAACAACGACACCTGCGACGGACTGCATATCACCTCGATGGCGGGCAGCTGGCTTTCCATCGTGCAGGGTTTTGCGGGCATGCGCACGCTGACCGGTCAGCTCAGCTTTGACCCGCAGCTTCCGGACGGATGGGATGGCTATGCCTTCAAGATTGTCTATCGCGGCAGGCTGATTGAGGTCAGCGTATCCCGTGACGGAACGGGACTCAAGCTGCTCTCCGGCGACACGATGACCGTGCTGCTGCATGGACGCGAGGTCACGCTGGTCGGTTCTTCCCTGAATCCGGAGGACGAAAATGATTGATATCTCCATCGTCGGCGCAGGTCCCGCGGGATACAGTGCTGCTATCACCGCGCGCAAGCGCGACAAGTCCGTCGTTGTCATCGGACAGCACACGGGCTGGCTCAGCCGCGCACACAGCATCTCCAATTACCCCGGTCTGCCGGATATCTCCGGCGCGGATTTGTTAAACGCCATGCGGGGTCAGGCGGTCGCGCTGGGCGCGCAGACGCGCCCGGGCGTCGTCCACCAGATTGTTTCAATGGGCAGTTCGTTTGCGCTCTCGCTCGGCGGGGACTTCATTGAAGCGAAGCACATCATCCTCTGCACGGGTGCCAAGCAGCCCCGCCTGCTTCCGGGCGAAAGCGAGCTGCTCGGCCGCGGCGTCAGCTATTGCGGCACATGTGACGGCATGTTCTACCGCGGCAAGCGCGTCGCCGTCATCGCGCAGGGACCGGAGGCGGTCAGCGAAGCCAACTTCCTCGCCGGACTTTGCAGCGAGGTCGTCTACTTCGGCGCGCCTGATGATGCGCTGGATTCCAAAATCGTCGTGAGCGACAAAAAGGCGGAAGCCATACTCGGCGAAGGCAGCGTTTCCGGCTTGAAGGCGGGCGGTGAAGATTTGCCGTTTGACGGCATCTTCATCTTCCGCGAAGCCGCCGCGCTCTCCTCGCTCCTGCCGGGGCTGGAGATGGACGGCGCATTCATCCGCGTAGACCGCCAGATGAGAACCAATCTGCCGGGCGTCTTTGCCGCGGGTGACTGCACCGGTCTGCCGCTTCAGGTCGCCAAAGCCGTCGGAGAGGGCTGCATCGCTGCCATATCCGCCGCCGCAAATTAAACTCTGACCGCAGTTTTGCTTGTAAATTATAGAAATTTCGCAATTCTCCTTGCCCAGATGAATCTGCCCGTGTTATAATCAATATATAAACATGCCATTTCGACGGGAGGAGGGATACGGTTGCGCACTATCGAAACGGGGCGGGCTGTCGTGGATATCGTCGCCTGGCCCGAGGACAGACCATGGGAAGGTCGTTATCAGACTTCCAGCCAAATCGAACGAGGGCTTTGCCGGCTTGTGCTTTCGCCAAACGTTTTCCATGACGCCGCCAGAGCAAACACCGCTTATCGCCGCTTCGCAAGAAAAATCGAGCGGGAAGGGCTTGTTCCCCCGAACATCGTGTTCCGTGAAATGGTATCGCGGTCATCGAAGAACGTATTCTGCATCCTGACGACGACGGAATCCGTCTTTAATTCGGCATGCTCGGTCGGGCGGCTCTATGTCGTCGAATCCGGCATTGACGACCGCCGCCGTCTATGTGCTGTCCGCGTTCGGGACAGCGTCAGCAGCGACCCCCGGCAGGAAAACGCGATGTAAGAAGCGGGGAAACGCTTGGGACTCCGTCCCAAGCATCTCCCTGCTCTATTTCTAAAGGATGTATCTATGGCTCAAAAATTACCCGAAGAATTCCAAAATCAAATGAAACGCCTGCTCGGTGAAGCAGGCTTTTTTGCGTATCTGAACGCGCTGGATGAATCCTATACCCGCGCGCTGCGCATCAACCTGCTCCTGCGTCCGGACGGCACGCCGCCCTGCGCCATCGAGGGGCTTGGTGCGCCTGTTCCGTGGGCAAAGGGCGCATATTTCATCGAAGGCGATGCACGCCCCGGGCTTTCCCCGCTCCATGAAGGCGGTCTGTTTTATATGCAGGAGCCGAGCGCGCTGACCGCTGTCACCGTGCTTGACCCGCAGCCGGGCGAACGCGTGCTGGATCTGTGCGCCGCCCCCGGCGGCAAGTCCTTTGCCGCCGCGATGTGTATGCAGGATCAGGGCGAGATCCACGCCTGCGACCTCCACGCCCATAAAAAAGCGCTCATCGAAGCCGGGGCCACCCGCCTGGGCTTGCAGTCCATCACCGCCCAGGTCCTAGACGGCAAAAAGCCCCGGAAGGGCTGGGAGGAACGATTCGATGCCGTCCTGGCCGACGTGCCCTGTTCCGGCCTCGGCGTCATCCGCAAGAAGCCGGAGATCCGCTATAAAGACCCGGCGGAGCTGGCGGGCCTGCCCCAGATCCAAGGGGACATTTTGGACAATGTCAGCCGCTATGTGAAGCCCGGCGGCGTCTTGCTCTATTCTACCTGCACGCTGCTGCAGGCGGAAAACGAAGGCGTTGTGACGGCGTTCCTGGCCCAGCATCCAGAATATCATCTGGAAAGCTTTCCGCTGCCCGGCCCGCTGGGCGAGGTGGCCGCAGGCCAGTGTACCCTCTGGCCCCAGCGCTTGCAGACCGACGGCTTTTTCCTGGCCAAGCTCCGAAAGGAGGGGGCCAAATGACGGAACGGATCGATTTCAAGTCCATGACCCCGGAAGAGCTCACCGCCTGGTGCAAGGACCAGGGCCAGCCCGCGTTCCGGGGCAAGCAGCTCTTCCAATGGCTCAGCCGGGGTGTGGCCTCCACCGAAGAGATGACGGACGTCCCCAAGGCCCTCCGGGCCAAGATCGACCAGGCCGGTGGCATCACCCCGCCGGTGGTGGCCCGGAAGCAGGTCTCAAAGCTGGACGGCACCATAAAATATCTGTGGCAGCTGGCCGATGGCAACTGCATTGAGACGGTCCTCATGCGTTATCGGCACGGCAACTCCGTCTGCATCTCCTCCCAGGTGGGCTGCGCGATGGGCTGCGCCTTCTGCGCCTCCACCGTGGGGGGCAAGATCCGAAATCTCACGGCGGGGGAGCTGCTGGACCAGGTGATCTTTACCCAGAAGGATTCCGGGGCGCCCATTTCCAACATCGTCCTCATGGGCATCGGGGAACCGCTGGACAACTACGCCAACGTGCGAAAATTCCTCACCCTGGTCAACCACCCCAACGGAATGAACATCGGCATGCGCCATATCTCGCTCTCTACCTGCGGCCTGATCAAGGGCATCGACCGGCTGGCGGAGGAGAATTTACAGCTCACGCTGTCCGTTTCCCTCCACGCCCCCGACGACGAGACCCGCAGCAGACTCATGCCCGTCAACCGGGCCACGGGGGTGGATGCCCTCTTCGCGGCCTGCCGCCGGTATTTCCAAAAGACGGGGCGGCGCATCTCGTATGAGTATGCCATGATCGACGGGGTGAACGACACGCCTCGCCAGGCCGCCCTGCTGGGCGACCGGCTGGAGGGGACCGTGGCCCACGTGAACCTCATTCCCCTGAACTACGTGGAGGAGAGCAGCCTGCACCCCAGCACCCACGTGGCCCAGTTCCAGCGGCAGCTGGAAAAGCGGGGCATCACCGCCACGGTGCGCCGCCGCCTGGGCAGCGACATTGACGCTTCGTGCGGCCAGCTGCGCCGGAAAGCCCTGCGGGAGCAGGCCAAGGGCCAGCGATGAGAGCGGAGAAAGGAGATGATTCCCCATGGTTTCTGTGTGGGGATTGACTGACAAAGGGATCGTTCGACGAGAAAACCAAGACTCCTGCGCCTATGAGACCATTCCGGAGCGCGGCCTGGCCTGGGGCGTGGTCTGCGACGGCATGGGCGGGGCCAAGGCGGGGGACATCGCCAGCAAGCTGGCGGTGGAGACCTTCCGCACCCACCTGGAAGACCTGCGCGGCCCGGACCTCCCCGGAGAGACGGGGAAGCTGCTCCTGGCCGCTGCGGAGGACGCCAACCGGGTGGTCTATCACAAGGCCTCCACAGACGACGCCTGCATCGGCATGGGGACGACCCTGGTGGGCCTCATTTTGCAGGGGGAGACCCTGGAAGTGGTGAACGTGGGGGACAGCCGCGCCTATCTCATCCGGCCGGACGGCATCCGCCGTATCACCCGTGACCACTCCGTCGTGGAGGATCTCATCGCCAACGGCGACCTGACCCCGGAGCAGGCCCGGCGGCATCCCCAGAAAAACCTCATTACGAGGGCCTTGGGGACCTCGCCCCGCGTGAAGGCGGACCTCTTCCAAGAGACCGTTGCGCCGGGGGATGCGCTCCTGCTGTGCTCCGACGGTCTCATCAACGAGGTCACCGATCAGGAGATCCAAAAGGAAGTTCTGGCCGGCGGCTCCCCCCAAGAGATCTGCCAGCGGCTGGTGGCCCGCACCCTGGACCACGGAGCGCCGGACAACGTCACCGTCGTGCTGTTCCAGCTGTGAGAAGGAGTGTGTTGCCATGAATCAATACATCGGTAAAATGCTCGATAACCGATATGAGATCCTAGACGTGATCGGCGTCGGCGGCATGGCGGTGGTCTACAAAGCCTATTGCCATCGGCTGCATCGGTTTGTTGCCATCAAGGTCCTGAAAAAAGACCTGGCCTCGGACGCCGAGTTCCGCCGCCGCTTCCACGAGGAGGCCCAGGCCGTTGCCATGCTCTCCCACCCCAACATCGTCTCCGTCTATGACGTGAGCAAGGGGGATGACCTGGACTATATCGTCATGGAGCTCATCGACGGCATTACCCTGAAACAATATATGCAGAAAAAGGACGGCCGCCTGAACTGGCGGGAGTCCCTCTACTTCATCACCCAGATCGTCCGGGCCCTGGGCCACGCCCACAGCCGGGGGATCATCCACCGGGACATCAAGCCCCAAAACATCATGGTCCTGCGGGACGGCAGCGTCAAAGTAGCTGACTTCGGCATCGCCCGCATCATGTCTGCTGCCCAGAACACTATGACCCAGGAGGCCCTTGGCTCCGTCCACTATATCTCCCCGGAGCAGGCCAGAGGCAGCCATATCGACGCCCGCGCCGACATTTACTCCGCCGGTGTCGTCCTCTATGAGATGCTGACCGGCCGCCTGCCCTTCGACGGGGACACCCCCGTCTCCGTGGCCATCCAGCACATCAGCGCCAAGCCCATGTCGCCCCGCGAGATCGTGCCGGACATTCCCATTGGCCTGGAGGAGATCACCATGAAGGCCATGGCCTCCCGCATCGACCAGCGGTATATGAACGCCGAGGCCATGCTGCGGGACCTGGAGGAATTCCGCAAGAATCCCCAGGTGGAGTTTCACTATAATCTGGCCGCCTTCCACGGCGCTCAGCCCGTCCCAGAAGAGCCGACCCAGCCCATGGACGGCACCGGGACCCTGGGCCGCCGCCAGCGCCAGCCCGTCCGCACCCGCACGGCCCCGCCGCCCCGGCGCTATCCGCCGGAGAAGCAGGATGACTACGAGGACGACGATCCCCGCGACCGCCGCCGCAATCTGGTGATCCCCATCGTGGTCGTGGTGTTCATCGTGGCCGTGGGCGTGTTCCTGTGGCTGACGTTCTTCAGCGGCATTTTTGACAAGGAAAACACGATCAAAGTTCCCAATCTCCTGGGCGAAAAGCTTACCGATGTGCTCCAGGATGAAGAGGTCTTGAAGCAATTCAAAGTTGTGGAGCAATCTCGTGAGCCCAGCTCGGAGTATGAAGAGGGCGAGATCATCCGCCAAGACCCTGAGGGCGGTTCGTCCGTCAGCGAGAGCAAAGAGCTCATCACCATCAACGTGGTGGTCAGCTCCGGGCAAGAGACCATAGAGATGATCAACGTAGTGGGCGACGACTACGACGTTGCCGTCAGCCGCCTTCAGCAGATGGACCTGAAAGTGGACACCGCCACGAAGCAGGCCTCCGACACGGTGGAAGAGGGCAAGGTCATTTCCAGCAACCCCGTCAAGGGGGCCAAGGTCAGCCCCGGCGACCGCGTCCAGCTGGTCATCAGCACCGGCCCTGACGTGAAGAAGGTCGCCGTGCCCACCCTCACCGGCATCTCTTTGGACAACGCCCGCAGCATCGCCCACAGCGCGGGGCTGAACATCGGCAACGTCTCCGAGGTCAACAGCGACAAGCCCGCCGGTCAGGTCATTTACCAGAGCGTAGCGCCCAACACCCAGGTGGACGAGGGCACCAGCATCACCCTCCAGGTCAGCAAAGGCCCGGAGACCAAACCGGAGGTCACCAAGACCATCGAGATCGCCCTGCCGACGGACGGCCGGGAGACGGTCACGGTGCAGGTGACCCTGGACGGCAAAGAGGTCTATACCCAAGACGTGAAGACCGACGTGGGCACGACCTATGTCAGCATCACCGGCTCCGGCACGATGCAGGTCTGCGTCTACTTCGACGGCGAGCTGGCCACCCAGTTCCAAGAGAATTTTGACGAATGAGAAACGACCAAGGGACCATCCGCAAGGCCCTGAGCGGATTTTACTACGTCCAGACGGACGACGGCCTGGTGACCTGCCGGGCCAGGGGCAAGTTTCGCTATCAAAAGATCACCCCCCTGGTGGGGGACCGGGTGGCCATCACCGTCCAGGACGACGGCTCCGGTTCTCTGGATCACATTCTGCCCCGCCGCAATGCCTTCCAGCGCCCGGCGGTGGCGAATTTAGACCAGCTGGTGATCATCGCCTCCGGGGCCATCCCCGTGAGCGACCCGTTTTTGCTGGACCGCATCATCTCTCTGGCTGAGAGCAAGGAGTGCCAGCCCATCCTGTGCATCAACAAGTGGGATTTGGTGCAGGCGGAAGACCTGCTCGCGATCTATCAGGCCGCCGGCATCCCGACCTTATCCGTCAGCGCCGCCACCGGCCAAGGCATCGAGGAACTGCGTGTCCTGCTGACTATAAAGGCTGGAAAGTACCCGATATTTTGTTATCCGGCCATGAAGCAAAAATAAAAGAATGGGAGCTACAGCAATCTTTAGAACGAACCAAAAAACTTCGCCCAGACTTACTGGAAGACTAAAAGATATATGTAAATAAAAACGACGGTGAGAAATATGAGAATTTTCACCGTCGTTTTTATTTATATTCTACAAGAAAGACAAATCTGTTATTTTACTCTTCGCACTGGGAATCTTCTTTTCATCTATCATTCCGGCCTTGATTTTACTCAGTATACTTAAAAAGTAAAATAGCATTTTTCTTTCATATTATATGCGAAGAGTTATTGTATGTTTTCAATTATACCTCAAGCGCACCAATAATTTCTTTTACTGACTTACATCCGTGTCTTTCCAGGTAATTATTTATACCATCTTCAACTTTGATTGTAACAGCCGGATCTATAAAATTTGCCGTACCAATCTGGATCGCAGAAGCACCGGCAAGCATAAACTCAACAGCATCTTTCCAGTTCATAATACCTCCCAATCCTATGACAGGAATATTTACCGCCTTTGCAACTTGCCAAACCATACGCAAGGCAATCGGTTTCACAGCAGCACCGGACATTCCTCCTGTCACTGTTGACAGAATGGGACGTTTACGTTCCGCATCAATAGCCATTCCTAGCAATGTATTGATTAATGATACACTATCCGCACCACTTTCTTCTGCTGCACGGGCAATTTCTGTGATATCAGTAACGTTCGGAGAGAGTTTAACGATAAGTGTCTTTTTGTAAGCTGCACGTACCGCTTTTACTACTTCAGAAGCACCTTTTGCTGACACACCAAAAGCCATACCTCCTTGCTTCACATTGGGGCAAGAGATGTTTAGTTCTATAGCAGGAATTTTGTCAAGTTCATTAATGATTTCAGCTGTTTTTA
>OLOJ01002904.1_pt1 | contig 12986 bp, 5 predicted proteins | sample 1672251 | NCBI WGS metagenome assembly OLOJ01 (sample SAMEA3136664, study PRJEB25190) | human gut metagenome | biome: human gut; feature: human-associated habitat; material: faeces | place: Austria | collected 2013 | reverse complement strand
TAAAGCCAACGAAGGCATAGACGACGCCCATAAGCTGCGGCGACATGAGCTCGGAAATGTACTTGGACATTACGGGTACCTTTCGGAATATTAACAGTCCGGTCAAGTTTACCACGGGGTTTGTTTATATGGGACTACGGCTGGGTACGGGGCTGGCGCGGACACAAACATCTCAATCTGTAACAGCTGGGAGCGGAATCCGGGTCTAGATGTTACAGATCGAGACAAAACTTCAACACGGTAGCCGGCAGACGAGGTTGTCGACGTTATCGGGTCTCCTCTCGCCTGCCGTTGACGGCAGTTGCGGGACTGTTCGCCGCATTGCCGTCGTGCTGGGGGCACGTAGACCGTAGGATAGTCTTATTGACGGCCTGTCAACTCGTCTGGGAGGCACCGTGACAGAAACGTTTGATATCGCGATTGTGGGCGCGGGCATTACCGGGTGCACCATCGCGCGGCAGCTCGCGCGCTATGACCTATCCATTTGCGTGGTCGAGGCGACAAACGATATTGCGCTGGGCGCGTCGAAGGCCAACGGCGGCCTGGTGCACGCCGGTTACGATCCGGCACCGGGCACGGTTAAGGCGCAGGTCAACGCCCGTGGCTGCGAGTTGTACGGTACGTGGGCGCAGGAGCTGGGATTTTTGTTTTGCCGCACCGGATCCATGGTGTTGGGCTTTAACGACGAGGACCGCGCGCACCTGGAGCAGCTGCGGAGCAATGGCCTTACCAACGGTGTGCCCGAGCTGTCAATCGTCGGACCCGACCGCATCCACGAATTAGAGCCGCGCGCCAGTGCCGATGCAACGTGCGCGTTGTGGTGCCCCTCGACTGGGTTTGTCGACCCGTTTGAGGTTGCCATCGCCTCGCTGGAAAACGCCGTGGCCAACGGGGTGACGTTTATGCGGTCCGCTCCGGTGGAAGCGATTGAAGTCGCGGGCTCGGGCGACGACGCGCGCTTTACGCTGGCAACCCCCACTGGCAACGTGCGCTGCCGCTACCTGATCAACGCCGCAGGCAACGGAGCCGCGGACATCTCGCACATGGCCGGCGCCGAGGAGTTCCAGATGGTCTGGCGTCAGGGCAACATCGTGGTGCTGGACAAGGAGCCGCGCACGCTCATGCCGCTCTACCCCGTGCCGACGCCGGTGTCGAAGGGTGTTATCGTCACGGGCACCGTGCACGGCAACACCGTGATCACCGCGACGGCCGCCGTGCGCGAGCCGGGCGACACGCAGACCTATGCGAGCGATGTAAACGCGCTGCTGACCGGTGCACGCAAGCTGGTGCCCGATCTGGATACGCGCCGCGTGGTGCGCGCATTTGCCGGCGGGCGTCCGGTCATTCAAGGAACGAACGACTTCTTTATTGGACAGTCGGCCGTGGTGCCGGGGCTGTTCCAGGCGGCGGGCATTCAGTCGCCGGGTGTGGCGAGCGCGCCGGCCATTGCCGAGCGTATGGAGCTTGTGATGCGTGAGGCGGGCGTGGTGTTGCGCGAGCGGGCGGACTGGAACCCAATTCGCCGCGCGCCGGACGACTTTGACCGTGCACCGCTGGCGCGCAAGGAGGAGCTGATCGAGTCCGATCCCGCGTGGGGGCAGATCGTCTGCCGTTGCGAGACGGTGCCCGAGGCCGAGATTGTGGCCGCGATCAGACGCCGCCCGGGCGTGGTTTCGGTCGAGGGCGTCAAGCGCCGCTGCCGTGCCGGCATGGGTCGGTGCCAGAGCGGTTTTTGCCAGAGCCGCGTGGTTGCCATCCTGGCGCGCGAGCTGGGCTGCGACCCCAGCGAGGTGCTGTTGGAGGATGTCGGATCTTGGCTGGTCGAGGGACCGCTGAAGGGGGTGCGCTAGGATGGCGGAATTCGAATCGCGCACGATTGGTAGCGACGCCGTTGAGGCCGTGGAAATGCAGGCCTTCGACGTGGTCGTTATCGGAGGCGGCCCCGCCGGCATGGCGGCCGCGCTTGCCGCGCAAAAGGCCGGCGCGCACGTGGCCATCGTGGAGCGTGAGCGGCATCTGGGAGGAATCCTCCGTCAGTGTATTCACCCGGGTTTTGGCCTGTCGCACTTTAAGCAGGAACTCACCGGTCCCGAGTACGCACAGCGCTTTATCGACCAGGTGTGCGAGACCGACATCGTGCTGTTCTTGGACAGCATGGTGCTTGGGATCGATTCGGGCGAGCCTACGGAAGACAACGCGGTCCATACCGTCACGCTCATGAGTCGCAACGGCATGTTACAGCTCACCGGACGCGCGATCGTCCTTGCCATGGGGTGCCGCGAGCGCACGCGCAGCGAGATCAAGATCCCCGGCAGCCGACCCGCCGGCGTGTTTACGGCCGGCCTGGCGCAGCGATACATCAATATCGAAAATCTCAAGCCCGGCTCGCGTGCCGTCATTTTGGGCTCGGGCGATATCGGGCTGATCATGGCACGCCGCTGCACGCTCGAGGGGATTTCCGTCGAGGGCGTGTACGAGCTCATGCCGTACGCCAACGGTCTGCGCCGCAACGTCAAGAACTGCCTGGACGATTTTGGAATTCCGCTGCACCTGTCCACCACCGTGACGCGTGTGATCGGGCACAATCGCGTGGAAGCCGTCGAGGTGAGTCAGGTCGACGAGCACCTGGCGCCCATTCCGGGGACCGAGCGCATTGTTCCGTGTGACACACTGCTGCTTTCGGTAGGATTGATTCCCGAGAACGAGCTTTCGGTTGCCGCAGGCGTGGAGCTTGACCCGCGCACGCGCGGCGCCGTAGTGGATCAGAGTCTGCAGACGGGCGTGCCGGGCATCTTTGCCTGCGGCAATGTGCTGCATGTGCACGACCTAGCCGACAACGTGACGACCGAGTCCGAGAGGGCTGGCGCAGCTGCAGCGACGTACGCGCTGGGGACCGACGCGGGCACCGTTCCGAACTGCGAGCTCACCGTCTCCCCTGCCGGCATCGCGGGTTACGCGCTGCCGGGGCGCATTACGTCTATGGCGCTCACCAAACTCAACTTCCGCGTGCGCCGACCGGTCGACGCCGCCCGCGTGCGTATTCTGGCGGGCGACGAGGAACTGCTTACAGGCAAGGTCCGCCCGTTTAAACCGAGCGTCATGGAGAGCTTCCCACTGCCAGCGAAGGTGATTCAGCGTGCACTCGACCTAGGTGCCAGCGAGATTGTCCTGTCCGTTGACCCTGTTGAGGGGGCGTAAAGCCATGAGCATGAACGCAATCGAGACGCTGCAGTTCAACTGCACCACCTGCCCATCCGAATGCCTTCTGACCGTAGAGGTAGAGCGTAACGCAGACGGCGCCGTGGCAGAGGTGCGCTCCGTGGCCGGCAACAGTTGCCCGCGCGGTGATAAGTTCGCACATCAGGAACTCACCTGCCCCATGCGCGTGCTCACCACCACCGTGGCCGTATCTGGCGGCGACGAAGCCCTGCTCCCCGTGCGCACTGCCGAAGCCATCCCGCTAGAACTCCACGCCCAAGCCATGGCCCTCATCCGCGGACTAGTGGTCAAAGCCCCCATCCGCATGGGCGACGTAGTCCTACCCAACCTCCTAGACACCGGTACCGACCTAATCGCCAGCATGGACATCGACCGAGCCCAAGTAGCTAATTAGGGACGGGGCACTTTTAGCTACTCCACCATCCACCCCACCCCTCCTCAATTGCGGTGAAATACGGACTGTTTTATGGCTTCAGGCCGCTAAACAGTCCGTATTTCACCGCAACTTATGAGGGCGCGCTGGAATGCTAAGGAGTGTCCCAAAGTGCCGGCATAAAAGGAACGTCCCCAACTGCCGGGCTTGGGATACCATGGTGGCAGCCTAGCGAAAGGATGTTTCATGGCACATGTCGATGACCAGCGTGTGGCGCGCGTGCTCGATGTGCTCGAGGCTCAGCACCCCGGCGCACAGCTGCTCGTAAACGACCCGTGGTCGATTTATTACCTGACCGGCTTTTATGCCGATATGTTCGAGCGTTTTTGCGGCGTGCTGCTCGCGCGCGGTGCCGAGCCGGTGATCCTAGTCAACGCCCTGCATCAGCTGCCAGAGTATGACAATGCCCGTGTTGCCTACCACACCGATACCGATGTCGTGGCCGACGCCATCGCGAGTGAGATCGACCCGGCCAAACCACTCGGCATCGACACCGTCATGCGTTCCGGCTTTTTGATGCCGCTTATGGAGCGCCACGCCGCCAGCGAGTTTTTCCTGGGTGACTTTGCCGTCACCGCCGCACGCTCCTGCAAGGATGCCGCCGAGCAGGAGCTTATGCGCGCGTCCTCTGCCGCCAACGACGCCGTGATGGCCGACGCCATCAAGCTCGTCCATGAAGGCGTGACGGAGCGCGAAATTGCCGATCAGATGCTCGGTCTGTACCGCAAGCACGGCTGCGAGGGCTTTAGCTTTCCGCCGATCGTGAGCTTTGGTGCCAACGCAGGCGACCCGCATCACGAACCCGACGACACCGCGCTCAAGAGCGGCGACGTGGTGCTATTCGACATTGGCGGACGCAATCGCAACTACTGCTCGGACATGACGCGCACGTTCTTTTGGGGCGAGCCGGACGAGGAGACGGCGCGCATCTACGACATCGTGCGCCGCGCTAACGAGACCGCCGAGGCGCTCATCGCACCGGGCGTTCGCATGTGCGACCTGGACCGTGCCGCGCGCGACGTGATTGAGGACGCTGGCTACGGCAAGTACTTTACGCATCGCCTGGGTCACTCGATCGGTCTGCAGGACCACGAGCCGGGCGACGTCTCGCTCGTCAACGAGCAGGTTGTCGAGCCGGGCATGACGTTCTCCATCGAGCCGGGAATCTACCTCCCCGGCCGTACCGGTGTCCGCATTGAGGACCTGGCCCTGGTGACCGAGAACGGCGTCGAGATTCTCAACGCCTACCCCCACGATCCAGTCCGCTTAGGCTAACCTCATCCCCAAGTCCCCAAACTAAGTTGCGGTGAAATACGGACTGCTTAAGGCTTCTAGCCCATAAAATAGTCCCTATTTCACCGCAACTGCCAAGGGGACCAGGGTAGTCAAAAAGGCCCGTCCCAAATTAGCTGCCCTACAATCAAACGAAAGGCCTCCCGATTCCCTGACGAGAACCGGGAGGCCTTCTTGTGCCCTAGAGCCCTAAAGCTCTAAGCTCGCAGCCTTACTCCGCGCGATGACGCAGTTTTTCGATCGCTGCGGCAATAAGAGCCAGCAGGCCGGTTCCGCCAAGCGCCGCAACGGTCACGGCAGTGTTGTCGCCCGTCTCGGCCAGGCTTCCCTTGGCGGCCTTCTTGCCATCCTTCTTGCCCGAAGGATCCTTGACTTCGGGCTTGGCGCCGTTATCCTTGCCGCTCGTCGGCTTCTGCACGGCAGCAGGCTCAACAACCTCGACAGTCACCGAAGCAGTGAGCTGCTGAGGCGCCGGCGTCTCCGCAGCGCCATCCTCGGCAAGCGTCGCAATAGCCGCGGCGTCGCCGTCAACGGGCATCGTCGCCGTAATGACGACGGTTCCGTTCTTGAGGGCCTTGACCTTACCGTTCTCGACCGTAGCGATCGTCGGGTCGGACGAAGCCCACGTCACGGTTCCACGCAACAGCGCGCCATCGGCTGCATTGCTCGCCGCGACAGCAAGGTCAATTGCCTTGCCACGCTCTACCTTGAGCACGGTTTCGGCAGTCGTAGCCTTGCCGTTTTGGTCAACGATAACAAGCCCGCTGGCTGCCGGGCGCGGCTTAACGCGTACCATGCAGCTGACTGTAAGCTCCGTACCGCGAACCTTACCGTCCACGGTCACATCATCGGCACCCCAATCCAGTGCGGGGACATTCTCCCAATCGACATCGTAGTCTTCCTGGCTGTCGTCCTTCATCATCACGGAGACCTTCTTGGGCAGCGCCTTCAGCACATCGGCGGCAGAGCTTGCCTCGAACACCTCAACGGGAGCGAACGTCGCAGGCCTCACGGGAATCTCACTTGCCGGCGTCTCGACGACCAGTTTGCAGGTCGCTTTGAGCGTCGCGCCCTCAACGGAGCCCTCGATCGTGTACTCGCCAACGGCGGCAAGATGCTTGTCCAGGCCATCCGTATTCCACGTGACCGCGGCCTCGTCTGTGTGACCATCGGAATAGGTCACGGTGACCTTCTTGGGCAGCTGCCCCGTCACGGTATCGGCCTTGGCATCGCGCTCAACCGTGATCTGCGGCACCTCGGCAACCTTGTTGATCGTCGTCGTGGAGGTAACAATGACCTCGACAGGCAGGTTACCGTTCACCGTCACGCCCTTGGCGACGACGCTGTTGCCGTACGTGTCGGCCGCGGCAGGAACCTCAGTCCATGTAATCACGGACTCCGCCGTCGTCTTGCCGTCCTTCATGAGCACGGTCGCCTTAACGCCCTTGAGTGCCTCACGCACGGCATCGGCTGACGCGCCTTCGGGAACGTTAACTCCCGCGAGAGGCTCAACAGAGGCCGGAATCTCGGCATTGCTCTTCACGACCGTGACCGTGCACTTGGCCTTAACCGAAGTGCCCTCTACCTTGCCCTCAAGCGCAACATCACCCAGCTTGCCAAGGGCATCTGCCGTGAGCGGGGCCTTATCCCACGTGACGGCAGCGGCCTTCGTCGAGCCATCAGACATGTTAAGCGTCACCTGGGTGGGCAGAGCAATGTCGTCGGCGGCAGTGTTGCGAGCAACCGAAAGCTTGATGTCAGCGACGCTCTCAACAACCGGCACCAGGTTGACCGTAGCCTTTACCTCAAAGCCGCCAACTGAGGTTTTGCCCGTAACGACAAAGCTTGTACCGTCATTCTTAATGGTGACGGCGTCCTTGGGAGCAGTCCAGTCGATCTTCGAATCGACCTCGGATCCGTCTTTCATGGCGACCTTCACGGTCTTGGGCAGGGCGGCCACAACAGCCTCGGGCTTCGCCCCGTCGTCGAGCGTCACAGCGTCAACCGTACCAGCCAGGTGATCAGGAATCTCACGAAGCGGTTTGACGACCTTGATGGTGCACTCCGCCTTCTGATCCGTGCCGGCAACCGTGCCCTTAACCGTAACTTCACCTTCCTTGGCAAAGTCCTTGTCGGAGAGACCCTTGGTATCCCACGCTACCTTGGCTTCGGAATCGGTATCGTCAGAGTAGAACGCCGTGACCGTGTCGGGCAGCTTGGCCAAGGCATCAGCTGTCTTGGTATCGCGCTCGACCTCAATCTCGTCAACGGTATCAAAGCCCACGATATGCGCCGTCACCTTGACCTGAGCCTTAACGGTCATGCCGTTGTCCGTAAGGCCCGTGACCTCAAACTCAGTACCGGCACGGCCCAGGCTGTCGACCTGAGACCACTTAACGGGCGTCTCATTCTTGGTCTTGCCGTCCTTCATGACCACCGTCACCTTGGACGGCAGCTTTTCCATAAGGTCGCTGACCTTAGCATTGTCCGCAATCTCAATAGCATCGATCGGCTCGACGTGGTCGGGCGTCTGGGCATCCTGATCCACCACGGTCACATTGCAGGTCACCTTGGCACCGTTGAGCTTAACCGTGCCCGTGATCTCCACGGTGCCGGTTCCGTTGAGCAGCTTGTCCGTAACGTTAGAAAGATCCCAAACGTCAATGTCGAGCAAATCGGTCGAGCCGTCGGAGTAAGTCGCAACAACTTGCTTGGGCATCTGGGCGTACAGATCCTGCTTGGACGTGCCCTTGGCAACGCTAAACGACTTGGCCTCGAGCTTGGTAATGGTTCGCGGCGCCTCGGAGACGTTGACGTACACGATGGCATTGACGTTGTCGACATCCTTGAGCTTGCCGACGAGTTTATACGTACCCTTCCTGGCGAGCGGCTTGGAGAGGTCGATGCCGTCGGTGTCGGTCCACTTTTCGATCTCGATGCCGCCTAAACTGCCCCGAGTATCCCGCGCTGAGCCATCCGAGAAATTTACGGACACGGCATCTGGCAGCTCCAGCATCGATCCGACCGTGGTGTTGACCACGACTGCCTCGGGCTGCAACGCAACCTTCTTCGCCTTCTTATCGGCAACCGTCACCTTGGCGGTCACGTTGCCGTTCTCATCCACGCCGACCTTTTGGCCGTCATCGTCAAGCAGCGCCATAACAGCAGCGGCATCAAAGCCGACCACATGGCCCGTCGCATAGAACGTGCCAGGCCGCTCGTACTTCTCGGGCGCGATCGGATCCCAATCAATAGCCGCTGTCGAAACGGAACCGTCGCTCATCTCGACCGCCATCTTGGACGGCATAGCAGGCGCAGTGCCCGCCTTGGTGGTCACTGCGGTCTCGCCGTTATCGATTGCCTTCTCAACGCCTTGGATAACGATCTTGGTCTGAACAGTGAGACCGGTGTTAGTGCCGTCACCGTATCCGTCGAGGCCGCTTGCAAACAGCGTGCCAGACACCGTCGTGACCTGACCCGGCTCTCCGGTATAAACCGAGGGACGAACGTAATCCCATTGAACCTGGGCATTATGAGTTTTGCCGTCACTCGTGGCAACCGAGACATTCCACGGCAGCTCGGGAACGACGCCATTAGCCGTGGTAATGCGTTCAGGAACGGCAATAGAGGTGACGGAGCAGACGTCGACAGTAATCGTCGCCTCGGCACCACCTTGGAGCTTGCCCTTCACCTTAAACGAACCGTCCTTGGCATACGCGTCTTCGGCGACACGGTCCCATGTGACCTTTTCGCGCTGGGGCTCAGAAGACACATCGTTGTCATATCGAACCTCAAGGTATTCCGGCAGCATCGGCTTGATGCCGGGGACGGTCCATATGGTTCCGCCCTGCACCGAGGTCGCCTTGCTCGCGATCTTAACGGTGGCAGTAATCGGAACGTCGACCGTCTGCATACCGTTCCCCGTGCTAAAGCTAATTGTTGCAGTGCCGCGGACCACGCCGCCCTGGGTCCAATCGAAGCCCTTCGTGTTCCACTTGGCCTCGGCGTATTTGTGCGAATAATCCGGATGCTCGACCGCATCGGGGCTAACAAGTTCGGCATAGCTGGGAAGCATGGCGGTGCCGTCGCTGCCCTTGAGCACCGTAATGGTTTGCGGCTGAGCCTCCCAGTTTTTAGTCACGATGACATGGACCTTCACGGGGATATTCGTTCCGGCGACCGTTCCAGTTATCGTGCAGTCCTTCTGGGGGCACCTATCGTAGGTGTCCCAGTTGACGCCGAGACTGTCAAAAGTCGTTCCGTCCTGCAATACGCCGGACACGTAGAAGTAGTCCAGATTGACTTCCTCGCCGGGATAGATAACGCGCCAGTCCTCGTACGACTGTCCAAGCGTCACACCGTTATCGCTATAGTTGTTAACGCCCTTGACCTCGCCGCACGCCGCTGTCGCATGGATCTTTGCCAACGAGCCAGTGATAGTACCGGTAATTTCGTACTCGCCAGGCTTGCCGTCCAGCAGTTCTTGAGGAAACTCATCCCAGCTATAAGGCTGCCCCGACGAATACTGGGGATAGAACGAGCTGCCATCCGACAAATACAGCGTGGATGTGTAGCGCGGAGCCAGAAGTCCGGCGCCGGGAACATAAGCAATCTTGCCGATGTTGCTGTCCTCGAGATCGCAGACGTTGACCGTCGCCGTAGCCGGAATGTTAGAGCCGGTAAAGTATCCGCTAACCGTAATCTGGCCAAGGTTCTTTAGGGCTTCCTGACTAATCGTCGACCACTGAACGGGGAAATTGCCTCGCGAGCCATTCCACATCGTGGCCTCGATTGAACCCGGCATATTGGGCTGGCAACCGATAAGCGTGCTTGTCGATGTCGAGGAAGGCATCTGCAGGGCGCGGACGGAGATGGTCGCCGTGACTCGGTTGCTGTCACCCAGCTCCACCTGAGTAGACGATGAAGATGAGGTATTGGTCCAATACGACAGCGAACCGGAAAGCTTAAACGACCCCTCGCTTGCCACCTGCGTGTCCAAAATAGGGTCCCACGCAATGTTGCACTGCTTCTTTGTACCGTCGGTGAATGCAACCTCAACGCTGTAGGGAAGACCGCCGCCCGTTGTAGGACGTACGCCGACGGGCGTGTTAACGGGAGCAAGAGCGTCGATAGAGGCAACTTCTTTGACCTCGACCTGAGCAGTTACCTTTAGGCCATTAGCGGCTGAAGATTCGTTATATGTCACAAGCGTGCCCGTGACCGTATAGGTGCCTGCCTTTTGGAATTGAGACACGTCGGCGTTGTCCCAGTTAACCTGATAACCTTGGGTGTATGTAGTGTTATTTGACTGCGTAAACGGGAAATAGACATACGTGCTAAGAGGAGAAATGTCGCCGACCACGCGCTCGAACCTCAGAGAATTAAGATCGAGTACGTCCTTAGGATCTTTGACGGTAACGGTGCAGGTAACCTCACGGTAATCAAAACCGTTTAGTTTACCTTTAACCGTAAACGAGCCCACCTTAGAGTAAAGCGACGCGTCGAAAGAATCCCAAGACACCGGGATCTGCTCGGTGGCCCCGCTATCAAAGACAACCGAAGCAGAATACGGGAGAGACGGGACCTCACCAGTTAGGGTCGTACACGTCAACTCGGTCTGGACGCTCTTAACAGAGCGGACTGCGACCGTGCACTGTGCGAGCATAGAGGGATAGCTCTTCAAATGTCCCTCGACAACAAAGGTTCCTTCCTTTTGGTACTGATCAGCCGAGATCTCATTCCACTCAACAGGGCATGTATAAGATTGACCATTTGAATAATTGACCGAAATACTGGACGGAAGCGCGGGAGCAATACCAGCTGCAGTCCATACCCATGAGCCATTACTGGTTGAACGGGGAACGTACACCTTGAGCACACCACTCACTTTGTACGGCTCCGCGAGCGTAATCCAATTGCCGTTCACGCTGACACCGTCAATCTGGCCGGTGATGGGAACTTCGGATTCTTCTGTCACCGTATCAAATGCCGCCTGCGACTTTTCGTCCCAATTAACATAAGCCGAGGTCTCGGTGCCATCCGAAAGCTTTACCTTTACGTACGATGTTTGGCCGTAGTAATCCGCGCCGACGTATTTTTCCACAATCGGGTTGGCGTCGATCGACTCAACGGTAACGCCGCTTTCGTTGCTCGTCTTTGTGGCATCGGGGGCGTTTACTGCCGCCGGATCTACCACTGCCGGGTCCGCCGTAACAGCTTCGACAACCACGCGCTGCTTGACCGTCTGCGTGGTACCGTCGACGGTACCCTCAAACTCATACGAGCCGGCAGGCAGCTGTACCAGAGTTGCCGGAGCATCAGCGCCGTTCAACTTCCAGGTGACGTTTTCCTGCTTGGTGGTACCGCTCTCGTAGGTTGCCGTTACAGTCTGGGGCAGCGTGGCGTCGGAACCCTCAGCAACATGTAGCTCGTTCAGGCTGGCAAAAGAGGCGATCTTGTCTTCACTCTGGTCTTGCGAGGTTGCCTGACCGGTGTCCGCAGACGTGGCAGCCGCACCCGTCGCATCGCTTTGCTCGGCAACGACTTGGGTAGTATCAACCTGCATCATCTCGGCGAACGCCTGCGGCGGCACCGAGCCGACCGTCATCGTCAGAGCCAAACCCGCGGTAATGGCCGCGTTGACATGCCTTCTGTTCATGTTTCCTCCCGACACGCTCAACGGACCAAACAGCACAGGTCCGATTGGCAAGTTAAGTTGAGCGTATCCTTCGCCAATGGAGGTTTGCAATATGCCACAGGTTAAGCGGCATAAAAGATTTCGTAAACGGGCGCCCAAGGGCAGCTAATTTGAGTTGCGGTGATATACGGACTGTTTGGGGCTCCTGGCTTGTAAAACAGTCCCTATTTCACCGCAACTGATGAGGGGATGGGTTAGCGCAACAGGCCGGCTACTTCGCCGGCTAGGGTGATGGTACCGGCAGCTACGAAAGGCTCGTCTGCGGCATCGAAGGCAGCGAGGGCCTCGGACACACTCGGATATACGCCCGTGAGCTTATCGGCATCAACGAGGGCGGCGAGTTCCTCTGCCGGCAGGGCACGGTCGGAATCGGTCTGGGTTACGACCACGTGCGGGAACGCCGGAACCAGCACATCGACAATGCCCGCCACGTCCTTATCGGCCAGCGCGGCACACAGCAGCGTGGGGCGATTCTCAACGCACGGATCGATCTCGTCCAGCGCGCTCACAAAGTTCTCGCAGCTCTGAGGGTTATGGCAGGCGTCGATCAGCTTGAGCGGATCGGTTCCCAGCACATCAAATCGACCCGGCGTGGGGCAGCCCATAAGCGACGCATCGAGCTTGTCATGGTCGAGCTCGCGGCCCAGATAGCCCTCGCAGAGCATAATCGCGCACGCGGCATTCTGCGGCTGATAGGCCGGCTTGACCATGCTCGATGTATAGATCGCGCGCGGCGTAGTGCAGCTAAACTCAACCGTGTCGCCCACGTGCTCCGGCACCTTGGTCGTGGCATGGTTCACCACGAGCGGTACTACGCCGCACTCGCGACAACGGGCATCCATCACGCGCTGAACACTCGCCTCGTGCGTGCCCTCGCCCAGCACAACCAGGCGTCCGGGCTTAATGACCGCAGCCTTCTCCCCCGCAATGGCCTCGAGCGTGTCGCCCAAAATACGTGTGTGATCGAGCCCAATGCCCGTAATGGCAACGGCGACGGGATCGGTCGCACTCGTAGCATCCCAGCGTCCGCCCATGCCGACCTCAAGCACGGCCACGTCCACGCAAGCCTCGGCAAACACCACCAGTGCAGCAGCCGTCAGCAGGTCAAACGGCGTGATGGTATAGGCGCGCTCCCCCGCCGCCACACGGCGCGCATTCACGCGATGTCCCGCCTCAACAGCTGCCGAAACGCCACGAGCAAAGGCCTCGTCGCTCACGACGCGTCCATCGACCTCCATGCGCTCGGGATAGCGCACCAGCTGCGGCGACGTATACAGCGCGGTCTTGAGCCCCTCACCACGAAGAATGGCAGCCGAAAAACGCGTAGTCGAAGTCTTGCCATTG